>Ga0256845_1002745_pt1 | contig 12458 bp, 10 predicted proteins | sample RiftiametaG_FD_189101 | JGI IMG/M metagenome (GOLD analysis project Ga0256845, IMG submission 189101) | Tube worm associated microbial communities from hydrothermal vent at the East Pacific Rise, Pacific Ocean - Riftia | ecosystem: Host-associated > Annelida > Integument > Unclassified ... | reverse complement strand
AGCGCAACCTTGGCTTTGAATGCGGGCGTATGGTTTATTCTCGTTTTTTTCGTCATGTTCCTGCTCCTTTTGGTGAGCAGGTTCCACCTTAGCCCCTGGTCTGAAAATTGGGATCCACTTCAAGCGTTAACAACTAATCAGAAACTAGCAGGCCCCATCTTAGCAAAGCCCTGTAGTGGTCTGAATAGTGGAATCCACCTCAGCATACAATAGTGCTTAGGCGCGCACGTGGTCCAACAATTTGGCAGCAATCAGCTCAAGGGCCACGCGATTGTAACCTCCTTGAGGAATGATGACATCCGCCCAATGCTTAGAGGGTTCCACAAACTGTTCGTGCATTGGTCTCACTGTGTCATAATATTGATCTCGTATCTGCTCAAAAGTACGGCCGCGCTCCTCCATGTCTCTGGAAATACGCCTCAACACCCGAATATCGGCCTCGGTTTGTACAAATATCTTTAGATCTAAGCGTTCTCTCAACTTGGCGTTTGTAAAAAGCAGGATACCTTCAACCAAAACAATGCGCGTAGGTTGCACAAGTGTGGTCGCTTTTCTTCGTAGGTGCGTTCCAAAGTCGTAACTGGGAACCTCTATTGCGGTCCCCGCTTTTAGAGAATCAATATGGAAAACCAGTAGGTCACTCTCTAACGAATCGGGGTGATCGTAGTTCACCTCTTCCCTTGCTTCGGGTGCAAGGTCGGTTCTAGAGCGGTAGTAAGAGTCGTGCTGAAGCAGGGCAACGCTACCGGCGGGCAGCGCCTCAAAGAGCCTACGCGCCACAGTTGTTTTTCCCGAACCGGTCCCTCCTACGACTCCTACAAAGTAAGGGGCGGGCTGAGGGCGGGCCGGCTGATTGTCTACTTGATTGCTCATCGTCATTGCGACTCAATCAATTAGAGTGGTTGCTCTCTTAAGAAAAGCCATTGAGAATTTGTACTTCCGTCTTTTTCATAGCGATAGCCATGCAATCGAAATTTTTTCAGAGCTTCAGGGTCTTTCAAACGACGCTGAATGATGAATCGAGCCATCGTACCCCGGGCCTTCTTCGCGCTAAAGCTGATGATCTTTGGCGTACCGTCGCGAAGTTCCTTGAAGACGGGCGTAATCACGCGAGCTTTCAGACTTTTTTTAGGAATGACAGAGAAGTATTCCGTCGAGGCAAGGTTGATCAATACCTTCTGTTCCATTTTATCGAGTCTTTGGTCGATATTTCCTGCGACTCTATCTCCCCAAAACTCATAGAGAGATTTTCCTCGACAATTTTTTAAGCGCGTTCCCATCTCCAGTCGATAGGGTTGAATCGCATCAAGAGGTCGTAAGATACCGTAAAGACCAGAGAGAATGCCAAGATGCTCCTGAGCGAAGTCCATCTCATCAGAATTAAAAAGGCCCGCCTGAAGGCCCGTATAGGTGTCTCCGTTGAACGCGAGGGCCGCTTGCTTGCTGCCTAGGGGGCGCTCAGACTTGGCGTCGAATTGTTGAAAGCGCTCAAAATTGAGTTCAGCCAAAGCATCGCTCAACTTCATGAGCTTCTTGATCTCTTCAGGACAGAGAGATCGAGTAGTTTTTGCTAGCCGTTGAGTTTCTTGGAAAAACTCGGGTCGAGTCAAATCGAATCGGGGAGCATCCTGAGGAAGAGGCGCGAAGTCGAGCTTTTTTGCGGGAGAAATGACGGTGAGCACGGGTGGCAACCTGTCATTCCTCGGTGCGAGGCACAAGGCCATGAAAAGAGACACAACCTCGAAGTCCTGCTCATTGCTGCCCCCAGCGCAAAAGTCTTTCGCGGAATTTCCCCTCTACCGCTCCTCTCTGAGGTGCTTAACTTAGGTTGCATGACAGCCACCATCAAGTCGACTCACCCCGTGCTTCAATCAGTTCCACTGGGTTTTCCTTGGGCCACCATGGATCCATTTCTATTCTGCGCTCACCACCAAGACCATTATCCTGTGGGGACCAAGACCTTAGGCGTAAAGCCGGAGGCGCTTGTTGGACGAAAACTCGGAATGGACTTTGAAAGTAAAGATGGATTCCGCATGTATCACGGCAGCCCGGTGCCGGGATTTCCGGCTCATCCTCATCGAGGTTTCGAAACCGTCACCTTAGTGCAAAAGGGCTATTGCGATCACGCCGATTCCCTCGGTGCCTCAGCGCGCTTTGGGGAAGGCGACGCTCAATGGGTCACGACTGGAAGCGGGGTGGTTCATTCTGAGATGTTTCCCCTCCTCAATGAGGAAGAAGCCAATCCTTTGGAACTCTTCCAAATTTGGCTCAACTTACCCAGCAAGGACAAGATGGCCCCAGCGCACTTTTCCCTCTTCTGGTCCTCGGACATTCCAAAGGTTCTCGAGACCGACTCCCAGGGACGCGAGGCGGAAATTACATTGGTTGCAGGGGAGCTCAATGGGGTGCGGGCACCCTCGCCTCCCCCTCATTCTTGGGCGTACAACCCAGCTCACGACGTTGCAATTTGGTTTATACGGCTGGTCCCCGGCAGAAAATGGACTTTGCCCCCCGCATGCGCGGGGACCAATCGAGCCCTCTATTTCTACGAGGGCGATAGTCTTCAGATTGATGGAGTGGAGTTTAAATCACAACAATGCCTCGCTCTTTCTGCCTCCGCCGAGGTCGAGATAGCGGCAGGTTCCAAAGAAGTTAAAATTCTATTGCTCCAAGGCCAACCCATTGGCGAGGCGGTACAACAATCGGGCCCCTTCGTCATGAATACCCGCGAAGAACTTCGGCAAACAATTGCCGACTATCAAGCGACACAATTCGGCGGCTGGCCTTGGTCGAGTCCAAGCCCTCTTCACCCACCAGGGCAAGGGCGTTTCGCGCAATATGGGGTGAATGAGGTAAAAAAGCTCCCCCCTCGATGATCGAAAAATGAGTACCCATTCCCTCCCGTTGAGCCCCTTTGTAGTCTACTATAGTAAGAGCAGGCGTGGGTACCTGTGCCGGTTTCTTTGCGGTCAATGAACCAAAGGAATAGCGGTTTGGTTGCGTCGCAGGGGGGTCTATGGGGGATCTAGTCAAAATAGTTCGAATAGAGCATGACTCCACAGGGGTCAAAAGATGAGCAATCGCGGACAGACGCAAGGTTCGCTCTCATGTGATGAGATGCAAAAGCTGCTCAACAGATCGCAGGGGGAGGTCTATGTGACAGATGAGTCACTAACTATCATCTATAAAAACGAGGAGGCCGGAAGCGTCGCTCACCAGAGTTCTCGCCCGGGTTTTCTTTACGCATTTCTCCCCTCAAACGTTCATAAGCAACTGGACTCCGCTTCTCAGAAACTTCTAGCGACTTCCCAATCGCAGAGTTTTTCTAATTTCACCCCCAGTGAGACGGCTATTCAAGCTCAAGATTCATCGCAAAAAATCGAGATTCGCCTCACACACTTGTCTCCAAATCGCATTGGTTGGCACATCACTCGCTCCTCGAAAAAAAGCCTGCAGCCTCTACAAATACACTCAAGTTCAAAGGATGATTGGACCCACGGCTCTGCTCTTTTTCTGGAAGCAATGCAGAGTTCAAAAATAGGGCTATGGCGCTGGGACACTCTCACTAATCAAGCACATTGGAATGAGCAAGCTCTCAAAATAACCGGGCAGGACGTTGCTTTGACCCTGCCTCAATGCATTGAGCTTCTTAGTCATCCCGATGATCGTGAGAAAATGCGTTCGCTGCTCAAGGTAACGCAAAAAACAATGCGTCTTGGGCCCATTCCACCCTCAGTTTCTCGACTGATCTGCCCCGATGGCTCCATTCGATGGGTCTTGCTGACAGGCGCTATTACCCCGAACTCACAAGGTCGCCCCCGCTACATGACCGGAGCTTTTTTGGACGTCACCCAAATGCACGAAGCTGCAGAGTCGGACAAAATTGCAGACGATCAAGAGAAGCTCGGGCGATTTACAGCAGGCATTGCTCATAATTTTAACAATATGCTGATGATCATCGAGCCCTGTTTAGAAGAGCTTGAAGAAGTCGTGCCAGAAAGTCATCGTGAAATGGTACACGACGCAACCGAAGCCGGTGTGCGTTCAAGCGAGTTAATTCGAGAGCTCATGACCGTCGGCGGACAAAAGAACCACGGCCCCAGACAGGCCGTTGCCTTGAAAAATATTTGTGAACAAGCCATGCGCTCCTGCCGCTCCCGCTCTCCTCAGGCATTGCGACTTCAGTTTCACCCGGATTCCACTTCCCATGTTCAATGCGCTCCCGGAGCAATTGAACATGTGCTGACTCATTTGCTCCTCAATGCGCGTGACGCCTTGGTGCAGGCCCATACGCCCGACGCCCAAGTAACGACGACCCTGAAGGACATTGAAAAGAAGGGACAAAGCTGGGTCGAAATCACAATCTCCGACAACGGTCCCGGTATGTCCGACGCAATCAAAGCCCGTATCTTTGATCCCTTCTTCTCAACTCATGTTGGTTTAGGCTCGGGATTGGGTCTCGCTACGTCACAGGCCATAGTTAGAGAGCATGGCGGAAAAATCGCCTGCCGATCAATCGAAGGAAAAGGCACCACATTTTCTCTGCAGCTCCCTACCGCACCCGAGCCTCACGCCCCCAAAACGGAATCAAACATGAAGACCAGCGAAAAATCAGCCGCTCGAGTTTTGGTCGTAGACGACGAAGAAGCGATCTGCCGAGTTGTCACACGGACTCTAGAACGCAATGGTTTTGAGGCCCACAGTATCTCAGATCCTGAGGAGCTTGCCAGCACCCTTGCTTCCCGGACTTTCGATATTGTTTTGCTCGACCGCTCTATGGGCACAACCCAAGGAAGCGCCCTTGTTCCGCTCTTTCGACAAATGGCTCCAGAGGCAAAGATCCTCTTTTTCACCGGAGAGTTCGTGGACGCCGCCGAAGTGGCAAAAGTAGACGGCGTCGTACAGAAACCCATCAATGGAAAAATGCTCGCCGAGACCCTACGCAAAGTCCTTTAGGGGTCCTGCTCGATGAGCGAGGAAACTCAACGAGTTTAAGACTTTCCGCCTGACTTAGATTCTTCTGCGAGCTTCTTTTCGAGATCGGGAACAACGCGAGCAATTCGTCGCTCAATCAAGCCTCGCACCAACGTCCAAAGAGCGGCATCATCAGCCGCTTCACCTAGAAGTCCAAGAGGGATCTGAAAACCTCCCATGTCCGAACGCCCACCACCATAGGGGCGACCATGGCTGTCCTCGCCAAAGGCATTTTGCATAAAAAGCGCTGGATCGACACTTGCTCGACTCGTTCGCAGAGAGCCATCAATACGATCCTCTACGATTCCGTAAACGAGAACGGTATCGATGTCCTCACGACGAAGAATGAAATCCGCCGCAGTGGGAATCGCATCTCGATTGAGTGCTGAGACTCGCCCCACTCCTGCAATGGCGAAGTCTCGAATGACTTCCAAGTCTCTCAAAGAAACTCCCACAGCTTCCATCGCTTCTGCGCTGATGGCGCGCCTGCCAATACGACTCAAGGTATCCGTATCGCAATAAGGTTTGAGATAGGCGGCTGCTCGAAAATCTTGGGGTGTGGCCAACGAATAATCGTCAGTATCAGTTTGAATACCAAAGAACATGGCAGTGGCCACAGCGCTATCATCTGCTCCCTCTCCGCCTAGGGGAGCCAAGCCCTGTTCGGCATATTCGGCATAAATCGTGGCTGTAGCACCGACATCGTGTCGAATATCTACAAAGGGTGCCTTAGGAACTGTCTTGGGACGGTGGTGGTCCACAACGGTCAATAGCTCCAAATCGCTAGGTAGTTTGATGGATGCTTCGTGATGGCTGGCATCAACAAGAGAGATATACCCAAACTCTTCCAAGTCTTCGCCCTTGTCGATTTGCACCATCGGTACATTCAGCAACTTCACCAATGCACGATTCTCACCTCGTGAAAGGGGCAAAACATGGGCAATGGTGGCCGAAATACCTAAACGTTCACAAATACGTCGATGAGCTAAAGCGCTACCAATTGCGTCAGGATCGGGGTGACCACCAAGCAAAATAACGTGAGGTTTGTCCGTGGCCTCAGAGAGCACCTGTTCAAAACGCTGCACGCGAGCGACCATGCTCTGTTTACCGTTTGTGACTGCCTGTGTATCTGTCATCAGAGTTTTCCGAGCGAAAATCGGTGCCAACACGCTGCCCTGGCACCGTGTCCGAAGGTGCACTTACCACTCCAACGGCTAGCTGGGAAACGTCCACGTAAATCAATCAATGGAGCTAATGTGTCCTTATTTCTTACATGCAAGGACATGCACGACTCAACTTTGAAAAGCTAAACAGCCCTCGACCGCTTTTTTTGATAAAATCTTTTTCTACACTTGACCTTTCCCTATCCGAAGGACATAATTCGTTCAGGCACCCTGTACACTTGGCAGTTCTACAATGAATTTTTCTCCCAACCACAATGAGCATCTGGTCACCAAGGCCGCTGGTTTAGTCCAGGTCCACACTCATGTAGGTCGTACTGGCGTGCTTATTTCGTCCAATGCGCCTGTGGCAGTTCTTGTAAAATTCGACCTGCTCATTCAGCCTGCAACGGGGTGACGCTCTTGAACATAGCGTCTTGGAGACACTCTCCCCCGTCACCCTCGTTGGTTACGGGGTTTTTCTTTTTCAAACACTTGTTTTCTTAGTTATCCGAGTAATCTTCGCCCTAGCCTACCCAATACACAAATATCCCATGGAAACAGCAAAGAAAACCTCCCAGTCCCCCGCAAAATCTGTTGGCGGCCCCACCATGACTCCGGGCTCCGAAATCATCTGGGACACTCTGGTCAACTTAGGAGTGGAAACAATTTTTGGATATCCTGGGGGGGCCATCATGCCTGCCTATGATGCAATGATTAAGTTTCCAATTCATCACGTTCTGGTGCGCCACGAGCAAGCAGCCGCTCATATGGCGGACGGTTTCGCACGGGTCTCGGGTGAAGTAGGTGTGTGTGTGGCAACCTCTGGCCCCGGCGCCACCAACTTGGTCACGGGTATCGCCAACGCCATGCTCGACGGCATCGCGATGGTGGCCATCACAGGTCAGGTATCGTCCAGTTTAATTGGTAGCGACGCATTTCAAGAGACTGACATTACCGGAGTGACCCTTCCCATCACAAAACACAATGTGGTTGTGGACCGCCCCGAGGACATCTCTTTGGCTATCAAAGAGGCGTTTTACATCGCTCAATCGGGTCGCCCCGGTCCTGTGTTGGTAGACATCACTAAAGACGCACAAATTGCGTCTTGCTCCTATGAATTTGACAATGCGCCGGTGCGCCTGCCCGGATATCGCCCCACTCAAGAGGCTATCCCCTCCGAATTTCAAGAAGCTGCCGACATGATAGCTGCAGCCAAGCGCCCAGTGCTCTTCTGCGGTCATGGGGTAGTTCGTTCCGAAGCAAGCAAGGTTCTATTAGATCTGGTCGAAAAAACCAATATTCCCGTAGCCTCCACCCTCTTGGGTCTGGGCGGGTTTCCTGCAAGTCATCCTCGGGCATTGGGAATGATGGGTATGCATGGTGAGGCATGGGTGAACAAAGCCGTTCAAGAGGCCGACCTGCTCATTGCTGTAGGAATGCGTTTTGACGATCGTGTCACGGGCAACCTCAAAACCTATGCTCTCAAGGCAAAAAAGATACACATCGAGTTGGACCCGGCCGAGATCAATAAGAATGTTCGAGTTGAACTGCCCTTGATTGGAGATGCGCGAGACATTCTCACGCAGATTTTACCTTTGGCCAAGCCCGGCAATATTCAACCCTGGCTTGATACTATCGAGGCATCCAAAGAGGGCAACGGTGTCATCGACATCAAAGATTTACCCGACCACGGCAAGCTTTACGCAGCCCACGTGATTCACGATCTGTGGAAACTCACAGAGGGCAAAGCCATCATCGTCACTGACGTTGGGCAGCACCAAATGTGGGAAACCCAATATTACAAGCATGACTACCCGAGGCGCTTGGTCACCTCTGGTGGTTTGGGCACGATGGGTTTTGCTCTGCCTGCTGCAATTGGCGCAAAATTCGCCGACAAAAACGCCGAAGTCTGGGTTATCGCTGGCGACGGTGGTTTTCAGATGACCGCGGCCGAACTGACTACAATTGCTCAAGAAGGCATTAAGGTGAACGTCGCTATCATCAACAATGGTTTTTTGGGCATGGTACGCCAATGGCAAGAGTTTTTCTTCGATAAACGTTACGTCTCCACGCCGATGAAGAGCCCCGACTTCGTCAAACTTGCCGATGCCCATGGTCTATTAGGATTGCGGGCCACTAACCGCGCCGAAGTAAAAGAAGCCGTCGACAAAGCTCGCGCTCACCCAGGCGCTGTGGTGATCGACTTTCGCGTCGTTCAAGAAGATTCCGTTTTTCCCATGGTGCCCACCGGTGCCGACCTTGACGATATGATTCGCCGTCCAGAAGATTCGATGAATGGCCCAGCTGTTGCCGATTTAAGCACTCAAAAAACTGGGAAGAACAAATAATGACCAATTCTCAAGATCGGGCTCATCAGGCAGCAAAAGAAGCCGAACAGCTTCACACTTTCGTGGCCTATGTCGAGGACAAGCCGGGAGTTCTTAATCGAATAGCCTCGCTCTTTCGCCGAAGAAACTACAATATTGTATCGCTCAATGTGGGACGCACTCATGAGCCTGGCGTGAGTCGTATGACATTTCAAATGGATGCTGACGCTGATATGGCGCGCCGTATCGAGGCCAATCTGTATAAGATGGTCAACGTGCTTAGTATCGAAGATGTGACTCATACCCAAAGTGTCGTTCGTGACTTGGCGTTGATTAAAGTAAAGGTTTCTCCCAATCGTCGGGGTGAAGTCTTGAATCTCGTTGAGATTTTTCGCGCTAGTGCAGTCGATGTCAGCCCCGAAACACTCACAATCGAAGTGACTGGGGATGTCGGTAAAATTCAGGGCTTGGTAGCTGCCTTGGGACCTTTTGGCATCGTTGAAATGGTGCAATCTGGCACCGTGGCAATGTGTCGTGGCCCCCAAGGCAACGCCGCCAAAGTTGCCCACCCTCCCTCAATTGTTCCTCGCCCCTTGGGCGCGGCTTAAAAAATACAAAACCATCATCATGATCATCCCAGAAGATTACGTCCGATTCTTTGACACGACGTTGCGCGATGGAGAGCAATCCCCCGGCGCGACGATGACCTCCGAGGAAAAGCTCGAAGTTGCGCGGACTCTTTCGCGCCTAGGCGTTGACGTAATCGAAGCTGGATTCCCGGCCGCATCACCTGATGATCTGGCCGCAGTACGGTCTATCGCCGAGACGGTGGGTCAGGGTGTCCCCGAAGGACGTCCAGCCCGGCTGGCGTCCGATGGAACGGAGACACACACGCCTCCTATCATCGCCGGATTGGCACGTACCCACGAGCGAGACATCGAAAAAGCCTACGAGGCGGTTCGGTTTGCTCGATTTCCTCGTATTCACACGTTTTTGGCGACATCCCCGGTGCATCGCGAGCACAAGTTGCGCATGTCGCGAGAGCAGGTGGTCGAGCGCGCCGTCAAGATGGTCACCTTGGCCCGTAGCATGTGCGAGGATATCGAGTTTAGCCCAGAAGATGCCGGACGTACGGAGCCAGAATTTCTCTATGAAGTTCTCAACGCCGTTATAGAAGCGGGGGCCAGTACACTCAATATACCCGATACAGTGGGCTATACCTTGCCTAACGAATTTGGCGCGTTGATAGCTGGTATCAAAAAGCACGTCGTCGGTATCGAGCGTTGCATCATTTCGGTGCATTGTCATAACGATCTCGGCTTGGCAACTGCAAATACTTTGGCTGGTATCAGCAGCGGTGCTCGTCAGGTAGAAGTAACCATCAATGGCATCGGTGAACGAGCTGGCAACTCATCGTTAGAAGAAGTCGCCATGGCTTTGGTCACTCGTAAACCTGTTTTCAATATACAGACGGGTATCGACACCACGCAACTGACTCGCGCTAGCCGTTTGGTCTCCAGCCGTACGGGCATGGTGGTGCAACCCAACAAGGCCATAGTTGGTGCCAATGCCTTCGCCCATGAGTCAGGAATTCATCAAGACGGCATGCTTAAAAATGCCGAGACTTATGAAATAATGCGCCCCGAAGCTGTGGGTGCCGCAAAAACCTTGCTTGTATTAGGTAAGCACTCGGGGCGGCATGCATTTATGAACCGTTTGAAAGAGTTAGGAGTTGGGCTCAGTGATGAAGCGTTACTCTCTGCTTTCAAGCGCTTTAAGCTCTTGGCTGACAAGAAAAAACAGATCACCGATGCGGATTTAATGGCATTGGCCTCGTCAGAAGCCGCTGATATTCCGGAGGCATACCGACTTGAAGCGGTGAGCGTATCTGCCGGCAGCGGACTGCCAACAGCCTCCGTGCGCTTGCGAGGGCCCGGAGACAAAGAATTGGTCACTGCAGCAATTGGTACGGGGCCGGTTCACGCCATCTTCAACGCCATTGATCAGCTGGTGGAGGCACCTGCCGAACTACTTGAATACTCCATCAATGCGGTGACCGGCGGTATTGACGCATTGGGCGAAGCCAGTGTTCGAATTCGGATGAAGTCTGGAGCTTTGCGAGAGAACGCTCAATTAGGCAATTCTCGTTCGCCCGTATTTCATGGCCACGCCGCGGATACAGACGTGCTTGTCGCAAGTACCAAAGCATATCTCAGCGCTCTCAATCGTCTCTTAGCTGTAATGGACGCAAAACGCCCCAAAGAAGAAACTGTTCCCCTCTCTGCTGGTAGCGGAGTATAACCCCCTCATAACTTTCTATGACTCTTGATAGAAAAGCCGACTCCCCCTCGCGGGTAGATATCTATGATACGACCCTGCGAGATGGCAGTCAGGGCGAGGGTGTGTCGTACACTGCCAGCGATAAGGTGCGCATCGCCGAACGCCTGGACCAATTGGGGGTTGCCTATATAGAGGGGGGATGGCCAGGCTCGAACCCAAAGGATGCTGAGTTCTTTGAACGGGCAAAGGACATCGATTGGAAGAGCGCTCAAATAGCCGCGTTTGGTTCAACCCGCCGAGCTAAAATTGCCGCCGAAGATGACCAAAACCTGCAAGCTTTGGTGGCCTCCGGGGCTCCGGTGTGCACCATTTTTGGTAAATCGTGGAACCTGCACGTCACGGATGTCTTGCGCACCACCTTGGACAAAAACCTCGAGATGATCGAGGAAAGCGTGGCATTTCTCGTGGCTCAGGGGCGCCAGGTTATCTATGACGCCGAGCATTTTTTCGACGGCTACAACGCCGATGCCGAGTATGCACTGGCTACTTTGGAAGCAGCAAAGCGAGGAGGCGCTCATACGCTAGCTCTTTGTGAAACCAATGGTGGCGGCTTGCCTTGGGAAATTGAAAAAAGTGTGCGCACGGTTATCTCCCGCCTCAAGATGAAAGTGGGCATCCATGCCCACGATGACACCGGATGTGGAGTGGCCAATAGCCTCGCCGCCGTACGAGGGGGTGCATGCCAAGTTCAAGGAACCATGAACGGCATTGGAGAGCGCTGTGGCAATGCCAATCTCAGCGTGATCCTACCCAACTTGGAGTTAAAATTCGATGTGCGTACCCTGCCCACGGGAAAGCTAAAACATCTCGCTGAAACTTCTCAATTTGTGGCCGAGATCGCCAATCTCTCACCGAACAAAGGAATGCCCTACGTCGGGCGCTCAGCTTTCGCTCATAAAGGAGGAGTTCACGTGGCAGCTATGCGTCGACATGTCGACTCGTACCAACATGTTGACCCTGCACTGGTCGGCAATGAAATGCGCGTGGTCATCAGTGATCTTTCTGGTCGAGGTAATGTCCTGAGTAAGGCCGAAGAAATAGGTGTCGAGGTAGAAGACGCCGCTTTGGCAGAGGCCCTAGAAGATATTAAGACAGCGGAAACTCGCGGGCTCAGCTACGAAGGAGCCGAAGCTTCTGTTTCCCTCTTGCTCATCCGTAAGAGCACTCAATATATTCCTCCCTTTGAGGTGCTTGACTACCAAGCGATGGTCGGGAGACGCCAAGGTACAGAATTTGTCGAGGCGACGGTTCGTCTGCGTGTCGGCGGCGAGATCATGCATACCGCAGGAGAGGGCAATGGTCCGGTCGGCGCTTTGGACTCCGCCTTGCGCAAAGCACTCACTCCCCATTTTCCTCACTTAAAGGACATACATCTGGCCGATTATAAAGTGCGTATCCTCGACTCCAATTCGGGAACCGGGGCTATCACCCGAGTTTTGATTGATAGCCGAGATGAAAAAGGCGGTTGGAGTACCGTAGGCGCATCGCCCAATATTATTGAAGCCAGCATGATGGCATTGCTCGATTCTTTCGAGTTTGCCCTCAGTCGCAGCAACTAGTACCTCGTGCCGGAAGTCCGTGCCGGGTTTCACCAGACCCAACTGAAGTGGGGGCCTGATGAAACCCGCAATAGCCTCCCTATTTGCCCTCGGTA
>Ga0256845_1002744_pt1 | contig 12463 bp, 11 predicted proteins | sample RiftiametaG_FD_189101 | JGI IMG/M metagenome (GOLD analysis project Ga0256845, IMG submission 189101) | Tube worm associated microbial communities from hydrothermal vent at the East Pacific Rise, Pacific Ocean - Riftia | ecosystem: Host-associated > Annelida > Integument > Unclassified ... | reverse complement strand
TACGAAGTCGCGTATCCAGAGCGCTTTAAGGCCTGGCTATCAGACTCAAAAGAGTCGCCATCGACTCGCTTTACCACCCGGAATGCCCGCTATGTGCTTGTCAACGGGGCTCCGATCGCAGATGACTGGAACGACCTCACGGATGGCCAGTTAAGCCACGCGATCGACCGCAGTGCCGACGGCGTGATCGACGATGTGCTGGTTTGGACGGCGACGCTTGCGAGCGGCGAACCGGTGGACACCGACGATTTCTGTGGAGATTGGTCGATGAGCGGCGAATCGTTTATTCGGCGGGGTGCGAGTTCCGTTACCGATTCCGAGTGGACGGCTCTGGCCCTGCCGGGCTTCTGTCTCAGTCTCTCACACCTCTACTGCTTTCGGGATTGACGATGATCCACAGAATTTCGATTACAACGGCGCCAATGTCCGATATCGGGATACCTCTCAAGATCACGAGCCATACCATGATGCACACCACGAACCATACCACGAACCACACCATGATTCACACGACCACCAGCGACATCACGGCGATGAACGACGACACCACGAGATCCCGAAGCATGCAGCTCCGAAGCATGCGCATGCAGCAGCTTTACTCCGTCGGTCGCCGTGCGGCAGTTCTCGCGTGTTTGTTGCTGGGGGCGTGTTCAGATGCCTCTGAGGGGGTTTCCAGCGCCAGCGAAGGGAGCACGAGTAGCGGCGACAGCGACACAAACTCGACAGGTGAGACACTTGGCGAGAGCGCGACGACGACGACAGGCGGTCCGACGACGACGACCAGCGGTGGTCCGACGACCGAGGGAATGGAGTCGACTACGGCGATGACTTCGGAGAGCAGCTCGACCTCGGGCACATCGACGACAGGTGCGACCGAAGGCGATACGTCTTCGACGGGCGGGCCCCTTTGCGGCGATGGGGCCATCGATGCTGGCGAAGAATGTGATTTAGGGGCAGAGATGAACGGAGATGGGTTGTTCTCGACGTGCAGCGAGGAGTGCATGATCCAGCCAGCTTGCAATGATGGTATCTATACCCCCTCCATTGAAGAGTGCGACTCAAGTGATCCGCTCTTCGTCGAGGCCGCGGTCTGCAGCGACGCCTGCACCTGGAAGGGCGTGATCGTCTTTGTCACCTCAGCGACCTACAGCGGCGATCTAGGCGGCCTGAGTGGGGCAGATGCGCGTTGCCAGGAACTCGCGGAGGAGGGAGGGCTGGTGATGCCTGGACAATACCATGCTTGGCTGAGCGTTGGTTCAGATGACGCTGCCTCACGGGTGCCGTTGGTTGATGAAGCCTACTACCGATTGGACGGCGAGATGATCGCCAAGAACTCAGATCAGTTGTTGAGCGGCAAACTGCTCCATGAGTTCAGCATCACCGAGATGAAGGCCGAGGTCGAACTCTCTGAAGTTTGGACAAATACAGCGCCCGACGGTTCGACGACTAGCGTCGAGAACGACTGTCAGTCCTTCACGTCTGGTGAAAAGGCTGACCTAAGCTACGCAGGCTTTCCGACCAAGACTGACGCGAAGTGGACAGAGATCGGGATCGCATCCTACTGCAGTGGGAAGTCCCACCTTTACTGCTTCAGTGCGGCCTTCTAGCGGCAGAATCAGCACAGCCAGCGCACATCACAGTATGCGGCACAAACCGACTCAGGCTAGCCACTGCGGGCACAGGGGCACAGCCGGTGCTAGCAGCCTTCGGCGTCGGCCAGGGTTTCTGCCCGCATGACGCATTTAGCGTACTCTGCGTAGTAGTACTTGCCGCGGAGTCGCAGTTTTGTGCGTTTCTCTCGGGTGCAGGTGAGCCGCAGGCGATCGATGAGCGCGTCGACGGCATTTGGCGCGCGTTCTCCGGCATCGTTGAGGGTGATCTCGATGATGTGATCACAGACGATCTCGGGCGCCGGTGCTCGGAGCATGAAGAACCACACTAGGGTCAAGAAGAAGACGATGGAGAGCGTGATGGTGCCGAAGATCTTCATGTTGAGAACGAACTACACTCTCTCGCTCGGCCACAGGCGAGCGCTCAGCCGCCACCGTCGATCACGCGGAACGCTGCGCGTCGACGCTGAACTTGCTTCTCGTCGCTGTCCTTGGTGCCCTCTGGCTCTTGGCCTTCGGGCTCAGCGCTCGCGGGGTCGGCTTTTGCTGCGGTCGCTGGTTTGTCCGCGGATGTAGAGTCGCTTGCAGGTACGGCCTCGCTTGCGGGTCCGGGCTCGCTTGACTCGGGCTCGCTTGACTCGGGCTCGCTTGTGGGTGCGGGCTCGGTAGGCTCGGGCTCGTCGGCGATCCGGGAGGGCAGGGCGATAGGCCCTGATGTGGCCTTGCTCTGTGCATTGTCGACGGCTCCGTCGGTCGCTGCGCTTGGCTTGTCGTTTTCGCCTGTTGCCGACGCTGTGGGCGGCTCCACGGCTAGTTTGGGCCTGCGTTCGGGGGCTAGTTTGGGCGCGCTTTCGGGGGTCGATGCGTCCTCGACCTCTTGGGGAAGAAAGGGCGCCTCGCGTAGTGTGGGTGCGGCCCCGACTACCTGCATTGGCGCGTCGCTGTCGCTGTCGTCGACGGCACTCACGGGTCGGAGGTCGGGGCCCTTTGATTTGGCGCTCTCGCTGCGCGACTTTTCGAACATCGCTCGCACCGATGTTGGCATGTTGCGGTCGAGTACGATGCCGCGGCCGGTTGCCCGATCGGCGACGATGTAGACCGCCTCCCAGGGGAATTCGCAGCGCGTGACAAAGCCGCCGAAGGAGAGGTCGGCGGCGAGGCCCTTGTCGTCAAAGGTGAGGTCGAGCGGATAGCTCGCATCGAGGTCGATGATCAGCCGCTCTTTCCACTGTTCGCGGATGAAGTCGGGGCAGATGACGTCGTCGTGGCTGGCGTTGACGTGGAGGCGAGGGCAGCGGCCAGCGGAGTAGAGCGACTCGATCACACTCTGGACCGGATGCACCATGAGCGTAACGTAGCCGAAAACCAGCGCTCGCGCGACCCCAGGACACGCGTGGTTTGCCTCACCTTGGCCTCAAGAACGACGTTCTCGGGGGGCTTGTAGGATCGGGCCATAACGAACCCTCGGCCGATCCTCGCGGAGGGAAGGTCGTTGGGATCAGATCAGGAGAAGGCGCTCAGCCCGGTGAGCGCGCGGCCGATCGCTAACGTGTGGATCTCGTGGGTACCCTCGTAGGTGAACACAGTTTCGAGGTTACAGAGGTGACGCATGATTTGGTACTCGCCCATGATGCCGTTGCCGCCGAGCATCGAGCGGGCACTGCGGGCCGCTGCGAGGGCCATGCGCACGTTGTCGCGCTTGAGCACCGAGACCTGCACGGGGGTCAGCTTGCCGTTTTGCTTGAGCCGGCCGCAGTGGTGAGCCAGCAGTAGGCCCTTGATGATTTCGTTGTGGAGTTCGACGAGCTTTTGTTGGGTGAGCTGAAAGCCGGCGATCGGTCGGCCAAACTGCACGCGATCGAGGGTGTAGGACCGGGCCCGTTCGTAGACGGCCATCGCCGAGCCGATCGCACCCCAGCCGATGCCGTAGCGAGCCTGGGTGAGGCAGCCGAGTGGCCCCTTGAGCCCCTGCACCTTGGGCAGCAGGTTGGCCTTGGGCACGCGCACATCGTCGAGCACGATTTCGCCGGTGATCGATGCCCGCAGGCTGAGCTTGCCCTTGGTCTCGGGGGTCGCGAGTCCCTTCATGCCGCGCTCCACCAAAAAGCCGCGGATCACCGGCTTGTCGGCGCCGTGGTCCGTGGTCTTGGCCCAGACCACACAGACATCGGCGAGCGGGCTGTTGGTGATCCAGAACTTCTGGCCGTTGAGGATGTAATCGCCGTTTTTGCCGTCTTGGACGGCGTGGGTGCGCATCGAGCCGGGGTCGGAGCCGGAGTTTGGCTCGGTCAACCCGAAGCAGCCGATCACCTCACCGCGGGCCATCGGTGGCAGCCAGCGTTCTTTTTGGGCTTCGCTGCCGTAGCTGTAGATCGGCCACATGGCGAGCGCCGATTGAACCGAGCAAAACGAGCGGATGCCGCTGTCCTGGCGCTCGAGCTCGATCATCGTCAGGCCGTAGGCGACCGGGCCCATGCCGGCGCAGCCGTAGCCCTCGAGCGTCGAACCCAAGAAGCCCATCTCGGCAAACTCGGCGATGAGATCACGGGGAAAGGTTGCGGCCTCGTAGTGGCGATCGATCACCGGTGCGACCCGGCGCTCGCAAAACTCGCGGCTCGCCGACCAGGTCAGGCGCTCCTCTTCGCTGAGCAGATGATCGATCGAGAGCACATAGGGGGTCGCGTCCATACCGCGGATCTACCACGGATCTGCGACGAGACGGCGCCTCCGATGGTTGCGAGCCGAGGGCTCAAAAACGGAGTGTCAGGCCCGGCGAATAGGTGCCGTAGGGCGAGCGAGTGACGCCCACGGAGAGCCTCGCGTCTTGGGCGTCCTTCCAGGTGCGCCAGCGTGAATAGCGGGCGCCGCCGACTCCGAGCAGGGGCACGCCGACGGCCAGACCGGCGATGCCGAAGAAGAGCACAAAGCCGCCGATGATGCGACCCAGGTCGCCCGCGACGTCGTCCTGTCGCCGTGAACTGGCGATGATCAAAGTACCGTAGATGGTCACCGGCAGGCCGTAGAGGCCCGTGATCGAGGCGCCGGTGATGAGCATGCCCAGGCCTTTCGACGGCGCAGGGCCGGGGTTTGGGGGCCTGTGCTTGACCGGTTGCGCTTCGGCCTGGGCGGTGGTTTCAGGTCCCTCGGGGATGGGCTCGGTGCTCTCTGCCGGGGTCAGAGTCAAGAAAGTTCGCAGCCGTTTACCGGTCGGGGATGCATCGGCGTGGGCGAGGGGCGCGAGCGCCAGGGACCCCGCGAGCGCGACCGAGAGCGAACCCTGAAAGACGCGCCGAGAGCGAGAGCGGTGGAGCATGGCCATTGATCGTCGTGCCTCGGTCAATTGATTGCAAGGGTGAATGCTCGGCTCATCGCCGCAGGATGCCGTGCTCCTCGTTTCGGCGTCGATCATGTCTCGGTGTCACTCTCTTGCAGGTCGCGGCCGATGCCGAGCCAGAGCGCGGCGAGCGGCAGCAGGCTCAACCATCCAGGCAGGCCCAGGAGCAGTCCCAAGTTGGTGGCGCGGCCGTAAGTACCGGCTGCGGCGTCGCGTAGGCGCGGCCAGGCGTGGCCCCAGAGTGGATTGCCGTGCTGCGGCGCCTCCGGGGAACCAGCTGCCCCAAGGGTCATCTGCGCGATCGAGACCAGGGCGAGCACGGCGACTAGGCGCGGCACCTCGCGCAGGGCGGGGGCTAGGCCCAGGCAGAGGAAGGGCAGCATCGGCACGCAGTGCCGGGGACCGAAGGCGGCGCCGCCATCCCACATGTAATAACCCGCGTTTAACAGGACGAAGTAGGTGCAGATGAGCAGCGATGTTGCCGCGATCGTGCGCTCATGGCCCCCTAAGCGGCGGTCGAAGCAGTCTGCGACCAAGCCCCACGCGGCCAGCAAGAGCACCGGTGCCAGGTAAAAAAGCCCGCGGTAGCTCGAGAAAAGCAGGCTGTAGAGCACCCCAAAATCCGGGGCGGCGATGCCGTAGCGGACCTCCATGCCCTCGGCGAATTGCGCGAGGTAGACGAAGTCGTAGCCGGTGTTCAGCGGCGAGCCGAAGGCCGCCCAGTGGTAGAGGCCGAGCAGGCCCGCCCAGGGCAGGCCACCCAGGGCCGTGAAGAGGGCGCCACGACGGCCGCCGAGGATGAAGGCGGTGATGACCAGGATCATCACCGGCACCGCGGCTGTGTACTCGCAGAGTACCGCCCATCCCAGACATGTTCCTGCGGTCAGGTAGTGTACTGGCCGGCGGGCGTAGACGATCGCGGCGAGGGCGATCAGCAAAACATCGGCGGCGAGTTGGTGACCGTAAAGCGCGGTGCTGTAAACGAATGCGGGGGTGCCAAGGCCGTAGATCAGGGCGATCGCGAGGGCGTTGCGGCGTTCACCGTTGAGGCGGCGGAGTGCCAGTAGATAGAGCGCGGCGACCCCAAACACGGCGAGCAGAGAGGTCGAGAACAGGCGGCAGAGGTAGAGCGCGAGCCGGTAGGCCCTGTTGTAGCGCAGGCGCTCGCCCTCCTCGGGGATGCCGCGGCCTGTGGCAACGCTGGCGCCGGCCTCTGCGGGGCGATCGGCGTCGTCCTGGAGCCCGGCGATGGGCGGCCGGATCGGCACTACCTCGGCCGCCGCAAGTTCGCCGCCGCTGGCCCGTGTGAGCCCGTACGCGAGCGCGTAGGTGGGCAGGGCGAGGAGGGAGGCACCGGGCGCCTTGTCGCTGAAAAAATGTCCACCGCGCCAGCTCTTGTCGCCGGTGGTGTGGTGATAGGGATCGATCGCCGTGGTTCCGGACTCGACCAGCGCTCGGGTGAGGGCAAAGCGCGAGTTTTGGTTCCACGCCGGCGACCCGACGAAATAGCCGTACGTAAAAAAGACCGCGAGCAACGCGGGCACCAGGTACCGGCGATCACGGCGGAGCAGTGCTCGAATCCCGAGTTTTGGCCCTGGCCCTGACCCGGAGCCTGTGCCCATCGTCAGGGCTCAGCTATCCGTGCCGGCCCAGGCGGCGGCTCTGCTGTTTGCGGCTTGGGTGACAAGCTCGGCGAGCAGGCTGCGGGAGTGCTCGGCAGCGGCGGCTTCGGGGGCCTGGGCCAAGCGCTGCAGCATCTGGCGGGCACCGGTGTAGCGGCGCCCGGGGTCGCGATCGAGGTTGCGGCGGACGATCTCGCTGAGCTTTGGCGAGAGCCCAGAGACCCGCTTGGTCGGGTGCGAGATCTCGAAGCGTACGATCGCGTCGATGGTCCGCAGATCGTCCTCGGCCTTAAAGCAGCGCTTGCCCTTGAGGATCTCCCAGAGCACTACGGCCATCGCGAAGAGGTCGGTCTTTTCGGTGGCCGGCGCGGCCGCGACGATGCGCTCGGGCGCCATGTAGGCCCGGGTACCGGCGTGCACGGTGTCAGATTCGGGGGCCAAGAGGCGACTGGAGGCCGCGTTAAAATCGCTGAGCAGCACGTTACCTGTCCGCGAGAGCAGGATGTTGCTGGGAGCGATGTCGCGGTGGAGAATATGCAGCGGTGTTTTTTTGCCGTTCTCGGGGTCGGGGTCGGCGTAGTTGTGCATGTAGTCGAGGGCGTCGGCGAGCTGGCCCATGATGTAGACCGCCATCTCTTTGGAGAGCGCCCGCGGCTGGTTGCTGTCGTGGCCGAGCAAACCCGCGAGGTCGACACCGTCGATGTAATCCATGATCACGTAGCGGGCGCCGTCTTGCTCGCCTTCGCCGTGGGCGCTCGGGATCGACGGATGGTTAAAGCGCCGCAGCAGCTCGATCTCGTGGTCGAAGTTCGCCCGCAGGAGCGTGTACTCGTCCCCCGATCCGGGCATGAGGATCTTGACGACGTAGGCGGGCGGCTGATCCTCTGGGTCGTTCTCGTGGCGGGCGAGCACCATCCGAGAGGAGGTGCTCCGGGCCTTGAGGGGTCGGACCAGGCGAAACGTGCCGAGGTTTCGGAGCTCCATGGTGATCGCAGTGTGCAGGGTGGGGATCGCCTTGTCTACCGCGGCGCCGCGAGCTGCTACAAGTGGCGCCCATGCCTGCTTCGTCGCCTCCGGTGGTGGTTCTCGGCGCTGGCCTTACGGGTCTCGCGGCGGCTTATCACCTGCCGGGGCCCTGCGTTGTCGCCGAGCGCGAGTCCTCTGTCGGAGGTCATGCGCGGACAAACCGTCGCGGCGGCTACTCCTTTGATGTCACCGGCCATTGGCTGCATCTTCGCGATCCCCGGATCCGGCGCTTGGTCGCAGAGATCAGCGGTGAGCGTGCCTGGGTCGAGGTCGACCGGCGGACATCGATCTACACCCACGGTGTCCGCGTGCCCTATCCGTTTCAGGCCAACCTGCACGGCTTGCCCCTGGAGGTTGTGCAGGAGTGCCTGGTCGAATTTTTTGCCGCCCGAGAGGCCGCAGCCCGTGGCGAACAATCACCGCCGCGGACCTTCGCAGAGTTTGCCGAGGCCCGCTTTGGTCGCGGAATCGCCCGCCATTTTTTTATCCCCTACAACCGCAAGCTCTGGGGCGCCGCCTTTGATCGACTCGATGCCAGCTGGGTCGATCGCTACGTGCCGACGCCGAGCGTCGCCCAGATCATCGGCGGCGCGATCGGCCTGCCGCAGGAGGGTCTCGGCTACAACGCGCGCTTCCTTTATCCCCGCGCCGGCGGCATCGATGCCCTGCCGCGCGGGCTTTGTGCGGCGATCGAGAGCCGGTCGCCGGGCACGATTGCGCGGGGTTCGGAGGTCGAAGAGATCGACGTGCACGGCCGTCGGGTCAAGCTCTCGGGGGACGACGAGTGGCGGTCCTACGGGGCGCTGATCTCGACGCTGCCGCTGCCCGAGTTGATCTCCCGGATCAGCGCTGCGCCGCCGGAGATCAGAGCGGCGGCGGCGGCCCTGCGCTGGATCAGCTGGCGTTATCTCGACCTCGCGAGCCGCCGCCGCGCGCCGATCGACAGCCAATGGGTGTACGTACCAAGCCCGCGTTTGCCCTTCTTTCGGGTCGGTGTCTACTCCAACGCGGTCCCGAGCATGGCGCCGCCGGGGGCCTCCTCGATCTACGTAGAACTCGCGGATCGCCGGGGTCCGGTAGATCTCGCGGCCGTCGCCGAGGGGCTCTGCGAGGTCGGTGTTTTGGAGAATCGCGGCGATATCGTCTTCACCGATCTCCGCAAGATCGAGTATGCCTACGTGGTGTTTGATGACGACCACGCACCGGCGACCGCGACCCTGCACCGCTGGCTTGCGAGCGTCGGCGTGCGCTCGTGCGGTCGCTACGGCGCGTGGATTTACAACTCGATGGAAGATTCGATGATCCAGGGCATCGAGGCCGCCGCCTGGGCGACCTCCGAGATCGCGAAGGGCAGCGCACGATGAGCGACTCACCCGAGGTCAGCGTGGTCATTCCGATCCACAACGAGGAGGAGATTCTCGTGCGCAGTGTCGAAGAGCTCTGCGCGGGACTCGACGGGCTCGGTGTCGACTACGAGATTATCCTCGCCGAGAACGGCAGTCGCGATCAAACACCGGCCTTGGCGGCTGAGCTCTGCGCCTCGAGGCCGCGCCTGCGGACCCTCTCGATCGGCGCGCCAAATTACGGCGGAGCCTTACGCGCGGGTCTGCGGATTGCGCGCGGTCGTTTTGTGCTCTGCGAAGAGATCGATCTCTGCGACCTCGACTTTCACGCTCGGGCGTTGGCGTTGTTGCGCGGCGAGGGCTTGGCGCCCGGTGAGCCCGCACCGGATCTGGTGATCGGCTCCAAGGCGATGGTCGGGGCGCACGATCGTCGACCACCGCTGCGGCGCCTGGCGACCCGCGCTTACAACGGGTTGCTGCGGTTCTCGCTCGGCTTTCGCGGCACCGATACCCACGGCCTCAAGGCGCTGCGTCGCGAGGTATTGCTGCCGATCGCCGGTGAGTGCATCGTCGACTTTGATGTCTTCGCCTCCGAGCTGGTGATCCGGGCGCAGCGGGCCGGCGTCTGCACTCGAGAGATCCCCGTCGATCTCGCCGAAAAACGGCCGCCGAGTGTGCATTTACTGCGACGGGTACCCAAGGTGCTGCGCCTGCTTGTCCGCCTTTGGGCGTCGATCCATCTCGGCAAGAGCTTGGGGCGGGATCGTGGACAGACACAGACACAACAACGTCGACGAGCGTCGACTCAGGGAAAAAACTAACCGATGGCGCTCACGAGCAAGGCCACCCTCCTCTCCGTCGATCTCGACGATGTCGCCTGTTATCACGGGATCCACGGGCTTGCGGCCCCGACAGCCGCGGCGAAGCGCATCGTGCTCGAGCGCTGCCTGCCCCGCTTTCTCGAACTCTTTGGCGAGGTCGCGAGCAGGGCGACATTTTTTGTTGTCGGGCGGGATCTCGAGCGGGATTTGGGCGCTGGAGGTCGCGGTGCGGCGCTACTCCAGCAGGCGGTTCTCGACGGGCACGAACTCGGCAACCACTCCTACGGACACGACTACGATCTCAGCCGTTTTGTCGGTCGAGAGATCTACGCCGACCTGCGGCGCTGTGATGATTTGATCCGCAGCCTGGGGGCGCGGGCTCAGGGCTTTCGCGCTCCCGGCTATACCCATAACCGTCGCCTTTTAGAGCAGGTTGCGGCGCTCGGCTATCGCTACGACTCCTCATTGTTGCCTTCGCCGACCTATTATCTGGCGAAGCTGTCGATGATCGCGCTCAAGGGCCTGCGCGGTCATCGATCGACGTCGATGGTCGGTGGCGCGCGTTCCTTCTTCGGCCGGAATCGACCCTTCTTTCGCGGCGATGTGGGCCTCTGGGAGGTGCCGATCTCAGTGCTGCCCGGGCTGCGACTGCCGATGGTCGGGACCTTTGTGCTCGGCAGCGAACGCGCGACTCGGGCCGCTGCAGCTCTTAATTTTCTCCATTTGGAGTTGCACGCGCTGGACCTCGCAGATCCCGAGAGTGACGGTTTTGACGAGGCGCTGATCCGCCGGCAACCAGAGCTCAAGACCCCGCTTAAGATCCGGCGCGAGCGTCTAAAATGGTTGCTCGCCGAGCGCGGTGGTGCGGCGACGCTAGCTGGCGCATTTGGTGGTTAGCTGGCGCAGACGCAGAGCTCGATCACGGAGAGCGACGCCTTCGGTGTTCGCGAGCGTGCAGTCGAGGGCCGATTCGCGCCCCCCCCGTATTGGCTCTTTTGGTCGTGTCCTGCGAGGCGGTGTTTAGAAGCAGTCGAGGTCCACAGGTGGGCAGGTGAGAGTGCCGTCCTTGAAATAGCCGTCCTCGCCGCTGTTGGCAGTGCACTTGCCCGTGGATAGACATTCGGCGAACTCGTTGTCGCTGACGGTCCAACACGCCTGGGGCACGGCGGCGCAGATTCCCTTGGGCGTGACCCACTCTGTGTCTTTGCAAAAAATACCGCCAATAACACAGATTTGTTTTTCGGGGCAGGTTACACCGCTACACTCGACGGGAGGGAAGTCAAGGGGGCCGTTGGTGCCGGTGGCGGCGGTGCCGGTGGCGGCGGTGCCGGTGGCGGCGGTGCCGGTGGCGGCGGTGCCGGTGGCGGCGGTGTCAGTACTGTCGCTGTCGCCGCTACAGCCCAAGCTGAGTATGGAAGCGATCAATAATACAGAGCAGATGAGAAAATGTGGCATAGGCGAGTAGCCTATCATAGAGGCACCGCGCAATGCCTGATATGCGGTGCTTCTCGCGTTTTCATAGAGTTGGAAGGTCGCAATGGGTCGATGCTTAACTCGCTGTCCTTGTCCTGACCTGGGTCTTGGCTGCGGCGGCCGCTGAAGGCCGTCGGTTGGCGCGGTCTCTCAGGTCTCATTCGAGGGCTGGCGGTGGCGGGCCGATGGAATTTTCGGCTTCGTCCTGGAGGTGAGCGCTCGTGTAGCTCGGCGCCGCTCAGTCCGTTGTGGCCGCGTTCGTTTCGGCCCGCATCATCTTGCGGATGCCAGGTCGCGGTGCTCTGGTTTTGGCTGAAAGTTGCCTACGAGAAGGGGCAAAGAGATCCCGTAAACGCCGGATCCAGCGCTGCGCGGGGATGGTAGGCTCAGGGTGCCATGACCAACGCCGGAGAGAGCCGATGAGCAAGCGCGAGCAGATCGAGGAGTACGCGCAGGGGGGCCGCAAGATCATGGCCATCAAGGTCTATCGAGAGGCCACTCAGGTCGGCTTGCGGGATGCGAAAGAGGCGGTCGAGGCCTTTATGGATCGGGGGGGCTGGAGCTCTGAGCAGCTCGTCGCTCTCGGCGAGATCGAGGCGAAGACCGCCGCGGTCGCCGAGGTCACGAGCAGCAGCGGACTCAGGGCGGTCGAGGTCTGCGTCCAACAAAAGAAAAAAATTCCCGCGATCAAAGCATTGATGGCGTTGAGTGGTTACGGTCTGCGCAGGGCCAAGGATGTCGTCGAAGAGTTCATGGAGAACGGGACTTGGCCGGCTGAATTGGTGACCCCAAGCGAGTCGAATTCGCGTCTGGATCTCAGCACCGTCGAGCGCTTCGTTGCCGCTGGCAAGAAGATCGAGGGGATCAAGGAACTCCGGCGCATCAGCAAGACGATCGGCCTGCGCGATGCCAAGGACGCGGTCGAGGCCTATATTCGGGATGGGCATTGGGCCGGTACCGACTTTGGCGCAGTGGCACCGGACTTGCCCGGTCATGGGCCCTGGCCGCCGAAGAAGGGGGAATCCGGGGCTCCGCCAAGCATCGAGCACCAGCTCCGCAGTGTTGGCAATATGCTGAAGGGCGATAATCTTCGCCTCGCGCTCAACGCATTTAGCTCGATTCCCGGCGTCGATCGTATGGACATTCGGCACGAACTCGAGATCTTTCAACGTTGGGGTCGCTGGTCGACAGAGCTGCGCGCGGCGCTGGGGTTGCCGGCGAGCGATCCGTCCTC
>Ga0256845_1002743_pt1 | contig 12464 bp, 7 predicted proteins | sample RiftiametaG_FD_189101 | JGI IMG/M metagenome (GOLD analysis project Ga0256845, IMG submission 189101) | Tube worm associated microbial communities from hydrothermal vent at the East Pacific Rise, Pacific Ocean - Riftia | ecosystem: Host-associated > Annelida > Integument > Unclassified ... | reverse complement strand
GGAGACCGCATCGGCCGAAGACTCCCCTGGACGACGTCGACGTCGACGTCGCCGTCGCAGCGGTAGCAGCAGCGGTAGCAGCAGCGGCAACAACAACAGCGACAACGTCCGACAGACAAAGCCAAAACCGATCCCGCGGGTCAGCCAAGACGAGATCATCATCGACATCGATGAGAGCGAACTCGACGTCGTCCGCGATCACTTTGGCGAAGTCGACGAACTCGACGATCTAACCCTCAAGGGCCGCCGCCGCGCCGTCATCGACACCCTCCACGATGAGGTCGAGATCGTCGATCTGTCCGGTGTCGACGCCAACGCCGAGGAGGAGGAGGGCGACGAGGTCGAGGACGAAGCAACTGCTGAGACAAGTACTCTCGCCGAGCGGTCTGCTGACGACCAAGACACAAACGACGACTCCGAGGCACCCAAAAAACGCCGACGCCGACGCCGACGTCGGAAGACGCAGCCCGTAGAGATGCCAGAGCTCACAGCTCCGCCCCACAAGGACTTCTGGGAGGTTTGGAGCGCGCGTTTCACGTTCACCGACTTCGAGGACGACAAGTACCTCGACAAGAGCGAACTCGAGGACCAGGCCCGCGAAGCCGAAGCCGAAGCTCGAGCCGAAGCAGCCGCCAAAGAGGCGAGATCCGCCCCCCGACAACGGGCCCGCAGGTCCGCCCAGGGCGAGATCCCCGAGGCCTCGTATGTCAAAATCCGCCTCAACCTTGGCCGCAGCCACGGCCAAAAAGCCTCGACGATCCGCGCCCTCCTGCGGGAGCAACTCGGCCTCGAGGGGCGGCTCATCCGCGACCTGACAGTCCGTGATACGAGCACCCTCTTCCGAACCCCAGAGGGCGACTACGAGCGGATCTCGAACGTGCTCAATGGTGTTGAAATCGGCGGCGTAAACATCGCGGTGACTCGCCCCGATGGCCCCAAGACCGATCTCCGTGCACCTCCCCCAGAGCTGCCCGATGATAACGACGACGCAGAAGCCTCTGCGGCGGAGACCGAGCCCACGGCACTACCCGCCACTCCAGAGCCCGCACAGTCGACCTCTGAAACACCCGCGCAGGCACCCACAGAGCCCGCCTCCACCCCAGACGCTCCCGCTGCAGAGCCAGTCCAAAGTGCGCAGGTTGAGAGCGAGCAAGATTCGCAGCCCGAAACCCCAAAGGACGCAGCCGCGCCCGTCGACGACTCTGCCTTGTGAGCCTTCGACCCTACCGCGATCCCGAGGCCCGCGAGGCCACGCTCGACGAGCTCGCTTCCCGTTTGGGAGGGGAGCTCGTCGTTTACGGAAGCAGCGTCGAGGGCCGCCCGCTCCGCGCCCTGCGAGTGCCGAGCCGCCGTAAAGATGCCCCCAGAGCGCTCTGCTGCGCGAACATCCACGGCATCGAGTGGATCGGCGCCCACGTTCTCCTTGATCTGCTCGCCCAACTCGCCGATGGCAGGGCGCAGGTCGCAGCTCTCCGCGCTGCAGAGCTTTGGGTCATCCCCTGCATCAATCCCGATGCCTACGCGAGAACCCACAGCACCGAAGGCTCTGGAACTCTCGTAGAACTCCGAGCGAACGCCCACGGCGTCGATCTCAACCGCAACTTTCCCCTGCCACCGGGCAAGACTCCAAGCTGGATCCCCGCCGCCGGATCGTCGACCCCCGGTGATGCGACATATCGCGGGCCCCACCCGCTATGCGAGCCCGAGACCCGCTCACTCTCCGAGCTCTGCACCAAGATCCACCCCCATGTCAGCGTCAACCTGCACTCGTTTATGGGCACCGTGATCCCCGCGAGCGTTCGTGATCGGCCGAGCTACACCGCCTACCGCCAGCTCTGCGGGGCATTTGCGGACGCCCAAAGCGGGACTCGATACCGTCGTCTTGCCAGTCGGATCTTCGATGTTTTCACCGGCGAACAGGAGGACCACCAGCACCACAACCTCGACTGCTGGGCCGCCTGCGTCGAGGTCTTTCCGGTGCTCGCCTCCTATCGGCAACACCTCCGAGCCCCGAAGCTCTTCTGGCGCTTCAACCCCCGAGATCCGGATCGATGGGCAAAGAACGACATTCCCGGGATCGTCGCCTTTATCCACGCCGCGCTGGCGCTGCCACGCCCGAGCGCGCTCCGTCCAGCGCTGATGCCCTAGCGACCGAAGCACACCGAGTGTGCAGGTGTTCGCGAGCTACTTGCCGAGACCGGCGAAGGGATCCTTAATTTGGGCGGATCCCCCTCCGCTCCCACTGCTCGCACCCTTGGTCTTCTTGGTCTTCTTGATCTTCTTGACCTTCTTGGTCTTCTTGCCCTTTTTCTTACCCTTGACCTTTGGCTCAGCTTCGAGCTGAACCTCGTGCTTGAACTCTTCCGTGTTTTGCACGGTGATCACTTGATCGACGTACCCATTTGCACGCACGTCGAGCGTGATCGGTATCCGCGAGGGCTCGATGTAGATACCCGCTTCGGTGTTGGTGGAGCCGAGCATCTCCCCCTTCTCGGCGTCGTAAATCCTGGCGTCGACGTTGGACGACAGGACAACGTGCACAGGCGTCACCGCCTCTTTGGGTTTCTCTTTGGGGGCGATCGGCGGGGCTTTGGCGGGCCTGACCTCAGATTTTGAGGCCTGCACAGCCCCAATTTTTTCCCCTTCATCGGCCTCTTGGCCCCCAGCTCCGACCATCCAGTAGGCAGCGAGGGCCGCGAGCACAAGCACGGCGATGGTAACGACGATCCAGGCACTGCTGCCCGAACGACCATGCTCGGCCTCGCCGCTAAAAGCGAGCAGTGGCCCTGAACGCGGGCGAACGATCTTCTCGGCGACGACGGCAACCGCCTCACCGCGCGAGATTCCTTCGATCGCCGCGATGAGCTCGTCCATCGATCCAAAGCGATGCTCGCGATCTTTTTGGAGGGCTTTGAGGATCAGAGCCTCGACCGGACGCGAGATCTTAACGCCTTTGGGAGCGACCGCGGAGGGTGCCGGTGGCACCTCAAACATGTGCTTGGTCAGCACCCCCATAAACGTATCGGCGGAGAAGGGCACCCTACCGGTGAGCAGCTCGTACATGATCACGCCGACCGCGTAGATATCAGCGCGATGATCGACGCGCATGCCCTGAGCTTGCTCTGGGGACATGTACTCAGGGGTGCCAAAGATCATGCCGGTCTTGGTAAGACCTTTGCCCTCCCCTTCCTCGCTCGTGACCTTGGCGATGCCAAAGTCGAGCACCTTGATGAAGTCCTTGGTGCCGCTGCGCTCGACCCGAAAGCAGTTCTCCGGCTTCATGTCGCGGTGGATGATGCCCACCGCATGGGCCTCACGGAGTGCCCGGCAGATCTGGAGGATGATCGGCTGGACCCGCTCCCAAGGCAGCGATCCCTCGCGCTCGATCGTCCCCGCCAGGTCCTCCCCCTGGAGCATCTCCATGACAAAGAAGACCGAACCGCTTGGCGTCTGCCCGTAATCGGTGATCTCGACGACGTTCTCGTGGGCGATCATCGACGCCGCCCGTGCCTCCTGTAGAAAGCGATCGACGATGTCGGGCTTGTTCGCGTACTCGTCGCTGAGCACCTTGATCGCGCAGCGTTTCCTGATCGTGATGTGCTCGGCGAGGTAGACGACGCCCATGCCACCAGCGCCTATGCGACTGATGATCCGGTAGCGCTCGAGGAGCAGTGTTCCCTCGAGGTTCGAGCTGTATGCGACGGCAACGGCAGCGCCCCCAGGATCTGACTCTACGTTCAGGTTGGTCTTGATCAGGTCGCTCGCCGAGCTGGCGACGACCGTCGCCCCCATCGCCACCGGTGTCTGCGTCTCCCCCATCGCTACTTCGGCCCAGCCTACCGCAAAACCCCGACAGAGCGCTCAGGGAGCGAATGGGTTTTTGAGTTCGTTAAGATCGCCCATTGGCTCTGGATCCTCCGCAGGCGGCTCTGGATCCTCCGCAGGCGGCTTGTCACCAGGCGTCTCGGGCTTGCTGTCGACATCCTTCGTTGCGCTCGTTGGAGCACCTTTGTGCCCACCAGAGTTCTTACCCCCGGTCGGCTTTTTCTCGGACTTTGCAGGCGCAGCTTGATCGAGCCCCGGCGGGTCCGAGGCTTCAGGCGCCATTTCGTCGCCCGCAGACGACTTCGGCGGGTCCGAGGCTGGAGCTAATCCGTCGCCGATCGGCGCCGGGTTGAGGTCTGCACGCACGGTCTTTGTTTGGTTGGGTGTCACGGTCTTCGCGACATCTACATGCCCGGGAAGGCGGAATACGAAGAGAATCCCCCCCTCGCCCCGCGGCACCTGAAAGTCGATCGGCGTCTGCCCTATCGCGCTCTCGCCACTGTGCAACACCTCGGCCCCCGAGGGCGATGACTCAAAGCGCAGACGCACGTAATCCTCCGCCTTACTCGTGCGCACAATCGGTGTAGCGACAGGATCCGCCGGCTTCGAATCCTTGATCAAATACTTCCAAAGGGTCACGGTCATCGCCATCGCCACAACCGCCGCAACACCGATGATGAGCCCCAAGGGCGGGCCTCTTCGATCCTCGTCTGCACGTTGAAGATCGTCGCTCGAGAGCTCCGAGCGGGGCAGCTGTGGCGATACGGGGGGCGGCGGCACAAAGCGCTCGATCGGCGTGCCGCGCTTGATGATCACGCTCGGTCGCTTCTGGATTCTCCCCGAGGGAGAGACCGTGCGTGGTTGGATGATGTCGGCGTCTTCGCGACCGCGGATCTTGATGCCCTCGGTGACCGCAACCCGATCCCCGCGCACACGGGTCTGCGCCTGATCGTCGACCGCAGCTGGCTCGTCTTGGGCGACGATAGGCCCACTCCGACTGGCGGAGCCCGAGCCGAGCGCAGCCGTATCGATCCGCCCCCGTCCTGAACTCGGAGCACCAATGCTCACCTCCGCCAAGTCCTCCTGCAACGCCCCTTCGAGCAAGCTAATCGTCTTTTGAGCGTCGCCCGGGCGATCGTTTCGATCGACCGCAAGAAGGAGAAAGAGCACCCGCTCGACCGTCGGCAACGGCGGCAGCTCAGGGCAGGAGGTCCGAAGATCCGCAGGCGTAACCACGGCACGCTGATGGATCGCCTCCATCGGATCGAGATCCGCGAAGAGAGCCCTACCCGTAAGACACTCAAAGAGGATCACGCCGAGCGAATAGAGATCCGCGCGGGCGTCGACGTCGGAGGATTCGGCCTGCTCCGGCGCCATATAGGCGGGCGTGCCGATAAGCATGCCCTGGTGGGTGAGGCTGCTGCTGGCGTAGAGACCCCGGGCGATGCCAAAATCGAGGATCTTGGCGAGCTCCCGCCCTTCGGGGCCAATGCAGAGGAACACGTTCTCGGGCTTAAGATCGCGGTGGACAATGCCCTCGGCGTGGGCCGCCGCGAGCCCCTTGGCGATCTGGATCGCGATGTCGACAGAGCGTGCCGGTGCCAAGCGCCCCTCGGTTGCGATCATGCGGGCGAGGGTGCGACCGCGGAGGCACTCCATCACGTAATACGCGGCTGCACCGACTCCAGTCTGGCCGTAGTCGCTGACCTCGACGACATTCGGGTGCTTGATCCGCGAGGCGAGCTGCGCCTCCTGAAGAAAGCGCTGCACGACCTCGGGCTCCAGAGCGAGCTCGCTGCGCAACACTTTGATCGCCAGCGGCTTGTCGATGATCACATGGGTGGCCCGGTAGACGAGACCCATGCTGCCCTCGCCGATCTTGCCGTCGATCCGGTACCGCTGATCGAGAACCCGACCGACCATGCCCTCGCCCTGTGCCGTCGAGGCGGCGCCAACGGCTGCCGTAGGATCCTGCGGCCGGTCCTGTGGTCTCGCCTGCGGAGCGCTGGTGGCGAACAACGTCTTCTTTGGCTCAGGTGCGTGCCTGGGCACCTGAGCGAACGCGCCGAGGCTCATTTGACGGCCCGCCCGTCGCCGCGATCCGGGGCTCGCACGGACCGCTGCATCGCCGCCGACCGCAGCCGCATCGCCCTCGCTCGTTCGCGGATCCGAAACGCCCGCCGGCTCGTCGCCCTTCGTGCTCCCGTCACCGGTCGCATCTTCGGAGCGCACGAGGCTCGGCATAATCATGCGCCAGTCCTCACGCTTCTCCCCTGCGACATCCTCAACGAGGAGGACGCCGTCCTGCGGGCAGTAGCCAGCGCCGTCGGGATAGTCAGTCCCGCACTCCGGGCAGCGCTTCATGCCTGCACGAGCCTAATCGGGCTCCCGAAGAGGGTCAACGAAGGTTCCGTTAGGTGTACCCTCCGATTCTCTATGCTCGCGATTGGCCGTCCCCTTGCTCTCATCGATGTCCATCGGGTCGCCTATCAAGGCTTGCCCGCCTGCCTCGATGATTCCGCCCGTGCCGAGCTCGCCCACACTCGAGCCCACCTAGAAGCCGCCCTCGACCGCGGCGCGACCATTTACGGCGTGAACACAGGCTTTGGGGCGCTCAGCGAAACGCGGGTCAGCCCCGAAGACCTCGCGGACCTGCAAGTAAACCTGCTCCGCTCACACGCAGTCGGGGTCGGCACCCCCCTATGCGAGGCGTTTGTCCGGGCGCTCCTCCTCCTGCGTGCACATACCCTCGCCCAAGGAGCGAGCGGCGCCTCCCCGGCCCTCGTCGATCACCTGCTGCAGATGCTCAATCGCGGGATCACACCGATCGTGCCGAGCCAGGGCAGCGTCGGCGCCAGCGGCGATCTGGCGCCCCTCGCTCACCTCGCGCTGGTGGCGATCGGCGAGGGAGAGGCCACCCTCCGAGACACCCAGGGCACGCTCGCAGGCGCGGATGCGCTCGCCTCAGTCGGCCTCAAACCCTACGTACTTCGCCCCAAAGAGGGCCTCAGCCTGATCAACGGCACCCAAATGATGACCGCGATCGCGGCTCTCTGCGCCGTCGACGCGGGCGAGCTGGTGATCGCCGCTGATGTTCTCGGCGCCCTCAGCCTCGACGCCCTACTCGGCTCGATCCAGCCCTGTGACCCGCGCATTCACCGAGGAAAACCTCACCCCGGGCAGATCGCCAGCGCCGCGATGATCCGCGAACTGATCGCGGGTTCTCCGCTCAACTCCTCGCACGCAGCCTGTGGCCTGGTCCAAGACGCCTACAGCCTGCGCTGCATGCCCCAGGTTCACGGATCTGTGCGATCTGCGCTCGCCTACGTCGCCAACGCCCTGACCATCGAGGTCAACTCGTTCACGGACAACCCGCTGGTGCTCGCCAACGATGACGGCACCTTTGATGTGATCAGCGGCGGCAATTTTCACGGGGCTTCCGTCGCTGTGCCGATCGACCACCTCACGGCCGCAATGACAACTCTCGGCACGATCAGCGAGCGCCGTCTCGACCGCTTCCTGAACCCCGCGACCTCTCGCGGCTTGCCCGCATTTCTGGCCGCAAGACCCGGGCTCGAGAGCGGCATGATGATGGTCCAGGTCACGGCATCAGCGCTCGCCAGCGAGTGCAAAACCCTGTCGATGCCAGCGAGCGTCGATACGATCCCGACCTCTGCAGGCAAAGAAGATCACGTGAGCATGGGGCCGATCGCTGCCCGCAAACTCGAGATGGTGGTCTCCGCGGTCGCCCGCATCCTCGCAATCGAGGGGGTCATCGCCGCCCGCGCGCTCGACCTCCGAGACAATGCGACCAGCCCTGCCCTGACCCGAGCACACGCTCTGATCCGAAAATACGTCGCGCCGACGACCGGCGACCGCAGCGTCTCCGCCGAGATCGAGGCCCTCGCCGCCGCGATCCGCCGCGGCGAGCTCAACCAAGCAGCCGGCGTGCGCTCAGCCCTCGCCCCGCCCGAGTAAGCCCCTACGCGCGGGCCCTGTGAAAGCAGGTCGGCCGACTCGCCAATTTTAAAACCTGTCTTAAAGACCAGGATTAATCGACGACATGCGCCGATCCCTGCTCGACCAAATAGACACCACTCGGCACGGCGTCGGCTTGTCCCTCCCGATCGCCCGCGTAGTACTTGGACCACCAGAGCGCAGCCTGCCACACAGCCTCGGGACAGGCCGCTCGCGACGTGACGCCCGGAACGATGTCGACACCTGCGTAGGCAAAGGCGGCATCGACGAATTGTGCAGCCGGCAGTGGAATACCGGCCCGAAGCGGGTTGTCGGCGTTCTCTGTGCCCCAGACGAACGCGAGCCAACGAACCAGCGGCGACACCAAATCCTCGGAAAGACGGGCGCCACGGAGGGCATCGATGCCCTCGTTTACCGCCATCTCGCTCGCCCCCGGGAAGCGAAGGACCGCCAGGTTGGCAAAGCGATCGCAGTTAAAATGATCGAGGTCGATCTCGGAGATCCCGTTGGCACCCGGCACCTCAGAGATGCGCATCCCGACCTCGAGATCCACCTGCCAGAGTCGCGGCTGCCCCGTGCCTGGCAGGACCAATACCGCGTGGCTCCAAAAACTCGGCTTGAGATCGTGGCGCAGATGCGATTGAGCGACCCGGAGGCGAAAATCGGTGAGTGTGGTGCCACCTACAAGCAGAATCCGCGCCTCAGAATTCATGTGCCCGAGGGCGCGGATGATCCAAGCAGCGTTGCACTCGCCCGAGTCCCGAGCGAGTTCGACAATCTCGGGGTTGCGAGCTGCGTGCAGAGAGATTCGGGCGTTGATCATGGGGCCTCACATTCCTCTTAGGTCAGGGTCAGCGAGCGGCGAGCGATGAGCTGATGATCGCCGACACTCCAGTAGGCGACCTCAACTTCGACGCCGCGGTCCTTGGCATGGATTTCGAGAGTCGCGATGTGATCGCACCGAAGCGGGCCAACGACGCTCCGCACGCTCCTCGTAGGCACCTTCTCGGGCCCCTCTAGCGGCTTTGATGGGAAGACGCCGTGGGCTTTGGCATCGCCGTACGGAGGGCCAGGGATCAGCGAAAGCGGCGAGGCAATGACCTCGAAGATCCGCCGATTAAAGCTTCGACGACACTCCGAGATCCGACCGTTGTGGATGTCACCGCTGAGGATCAAGAGGTCGTGAGGCGCGGCCGCAACGGCAGCGGCCAGCGGCCCGTAATCGTCGAAGTCGGTGATCCCGGAGTCAACCCAGCGACGGTGAAACTCTGACTGCGCGGGCTCAAAGAGCGGCTGCGAAAGCACCAATATCGCCGGCGAGCGAAGGCCGCGGATCTTTGTGCAGAGCTCCTCGAGATCGGCGGGCCAATGGCAGAGTTCTCGGGTCCGCTCGAGACGGCCGTCGAGCGCAAAGATCACCAGCGATCCGGGCTCTCCGGCGACCCCCATGTTGATCTCCTTGAAGGTGCGCAGCCCCCCGCCCGAAGACTCCCCCTGAAAGCCGCGGACAAAGGCGGCCCCGAGATCCGCCAGGCGTCGCCGACCCGAACTCGTATAGGTGAAGGGGACAAGGCTCGACGCGAAGGGATAGTTGTTCCAGAATTCGTGGTCATCACTGACGAAGAGATTGGCGCCGTGACGGAGGAGATCGCCGTAGCCATTCGCCAGGGGTGCACCGCCCTGCCCGAGCGAGCCACCTGGCGCCCAGTTGCGGAGGTACTTGCCGAGAACATGGCGGTAGGTCTCGGCGGACTTCCGCGGGATCACACCGAACACCGGCAGGTCGAGGTAGATCTGATCGCCGCAGAGCACCTTGAGATGCGGCAGGAGACGACCAGAGAGCAACCGCGGCAGGTTGCTGACTGTCGCTGCACCCCTGCCTCGACGATCAAAACAGGAGCCCAAGAGCATCACAAAGGGATCCTCCTGCATACCCGGTAGACGGGTCGGCAAGGTCCGCACGACGACCGGCGCCTCCATCCGAGACTCGGGCGTCGGTCGCAGTCGAAGCACATAGCGAGTGTCCGCCGCGAGCTTGCCCAGCCGAGCGCGCGCGACCCAAACGATCGGTGTCTCGCCGGGCATGACCTCTGACCAGTCGAGCTCGATTTGCCGATCTTCGTGCCCATCGATCAGCAGCTCGACAGAGGCCGGCGGCTTCGCGGGACCAAAACTGCCAAACCACAGCGCGACGCCATGCGCGTCGGGCAACTGGGGGATCATCCACATCGAAAACCATGCGTGCGCGATAAGCGCAATCGCCAAATCGTACCACACGAGGCTCCCAGGGCGTCCTCAACGACCCGCGGCTTCGCGCCGGCGCCACACCTGAACACGACCGACCCGGACCCCAAAATCGCGGACATAATTCCGACGCAGGAACGCTCGAAGCTCAGGAAATTGAGCCCGCGGCACCGTCGATCCCAGAGCGATGTAGCTCGGCAAGGTCGCGCTCAGATCCTCGATCAAGAGGCGGCGATACGTGTCGTCCTCGGCGATCACCAGGCGCGATGCGGGCGTTCTCCAGGTGTCGTCATTCGGCGGCGTAAGAAGACCGAGCGATTTGTAGATCGTCGACCCCGAAAGGCAGCCGGTGAAGGCGTAGATATCCCAGAGGTGCCAGCCCCAGACCCAGATGCGATCGCCTGGCAGCACCCCCTTGGCGATGTGCTCGGCGAGGATTCGAGCGCCTCGATCATGCGAACGGCGGCGGTTGTCGTGAAGCGTCTTTGAGAGCCACGCCGAGCGCATCGCCAGCACGAGCGCCAGGCCTAGACCGAGCGCTCGCAGCAGACGCCGCGCCCACAGGCCATCGCGGCCAGTCCTGCTGCCAAAGAGACCTCCTGGAGCCGCGGCGAGCAATGCCAGCGCCGGTGCAACCGCGACGAAGTACCCCTTGTAAAAGCGCAGGCCCAGGTACGCGGCGAGCATCGTCAGAACGGCCCAGAGCCAGAGCCAGGGCAGCGCCGAGTGGCGGCTTCGGTTGCGCTTCGAAATACCTGTCCAAAGAGCCAGACTAAGCGGAAGCGCAAGGAAGTAAACCGTCGCCATCGCGGCCTCGCGCACGCCCCCGATCACACCCAGTGCAGCCGCGCGCCGACCGATATATCGAGCGCCCCAGGTGTTGAAGAGATAGCCCTCGATGAAGCCGCCCAGGTGACCCTGAGCCAGGTAATGAGCGGCGATCGGCAGGTGAGCGCCGACAAAGCCGAGCGCCACCGCGACCAGAGCCCGCAGATCGATGCGGCGCCTCGGATCGCCGAACACCGCGAAGAGAGCAACCACCACAAGCACTGCTCCCGCCGGCCGCTTAAAGAGCGTGGCAATACCGGCGAGCGCACCCGCCAGGAGCCAGAGCGCGAGACGTCGACGGCCAACACTTCGAGCCGCCGCGAAGGCCCCCAGCATCGCCAGCACCTGTGGAAGCTGGGCCCAGGTGACGTAATTCGCATCCATGCTGTCGAGGAAGGCATCTCCCAGGGCGTAGATACCCGCAGCGATCACCGCAGCACGGGCCCCCCAGAGCAGGCCGCCGATACCCGCGACCGCGAGTAACGAAGCGATCGCCCAGGCATTCGCCCAGATCTGAAATCGGGCAATGTCGCGGCTCTCAGGGCCCGCCAGGAGCCAGGCGAGATAGAAACTACCCGGCGCCTTGAGCTCCACCGAATCGATGTAGGGCAAGCCGCCGGAGTCGAGCAGCATCGCGTTGTAGAGGATGCCGCCGACATCGTGAGAGGCAAATCCGCCCTCGGTGAATCCTGGCCAACGGAGCGCGATGCTGCCGGCGACGATCACCACGATCGCGAACGCGGCCAGGATCCAGTCACGGCGAGCGGACACCCGGCGAAGCTAACAGCCCGCGACCGCGCAGCGTCAACCATTGCCGACCCACTGTGCAAGCTGCTCACGAGATCAGCTTTCCGCGAAGGCAGACAGCCTGGGAAACGAGAGGACTACGAAAACGAAGAAAAGAGCCGACGCGGTGAGGCGTCGGCTCTGTCCCGGACCCTCAAGTCCTGAGTCGCGAGCGCTGCTTAGGGAGCCGGATCGCACATCACGTACTTGATGTCCGCCTTCACCCGCGGCCACAGCTTTGAGTTGGAGAACGCATAGCCGAGCACGCCGACGATCTCGTCGAACTGTGAGCCCTCCGGGCAGGCGTTGTTGAGCCCCTCGTTGGCGACGGCGTCGTAGATCGTATCGTCGATGCGGAGGCCGCCCGTGACCTCAAACTCGTCGTAGTCGCTGTTGTCGGCGTTCATCTTGGTGATCACGACGTCCTTGATCGAGAGCAGCATCGACTCGTATTCCTCGGCCTTGGAACCACCGGTGGCGAGCGTCGACGGGTCGGCGACAACGATCGGATCAAAGGGCAGGACCTCGCCTGCATCTTCGATCGTCACCTCTACCCCAGTGATCTCGCTGAAATTGAAGTACTCCTCGTAGGTGCCGCTGATGGTCACCCGGTTGCCGATCTTAACCGTCGCCTGCTTCTCCCCTGTGAAGACAAAGATGCCGCTGTAGGGGTCGAGCGAGTCGTCTTGGATGTGAAATCCCTGGGCGTTGCCGAGGTCGGGACGGATGCCCGTGACGTAGGCGCCTGCGACCTTGACCGGCGCACCCTTGCTCGGGTGATTCGGGTGGTTTGGATCGCGAAT
>Ga0256845_1002742_pt1 | contig 12464 bp, 23 predicted proteins | sample RiftiametaG_FD_189101 | JGI IMG/M metagenome (GOLD analysis project Ga0256845, IMG submission 189101) | Tube worm associated microbial communities from hydrothermal vent at the East Pacific Rise, Pacific Ocean - Riftia | ecosystem: Host-associated > Annelida > Integument > Unclassified ... | reverse complement strand
TTTATGCGTAAACCGTAGCGTTGGCATATCACTTAAAATATCAGCGATACGGCACATCAACGCCGTTACGTCCACTTCTATAAAATTATTAGTGATCTCAATGTCACTTACATACCCCTCCTCCATATTGGGGTTGTTTACTGTCATGTAAATATCCGCGCTCCCGCATAGAGGAACTCCTTCTAAATAAGAAAAAACATCGTACTTTGTAACCCAGTCTTCTCCTTCAAAAGGTAAGATGTCTGGCTGGTGCGTAAAACTATAATTCATAGTATCCCTTTCATGATATTACTATTATCGACGCTTGCCGTCTAAAAGTCAAGCCAATTATGTGAGATTATAAAAAAACACCGCCGCGGTTAAGCGACGATGCCAAGAGAAAAGGCAAAATCCTTGTCTAGGTATCTTTACGGGCGATTGGTGCAAGGTGCGCTGGCTCCGAGCGTGGCAATGTGGATAAGCCACCTGGGAAAAAATCGTTCATGTTTAGAATTTCCAGCGTCCCAGCTTCAACCTTACCTTGCAAGTGTTCAAGGATTTTCTGCCAGTCTGAATTTGTTGTACTGTGGCAATAGATTGTTTCGAATCCTTTTGCCACAACAAGATTATCGATAGATGTTTTGACTTGTGCTAGAGTCATATTATCAGTGAGGCGATTAGCGTAAAACCGCTTATGGTCGGTGTGAGGCCAACCCTCGAAATTAGAACCTATACTAGTACCCGTTGGAGCACCGCTTCCCTCCGTGTACCACAACGCCCGAACAGTGCCATCATTGAGAAGCTCATCGTCTTTGGGGTGATCCCATCCACCGGGGACGATGATAAGCCTAGAGAATTTCCCTAGCCCATTTCTTTCCATCCAGTCCGCCATTTGGTTGATATTTTGTTCTCTCACTTTTTGCTTGGTGAAAATCTCACTACCCGCATCTTTCCATCGCCACCCAGAACGCGTTCCGGTGTTGTTTGTTCCAGTAATCAGCCATAGGTGGTTGCAAAGGATGTGCCCCATTTCTTGAATCTTATGCAATTCCTTAAGCGTTATATAGTTTGGATATCCGGTAAGTTTACCGATAACCGCGTAATGAATAGGCATATTCATATCAGAGCCTATGCGAGCCTTGATATTCTGGTCGTACGGGTTTTCTGTCCTGCCGTCATCGATACGCAACAATACTTTTGCCTTCGCGGGTTTATCCCAGATAGCAAAATAGCCTAACCTAAACTTATGAGACCAGCCGTTATTGTAGTTTATGCGAATATACATGCGGTTAACATCTGTCAACGTCACATTAGGGATCGTTTTATACTGCTCACTTGTAAACGTACAGTGTATCCAACCTTTTCTAGTTTGCACTGAATTGGAGGATAATGAAAACACGCCATCGCCAGAATTAGAATGCAAAACAATCTGGACAAGACTTACAGCATTACTGCCAGAAGGCAGCGGGGTATCAGCCTCGTCTAACTTATACGAGATCATACCATGCACATTAGTAAAGTCTGTGACCGGCATATCTACAGCCACTTGCGTCCACGTTGGGTTACTATTAGCGGAGATATCAAGGACAGGACTAGAGCCGTCTACCATACGCGTCTTAGGCTTATAATCGTCTTGCCAATCACGAGCAGCGACACGATAGACAGCCAACGCCCAATCATCGTTTACAACGTTGTCAAATCTAAATTCCCTGCGGATGTCGGCCTTGATCGGCATGATAGGTTGCATAAGCGTTTCCTTAAAGAAAAACACGCCACCTAATCCCTTAAGTGGCGTGCATTGCCTGCTTTTTTAACGGTTGGGATCAACAGGAACCCAGTGAAAGCTCCAACACGTTTTATTATACAACCTTTTTACGTAAATGGAAGTCTATTCTTCCTTTTCGTCGTCAAAGTCTATCTTTTGAAGGATGATATTTAGCGAGCCATGGCCAGATACGGGCGTTACCGTACAATCCGCACGACCAAAATTACTGTTTCGCACGCCTGTAACCTCAACTTTAAAATAAATCTCTTTTCCCATCGGGTGCTTGATCGTTCCGACACGACCGATATACTTAACTAAAACCTCGTCTGGTACGGTGGGGTGTGTTTCTCTTGACATTGTTTCTCTTTCTGTAAGTTTAAATGTAATACTTATAATAACAAATAAAATATAATACGCAACTAGTTTACTGTAAGAATAAATACGGCCTTTCATGCTCCTGCTTTTTGATAAAATTAACGGACTCTCTTAACGGAATTTTGTAATACTCCATCAAAGCGATCATCGCATCATTATCTTTGCATTTTGTTTTTCCGATTAAATATTGCGTCCGGTACTTACGCTTTACTTGTTTATCCAAGTTTGGCACGGATAGAATCGCCTCTAATTCCAACTTGTCACTTTTTGTTAATTCCATTTATTTCCCTTTCCTATTCGAGAATGCTACCTGCACCTCTTTGGCTATCATAATCTCATCCTGCATCAAGGCGACTTGCCTTTCGATGCCGACCTGTTGTATCTTTTGATTGCTGAATTTGGCGGATTGGTTAAGTAGCACCATCATCATCTTGCAAAACTCTAGCTTTGCTTTGATTGTTTCCATACAATCCAGATCCTCAGCCTCACGCTCAATGTGTGCTAGTTGCCGAGCCAGTTTTTTTAATTGTTTTTTAAGCATTGTCTTCCTTTTCTCGGTGTACTCTTATTTCATATCTAACAATATACCTCCCATTTTTCCATGTTTTCATCCACTCCACGCCACCATCGTGTGTTCTAGTCATTGTAATCATCATTTTATTTTCCATTCTCATTTTCCTTCACAAAATCAATAATTTCTTCCACTTGATTTTCAATGTTTATCCGCGGGAGCAACTCCAACACTCTGTCCACTTGTTGTTGATTTAATTCTTTGTCATGATAATTCATTGTCCTTAAGTCGAGTAATCGGATATTCATCTCTGTCCATACAGACGCAAATACTGATTCATCATCATTAAGATCATTCACAATATTTTTTAATTCGAGTACGTTCATTTTTTTTCTCCTTTAAATTGATTCAAATCTGCTATAAATAATTCTGGCGACACGTTGATTTTTATGATGTCGTTGATACTCATAACTACAGGGACTGAGATAATAATAAGGACGGCAAAGAAAGAAGATATAAAGTGGATACGATTCATTTCTCGTTCATGTTTATCTTCGATTTTCCACGGTTTGCAAATAAAAAGTGGAATAAAATATAAGGTTAAAATTACACCACAAACAATCAGTACATAAATCGCGTGTGCCATTTCATAATTTAGGATTTCTTCATTCATTGTTTTTCTCCATAACCATCGGGAATGTGGACAATATGCCCCTTGTTTTTCTTCTTCTTCCAACCCCCAAACTGCTTTCGATTTGCAAGCTCTTTACCGTTATCGACAAGCCAACGCGCTGCGATTTGGGGTGTCACTCCTGTAGTTTTATGTAGGTCTTTGAGGAGGATCCCATCCGGGCCGAGTCTGCGATTTTTCATGAACCAAGCGATGTCTCGAAGGTTTGGGGGGAGTGCTTTGAGAAACTGTTTATTCCAATCATTCATTTTCTCGCTCCAATCTATCGATCGTCTCATCGGTGTACTCGAGATGTTGATTTATTGATTCCGCTAGGCTGATTGCGATAAAATTAAAAATCAAATCACAATCTTTTGTTTCGATTTTTTTATAACGTTCTTCTATTTTTTTAAATCTTAATTTTTGTTTTTCGTCATATACACCACGCATCGACGCGATCGCCTCAATGTTTGTTTGTATAGACTGGTTTAACATTAGTTTTTTTATTTCATTCATTTTCTCGCTCCAATCCGCCACCCAGAGCCACCGCCTGAGCCCGTCCGGATCGCTTTACCGGAACCTAATCCTGTCCGGAACGCGTCACCTCGACCCGTACCTAATCGTGTCGCATCGCCGTCACCACGTCCCTCACGATAGACGTTTCCATCGCCTGAACCTAGCAGCTTTACAGACCCTTTAAAATCTGAGTCAAGGGTTATTGATCCGCCGTGCTCACCTATTTTATGCACGACAATCTCGATGTCGCAATCACCAGTGATCCTAATGTTTGTAGGGACTCCTTGATTGATCTCCCAATACTCATGCTTCTTGCCTCGCGTGCGGTGGGCGTACTGTTTTAGGTCTGATGTTTTAAATTCAATTCTTTTCATTTTAAATCCCTTTCATTGGATTTGTGGTACACGTTTTACCGTTTTGTGTACCACTAAATATTTCATGTACACGTTTTACGGTTTCGTGTACATGTGACTGGCGTCATGTTTATGATATCGGTTATCGTGTACATAAGCCGGTGATGATTTTATTTTGTTTTTAACCACTCGCCATTATAAATTCTGCCGCTACTTGCGGTCACTCGATCGCCCTGCCTTTTTAAAAGATTAAACTAACAATTGAAACAACGAAAAAAGTAGCGGTCAGAGAAACAAAGAACATCTCGTTTAACGTAAATTTCCCTTCTAAAAATTCATCTAGACAGCCGCCAACATTTATCCTAAGTTTTCCTACGGTTGTTAAGTTTTCATTGAACATAACTTCTACACCATCATCTAAAGGTAGATGCTCCAAGAACCTTTTAGAGGATTTACGCCAACACGGCTCATCCGCACCAGATGGCTTGAAATTTAATTTGTGTACTTTTTCTCCAGATTCCCATATCTCAAAATTCTGGAGGTTGTGGTGTTGGATATAAATCATAAGTAGTTCCTATTCTTAAGAGAAAAGTTTTGAATATGTAGAAAAATATATAAAGTTAATGGGAGGATCACGAAGATAGGTGAAAAAATTGTGAAATTTGGGTTGCCAAAATAATCCAACAAGATAGGTGTACAAAAAATAAACGTCAAAGGTATGATATTGTAATAAAAACATTTAGACACATCCTCTTTAATAAAGAATTCTGTGCGGAATGCTCCTTCGAAAATGAGTACGAAATAAATCGATAACAAGAATGGAAACCCTAGAATACCTGCACCCCAATGCATTTGTATTGAGCTGAATACCACATTCGTAATCGCTAGTGGGTAAAGTCCCCACGAAAGCATCCGAACCATTTGCTTTAGGCCATAAACGAATTCAGATTCTCCTTTCATTTTCTCCCAGCTTTTTTTGTAAGATGGGGTAATTCTCTCAATCCTTAAAGGCTCATCGCTAAGGACTATGGGTTTCTTATCATCAAGGCTGATTCTGCCTCCGTGTGTTATTATGTCATATTTACGGCCACCAGCGAGGCGGATTCCAATAATTTTTTCGTCATTTATTTTATCTAAGTTTCTTAGTTGACTCATTTGATCGCCCTACCTTTCTTGTCCACAAACCTCCGTTTAGCATAGTGATTCGAGTCGATACAATACTCCACGAATCCTTCGAGATAAGCATCGCCGCTAACGGGGAGATAGGATTTACGTAGCGCTTCTGGGTCGTATCCGTCGCGCGTGCCCTTATATACAATCGGCACATAAGCGATCAAACCGCTTGTTTCAATAATAATATTAAAATCTTCATCTCGCATTTTCGGGGACTTGAATAGAAATAAAACAGGATCGGGGAATCCATGTCGATTCTTGACAATCCCAGGTCCGCAGAATTCTCCGTAGTGGATCCCGTCACCGAGCTTTAAGATATTCTTTCTGTTTTTATAGCACCATGCTAAAAATCCGTGATGATCCAGATCACCTTCGCCTGTAATTATCTCACTCCGAGACCGGCATATCATATTGTCGCCGTGGATCTCGATCGACACATTTGTGCCGTCCATCTTCTCGGTTACGATTAGACGTTCGTTTTTTTGTTGGATGATCGACGACCATTTTTTCCATTTACTCATTTTAAATCTCCTAATTCTTCCTCAAGCTTCGACTCTTCCGTGTCGATAACATCCTGCAACTCATCTGCTAGATCCATGAGACACACATCTTTATCCGCGAATCGCAACACATTAGGGGCGTGATTACCATAATCCGCCATCACCAATGCGAATAAACTATAACCTTCTATTTCCCCGATGATGGTATTGCACACGGTCGGGGCGTTGCCGTCATGTAATACATTTGGATCCTCTATCGAGTAAGTGCCAAGGTAGCAGGATTGGACGTTGTTGAATACACGCTTATAATCTTCAGCGGTGTTTCTTCTCCATCCCAGCCAGGCCACAGCCACATCTTTATTCTCGTGCTTATATTTCCTAGTGAGATCTTCAATTTTTGCTATTAGACGTTGTTTCATTTTAAATCTCCTAATTCTTCGACCAACTCGTCGAGGCAGATACCGCCACCCCATTCCCATAAAATGTCTGGGGCATTATTGCCGTGATCCGTGATGAGGATCATAAAAATATCACGACCATCCACATAGCTAATAGCAGTCTCAACCTTCGGCGATTTACATTTGAGATAAACATCCACGTCCTCTGTGGCGTCGTATCCTATATAATGTGATGCGATATCGGCCTTGATTGATTCAATATCGTGCTCACTCGGGGCTTGCCACCCGAGCCAAACTATCACTTCATTTGGGTTGGCGGTGTGATACTCATCAATAAATTTTTTAAGTTGGTTTTTCATTTTAAATCTCCTAAAAAAAACACTTCAAAACCCCCCACAAAATTAACGATATCACGCCACCCATTATGATTAAGGCGCCAGCCGCGCCGATGGCTAGTAGTGGCCTCATCCTTGCACCGCCTTAATATCCATCAGTAACATTCGCTCGTACTCCTTAAGTAACGCGTCGATTGTTTCCATCGCTATCTTTTCTCCAGCATCCGACCTATCGTACAAACCTTTAATCTCGCCAAGGATTTCCGCCTTTGCGTTGTGTGTTGATGACAAATCAAGATACGTTTTAACTTGGTTTACTATTTTTCTTTGTTTCATTTTATTAACTCCGTATTTCCGAAAAATAAATATAATCAGAATGCATTGCGACCAACGCGATGCGCCTAACTACTGATGAATTCTTCTCCATTTTAAATTTGGCTCGTTCGATTGTTTTGATCACAACTGAAAGATTTAAGACTTCAAGATCATATTTACTTTGCGATTTAAAAAACCTAACAAACTTCTCGGATTCTTCTAAGTACATCTTGTAAGTCACTGTGTCGTAATTATCTGGCGTCCAGTATCTTTTCATTTTGTTTCCTTTTATTTAATAAGGTTAAAACTTGTCTGTGCGATCATAATCATCACGCAGGTTGACATTATTAAGATGGCGATCAGTGATATCACAATAAAAATACCTAGCCACCACTGTAAAAAAACGTCGAATACATCTTCCCAAGATCTTTTCATTTTTAATCTCCTTTAAAACGCCCAACCCCTAAGCACCACGCTGGCACTTTATTAGGGGGTTGGGCGGGGGTTTAGGATTTAACTGGTTGGTGGTATCACTGTGTATCGGCCTTCACGCCAATGAAAAGTCTTTTTACCGTTTGGACTTCTCCAATAAAACGCGCAAAGCGCTTCCGCCTCCCAATCTTCTGGGAAATTTTCATGGAGAACCTCGTAAAAATCTTCAGCTGCTGGGGTTTTATTGTGGTCACAAAAGAACCCGATGAATCCGAGTTTATCGAGTTCAATTTTGTCTCCCCGATTTTTTTGGGATGATGGGGTATCCTCTTCAGTTTCAGGTGGGTTAGAACAAACGATAGGAGATTCAATAGATCGGTTGAATTCCCATGGACATAGTTTGTACGCGTTGGAATCTTGATCTATGACAAGCCAATCCCCGTGATCTATCTTTAAATCAACCCCCTTGCTTGTAATAACAATCGGGCCAGCCATGTGCACCCCGTGGATTTCCATTTTGATAGCGACTGGCTGGCGTGTGAGGCGCCATAGTTTCCGTGCGAATTTGAGGATATCTGCCTCATGTTTGTATTGTATTGCCATTACCGTTTCTGTTTTTCTTGTGTATTCTTTCATTTTCATTTCCTTTTTCAAGGGGGGGGGGGTTAGTTGGTTAGTCTTACAATTCCCCCGACGGCATCTCATCCATCGGGGACGGGTTTAATCGTGCGGCATATTACACCTCCTAGGCTCGGCGTTGATGGTCGTCAACTAGTGGCATTCATCCACTAGACACGGTAAGCCTTCCCGCGTCATTTAAGGCGCGGGAAAGGGGCAATTGAAACTAGCTGTTGTAGAAACGGATAAAATCTGGGTGGTCCATCGACATCCCGGTGTTATATTTCTCATCCTCCATTTTCTCCCTCCAGTTATTTTTTATCCGTCCCTCCATTAAATTTTTATAACAGTTTAATTTTGTCGCCTCCTCCTCAGCTTCATATCTCTTTTTGAGTGACAGAATGTTTTTTATTTCGATGGGATGTATTTGTAATTTTCCTCGTTGTTCTTCAATTTCGCTTTGTGTCAAATGACTATTAGCTAAAATTTCACACTGTATACTGAAAATAAAGTTTGTAGCCAATTTACTGCGCCATATTTCCGCACCGCTCCTGCGCGCTTCTTTTTCGGTCGCCACACGCTCCTGGTATCCCGGCGCTAAATCCATTGACACCCACGCGATGGTGTGCCTAGGGTTTTTAAGGTGGTATTCCGCCACCGCTCTTTTGAGCTCCCTTAAAATTTGTGATTCTTCATACAATTGCTCTGCGATTTCAGTGAAACCTTCCGGATTCAAAATACAACCCCAGAACCCTGCATCGGGTAGATTGCCACCAAACCATGGCTTTAGCGATTGGCTTGTATTATCTGCCCATTGGTTGAGCGCATCGATAAACCAACCTGGGCCGTAGGCGTTTACTTCGTTTGGGCAAATGATAATGCAAGTTGTATAACCTGGGCCGCCTAGCTCTGGTGCGAGACTGTCCATGACTGCGGCGGTTTTATTTTGATTTAGTTGAATGACGGTTAATTGGTTATCGCAATAGGACTTTTTGTTATTGATTGCGATTTTCGCATCTGCTTCGAGTTTTGGGGTGAAGCCTTGGGCTTGACGGTCTGCGTGGCGGGTAGTGATCAGTTCTTCTTTAGTGGCGGGGTTTGGTAGGTCGAGCATGCCGGGGATGTGGGCGCGGTCGTTTGCAGAGACGAGCTGGTAGTGTCTTGTCCAGAGATTAGGTGGGAGATCTAAGAGCTTAAAGAGCTGCTGTATTGATGTCTCTTTGTCTTTGCCCGCTAATTTGTCGTGATGATCTATGATGACTAAACGGTTAGGTGGGATCTCAATATCTTGGATAAGCTCGATGCAGACAATGATTGCGTCTGGCGTGGCGAGTGCTTGGCTGATCTCCTCTTTGTAATCGGAGGTGCTGGCGCCCCAGGCTAGCTGCTTGTCGTGGATAGTTAGGTTTGGGGCGTGTGCTTTTAGCATCTGTGCGATGGTTATCATTTCTAGGTCTTTGCCGCCTAGGAAGATGTGGTGGTGTTTGTTCATGGTTTTAATCCTTTTAAGGGGGTTGGTTAGTCCGTCTTTCAATTCTCCCCGAACCATTTAAGGCGCGGGAAGGGTGTGTTATTTGATCTCGTTAAAAATATCGTCGATAAGGGATTTGCTTAAGCTTGGCAGAGATAAAATTTGCTGGCAGACACCGCCGGCGTCATCTTTATTTTTAATTGTTTTATGCGCCCTTTCAAATGCGCCACCTAAAATCTCCAATAAATCATCATCGTCGGGGTAGCCAAATTGCACCCCATAAGTGAGGATAAAGTTTTCTTTACTGATTTTTTGGCCATTATCTGCTACGTATTCTTTTGACATTTTACGATCCTTATAAAATTTGAGAAATATCACAAACCACGCGGCTTGCTTTATTTGTATTATATCGTTTTGTATTTTATCCAATTACCATTCTTATTCTTTTTCCCGCCCTCGTCTAAATGAATCCAATTCCCACGCAATTCCCCAGCGAATTCCTCGACGCCACCAAACCGCCCTTTGTCGGTAAACCAAGTGTACTCGCCACTGACGCGCACCACCACTAGTGCTTTGGCTTGTTTCTTTTTTGACGCCTCAATCCATTCCGCTAATTCCTTGGGATCGGCCTCGTTTAGCAGAATTTCTAAATCGTCTAGGTCATAAAAATCCGACGAATTAAAAAACTTGCCCGTGTGGTGATATTCGGTTGTCGTCCATTTATTATTTTTCGCAAGCCATTTAGCGAGGCGGACGGTGAAGTTTATTTTTGCCCGCTTAAGCATACTAGCGGTTAAGTTTGAAATTGTCGTTCTTCCGTCATCATAAGCCGACACCGCGTTGTTGCTCATGCCCATACTGTGATCGTATCCGCTCATTTCTATTCCTTTCAAGGGGGTTAAGGTGGGAGTTAGTCTTGCAATCCCCCCGCCACCATCTAAGGCAGCGGGGAAGGGGTTAGTTGGTCTCGTGCCATCTAGATACTGGACGAGAAACCTCGCCAAGCCTGGCCCCAAACACATCCCCAACGGTTTTCATCAGATAGGGGGTGTAGTTGCCTTTGTCTGTTAGTATGATGGCGTGCAGATCTTTGCCGTCCATATTACCGATAATAGCCGTGGCAATTGTCGGCTCGTTGCCGTCGTCCCATACTTTGGGATTCTCGCGCGGATGCGCGCCCATCCAGCAGCCATCCATATAAAAATTCACTCCGCATACGTCTCGCTCACCCGGGGCTTGCCATCCAACCCAAGCTATTGCTGTATGTGGGTTGGCTCGTTGATGATTTTCGATCATCATTTGGACTTTAGATTTGATTTCATATTTATTGGTGGTGGTGGTTGCCATTTTGAGGCTCCTTTAAGGGGATTAGTTGTTATCCGTATTAGGTATACGTACTACTATAACAACTATCGGCTATATTGCAAGCCCTTCAACATCTTTTTTTGATATTTTTTTAAAAAAAGAAAAGTTATGTTAACGCTGTCTTTATCATATGTTTATCATATGTTTATCATATGTTTATCATATGTTATTTTACCCCCCTTATCTCGCTTAGAACGCGGTTTAACCTAATTTCACCCCCAAAACAACGCATGAAAAAAATATTCAAAAAGATTGAATTTTATGAAATAAAAACACGTTGGCGGGCGTTTATACTCCTATAAGAGTGAAGCGGTGAGGCTACGCCTCGTCAAGCGCACGACTATCGCAATCAAAGATTGCCGTGTTCGTAGTACACGTTGACATACTACTACAGTGGCTATCAAGTCATGTCCATAGGCACGCTCGCACAGCTCGCTGCATACGCACCACAGTTGTCGTGAGCGTGTTTTTTATTATTATTATTTTTTATTATTGATATTTGAAAATAAAACCACTAGAATGAACAAATGAATTTTGATCATGTAATTGAAAAAACAGAATTGACGGAAACAGAAAAAGAAAATGTAATCGACTGGCTTAGCCCCAAGAAATTCTCAACACCCAAAAAACTTCACGCCAAAATCTCGGAATATTTCTTGAATACACCAGTGGACGAATGGACGGTTACAGGTCTCATTTTGATAATCGGGTGCAAACAGACTTTTTACAACTATGCTAAAAAAGAGGGCTACAAAGAGATAATCACAGCTGCACGCCTCATGGTTGAGCACAGCTGGGAGCTTTGTTTACGCAAGAAGGGTGGCTGCGCGCCTATCTTTGCACTTAAGCAGTTCGGCTGGATCGACAAATCAGAGACAAGCCAGACGATCGAAGTCAAAAAACTGCCCCGAATCGAGTTAAATGGAAGCCCCCACGTGCTTGAAGTTGGGTCTGAGCCGATACTAGACAAGGTTGATGAATGCTGAGCGGTCCCGAAATACTCAAATTGCCGCCAAAATGCATGCCGATCGTCGAGGAATTTAACGATTTTAAGTATTTTATGCTGCACGGCGGGCGTGGCAGCGGTAAAACCCAATCCGTTGCGCGGTTGCTTCTGTATCTCGGCGAGGCGCGGAAGGTTAGAATCGTGTGCGGGCGCGAGCATCAGAACACGATAGAGGAGAGTGTATACACGGTGTTTAGGGATTTGATCTCGCAATACCATCTCGACTATGATGTTTTCGCCAACAAAATCGTCCACCGAAAAACAGGCAGTGAGATTCGATTCAAAGGTTTTCGGGACCAAGGCAACGCTGGGATCAAGGGATTCGAGGGCGCGGACGTGCTTTGGGTTGACGAGGCGCAAACGATCACCAAAGCCACACTTGATATCATCATTCCCACGCTTCGCAAAGACAACATCAAGATCTATTTTACGCTCAACCGCCACCAAACCAAAGATCCCGTCTACGTTGGATTTAGCAATCGTGAGGATTGCCTCACAATCAAGGTCAATTACGTTGACAATCAATACATATCACAGACTTTGCTTGATGAGGCGATGATCTGCAAGAGAGATGCCCCCGAGGACTTTGAGCACATTTGGCTTGGATACCCCAAAGGCGATATCGACAATTATCTATTCAGCGAGTCGGACTTGGATGCGTGCGTCGGGCGCGAGTTCGACC
>Ga0256845_1002741_pt1 | contig 12465 bp, 9 predicted proteins | sample RiftiametaG_FD_189101 | JGI IMG/M metagenome (GOLD analysis project Ga0256845, IMG submission 189101) | Tube worm associated microbial communities from hydrothermal vent at the East Pacific Rise, Pacific Ocean - Riftia | ecosystem: Host-associated > Annelida > Integument > Unclassified ... | reverse complement strand
GTATGTGCAGGCTGCCATGCCTACGATGTACGAATGATTGGACCTCCAATAAATGCAATACAAGCCATTTATCATAACAACCCACAAGGTATGGCCGATTTTATTGCAGCTCCAACACATAGAAGAGAAGACTACCCAGAAATGCCTCCTCAAAACTACCTATCTCCAGAAACAAGATTGGCTGTGTCAGAGTATATTTTAGCGTTGAAACAGAAAAAGAAGAAATAATATCGATTAAATTCAAATAATAAAGCAACCCGCTTAATCTTCCGATTATCGAAGGTTGCTTTTTTTAGTCTCCTCTGGCGCAAGTTTAGTGTATCTCGTGACCTTGGCCAGGCACCAAGAAGTTGGACAAGTTTCAAACAATCAACTTTCCAAATCGTTTATTAAACCCCTCAATTCCTTGGAGGCCACCTGTGTGAATAGCCAATACTTTGCTATTCTCTTTAAACTTTCTATTGGCAGCCATATCCATTATGCCGTACATCATTTTGCCCGTATAAATAGGGTCTAAAGGAATGCCGTTTTCAATCTTAAAATTATTAATAAAAGCAATGAGCTCTCGTGTATGTTTGGCATAACCGCCAAAATGGTAATTGTTAGAAATATGCCAGTTAGTTAAGTAATTTTTCTTAATTAACGGAAGCCAATTTTTGACTTCTGTTGTTAAAAAATTTCCTTTTAAGGAGGATATGCCTATGACCTCCGCGTTATCATTTGCTTTACTAATTAGGCCTGTTAATGTGCCTCCTGTGCCAACTGCACTTATTATATAATCATAAGAACTTACTAAGTTTTCTGTTAAAATTTCTTCGGCTCCGCGAATAGCAACTTGGTTGGTGCCGCCTTCAGGAACTAGATAAAATTGCCCAAATTTTTCTTCTAACCCCTTAATGAACCCAGGTTCATTTTTTGTCTTATAAAGTTCTCGCGTTACATAATGTATTTCCATACCCATAAAAGAAGCTAATCTTAATGTAGGGTTAAGAGGCTGAGTTTCTTCCCCTCGTATTATACCTATCGACTTAAAGCCAGCCTCTTTTGCTGCCACAGCAGTTGCATGTATATGATTCGAAAATGCACCTCCAAAGGTGAGTAGTGTAGTCTGTCCCTCTTCTTTGGCCTTTAATAAATTATACTTGAGCTTATACCATTTATTGCCTGATACATATTCATGTACCTTATCAATGCGAAGCATATCAACCGTTATATTATTAGGATTTACCTCTAATTTAATGGGGTCTATTGTTGGGTTTTGATGTTGATTGAGCACGTAAGCAAATTTAATCGCAAAGACGCAGAGGCGCAAAGAAAACAAATCATAACGAAGAAAAAATAATCAAAACTTAGATAATTACCGCAGAGAAAAGAAAACTTTGCGTCCTTGCACCTCTGATGTTTAATTGTTTTGATTCAAAAATCATTAACAAATCTCTTAAATCCATTTTTTAGCAACGGCACATTAAAATTTATCAGAAACCCTAACTTTTTATTAGCAAGCTTTAAATAGGAAATAATTTGAGCGTGATGCACCATTAAAACAACTTCCACTGCTTTAATCTCTATAATTATTTCATCTTCAACTAGAAGATCTAAGCGAAATTCTTTGGCTAATTCTTCTCCTCGGTAGAATAGTGGCAGCCGAACTTGAGTTTTCACGTTAACGCCTCTCAATTGCAGCTCTCGTTCTAAACACGCCTCATAAACCGACTCGAGTAAGCCTGGCCCCATTGATCTATGTACACGGATTGAGGCATTTAATATTTCTCTCGATATTTTGTTATATTCTATTTCAGTCATTTCCTGTCAAGTTACTAGAAGAAAAGTTGTGTTGCAAGATTCGTTTTAGCTGCTAGCCAATAGAGTAATTTTTCTCTGCGTCCTTGTGCCTCTGCGGTAAATTTTATAAACTTTGCGTCTTTGCGGTAAAACATAAAATCTATCTTTGCACTATATGTCAGAAAACCAATCATATGAATCGGGCGAGCTTTATGAGCATCACCGAATTATTGCCGACCCAAACCAGAGCTTATTACGTGTAGATAAGTTTTTAATGGATAAACTGCCCAATGCAACTAGGAACAAAGTACAAGCAGGTATTAAGGAAGGTCATGTGTTGGTAAATGGCAATTCTGTAAAGCAAAATCATAAGATACACCCCGGAGATGTAATTACGGTGGAATTGCCAGAGCCTCCAAGAGATACCGAGGTAGTACCTGAAGACATTCCTTTAAATATTGTATTCGAAGATGACTATTTATTGGTTGTGAATAAACCTGCAGGAATGGTGGTTCATCCTGCTTATAATAACTGGTCGGGCACTTTGGTAAATGCTTTGGTTTGGCATTTTAATCATTTGCCAGAAATGAAAGGCAATGAAGGCCGGCCTGGATTGGTGCATAGAATTGATAAAGACACCTCTGGCTTATTGGTAATTGCCAAAACCGAAAAGGCTATGAGTGGCTTGGCAAAACAATTTTTCGACCATAGTATAGAACGTACCTATTATGCTGTTGTTTGGGGCGAACCTAAAGCAGAGGCTGGAACAATTGATGTGAATTTGGGCCGCAGTCTCAAGGATAGACGAATTACAGCCCCCTTTCCTGAGGGTGATTTTGGACGAACAGCCATTACGCATTATAAGGTGCTTCAAAATTTACGCTATGTTTCTTTAGTACAATGCAATTTAGAAACTGGAAGAACGCATCAAATTAGGGCACATTTAAAATACCTTGGGCACCCATTATTCAACGATGCCACCTACGGAGGAGATCGAATTGTAAAAGGAACGCAGTTTACCAAGTATAAAGCCTTTATTCATAATTGCTTTAAAGTAATGACTAGGCAGGCGCTTCACGCAAAATCATTGGGTTTTATACACCCAATTACCAAAGAGCAAATGCAATTTGATTCAGAGTTGCCTGAAGATTTTATCCAATTATTGGAGAAGTGGGAGAGTTATGTGCAACACCACTAATAACCAGGTCCTGATTAATTCTATTGGTATCGGCTTGTTCTAATTAAAACAAATCTTAGATTTGAAATTAATGCGAACTAGAATTAAACATTTTTTATTAATAGGCGCGGTGCTAAGTGGAGTTAGTAGCCGAATTCTGGCGCAAACCTCTATACAAGAACTACCAACCAACTTGGTTGCTGAGCTGTCCAATTTTGAGACCAAGATTAACCAATCAATTTTAGCATTAAGAAGAGCAGAAGCTAAACTAGAAGATTCTACAACAGCTAAGCAGTTAGAGGAAATTGGCTATTTGGCTATTGCTCAATCAGGTTTTTCGGTTACTAAAAAAGACATTCAACAACGTACAGGTTATTGGATGCTATCTTACCCAATAGCAATAAAATATGGTTTACGAATTAATTCCATTATTGATGAACGTAAAAATTTGGCAAAATCAACCCAAGCAGCCTACCAATATTGGCAAGAGCTAAACCATATTTACAAGAATAAAGACAAGGCTGATTTGGTGTTTATAGAAAGCGCCATTGCAGTTGCCAAGTACGAGTCAGACTCTTCTACTAATGTAGATAGGTTTGAAAGTCTGAGTGCCAAATCAGAAAAGCTCGCTCAAATAAAAATGATCTATCAAGAATCCTCCATCAAACCCATTGGACCTGAAGCCCCAATGGTGTGGGTTTCGTCATCGAAACCATTATCATTCAAAGCTATTCATCACTTTACCCAAATTCCAACAGCAGAATTAGCCTTTTTAAATCCACAGTGGGTAGGTAATGAATATGACCCGCAATTGGGAAGATTAAAACTCCCTCTTCAATACAAAGAAAGCTTTGAAAAGCAGATGGTTGAGATAGAGCAAAAAACCAGGGATGAAGAAGTGCTAAAAGTAGCAGCATCCACAAAACGAATAAAACAACTCAAAGGAAATATCCCCGACTTAAATACCCATAAACCCATTCGATATAAAGTAAAATCTGGTGATAATTTGGGAAGAATTGCTCAACGACATCACGTAAAAATATCAAGTATTAGAGAATGGAACGAACTTAAAAGTGATCGTATTTATGCAGGCCAACGACTTACTATTTATGTGCGTAACAACCAAAAAATAGAAGTAGCGAAGAAAGCTCCTAAAAAGGAGAAAAAAACGGGGGATAAAACAGGCAACTTTAAAAATTACACAGTACAAACGGGGGATACTTTGTGGGGTATTTCTCAATTATTTAATAATGTAAGTGCCGATATGATTATGGAAGACAATGGCATTGATGCGAACATTGCTCCAGGCCAAGTACTTAAAATTAGGGAGTTAGAATGAGTCAACGGAGCCCCTTACAATCCTTGCTATTTTTAATGCTTGTTGGTTTACTGGCATTAATTGTAATGTGGATTTTCCCTAAAAAAGGCATAGCCCTCTCCGATTCCATTACGTTAGAATACGAAACACTAGATGAGTTTTTTGGGTCTTCTGATACTGCTCAAATTGTATCAGTAGAAGACTCTCTTTTTAGTGTTGTGGGCATAGATACCGTTGCTTTGCGAGATAGTCTCGACCGAATTGCCAAAATTAGATGGGAACTAGTTTCCGGCATTCAGCATCCTGACTCTTCTAAAAATAGCCTTAAAAAATTCTACGAATCATTGATAAGGTTAAAGTCCAAGGGAGGCAAAGTGCGGGTAATGCATTATGGGGATTCGCAAATTGAAACCGATCGAATGACGCGTTACATCCGCAACGAATTGCAAAAAGAGTATGGCGGAACTGGGCCAGGGTTTGAACCTGCTTTTCAGGTGCTTCGCACTAGTGCCATACGGCAAGATCAATCAGATAATTGGCTTCGATACACAGCTAATGGCAAAAAAGATAGTACTATTCAACATAGAAATTATGGCCTGTTGGCGAGCTTTTCAAGGTATTGTCCTCCCGTAGATTCTGTTGAAAATACAGATACACTTTCTGCTTGGTTAGAAATTAAACCTGCTAGCTATGGGTTTTATAGAGTGAGAAAGTTCTCTCAAATGAGTATGTTGTTGGGGGGAAATACTAAACCTGTAGCCATCAGAATATCGGTAGATAGTACGGTGGTTTTTAGCGACAGCCTTAAGGCCAATACCTATAATCGAAAAATTAAGATAAAATTTCCCCCGACACCAGGGAAAATCAAAATAGAATTTAAGGGACTAGATAGCCCCAATATTTATGCTTTGTCGTTAGAAAGTAGTAATGGTGTTATTGTAGATAACATTCCGCTACGTGGAGCCTCAGGCACTTTATTTAGGCGAATAAGTAGTACACAGTTAGAAAAGCAATATGCTGCAGAACCCATTCGGTTAGTAATTTTACAATTTGGAGGAAATTCCGTTCCTTATATTGATACCGAACTACGGGCTAAAAAATTTGGTAATTATTTTAAATCTAACATTAGGTATTTGCAGGCAATTTTGCCTAAGGCATCGTTTTTGGTGATTGGCCCAACAGATATGGCCACTAAAATTAAAGGCGAGTTTGTAACCTACCCAATGTTAGAAACCATTAGAGATGCTGTGCAAAAAGCAGCATTTGCCCAAGGAGTTGCCTATTTTGATATGTATGAAGTAATGGGTGGCGAAAACTCTATGAAAGATTGGGTAACGGCTGATCCCATTTTAGCAGCTCCAGATTATGTGCATTTTACGACCAAAGGAGCTAATAAAATGAGTAAACTATTTTACGATGCATTAATCAAAGATTTTGATAAATACAGTACGCCAGCAGATACCTTGCTAACAGATTCTCTAGTCAATGAAAATTAAATCTCTTCTTATTTTTTTAAGTTTGCTGGCCTGCACTGTTTTTGTAAATGCACAAGAAAAGGCTAACCCAAAAGACTATCCCTTTTTAGCACTCGATAAAAACAAGCTTGATTTTTATGGAGACACCACTCAGTTTAATTCCATTTTCCAAAAACTAGATAGCTTGGTCTTTTTAGGAAAAGGAAATTTATCAATTCTTCATATCGGTGGCTCCCACGTGCAAGGCGGCACATTGCAACGAACCATGCGATCTAAGTTTGATAACCTAATGCCCGGAATGGCGGGGGAGAGAGGCTTTTTCTTTCCTTATAGGTTAGCTCATTCTAATATGCCCTCTGATTATCATTTGGAATATACTGGCACTTGGACGGGCTGTAGAAATGCAAAGAAAGCAAATGGTTGTACCTGGGGAATGTCGGGCTATAATGCCAAAACCACCGACAGTACAGCTCATATCAAATTGTATATGAGTGATTTGCAAGAGCAAAACTATCGTTTTAATCGTGTGCGAATATTTTATCAGATGGATAGAGATTCATATGAGGTACAATTGGACTCTATTTATGGAGAAGTTTCTGCCTCCATTGATTCCATTGGTCAGTTTGTTGAATATCAGTTTGATAAAAGCTATGATACGTTATCATTCTTTCTACAAAAAACAGATTCATTCCAAACCCATTTTACTTTAAAAGGAATCCAATATTTAACCGGGGAGCCTGGCATAACCTACCATAGCATCGGGGTTAATGGAGCAAGCGTCCCTGCTTATTTGCGGTCGGTAGATTTTGCTAAGGAGGTTAAATACCTAGCACCCGACTTGGTTATTTTTGGAATTGGCATTAACGATGCCAACGGGCCAACAAGTAGATTTAGCCAAACAAGTTTTGAAAACCACTACCGAGATTTAATCAACTGGTTTAAGGCAGCCAACCCAAACGTTAACTTTGTATTTTTAACCAATAATGATAGTTATTATCGAAGACGATACCCCAATCAAAATGTGTTTAGGGTTGTTAAGGCCATGCAGAACTTAGCCAAAGAAAATAATGCAGCTGTGTGGGATTTATTCGAAATTATGGGAGGGATTGGCAGTGTAAAGCTGTGGGAAAAGACAGGTTTAGCTAAATCGGATAAAGTGCATTTTACAAACAAAGGGTATCAATTGCAGTCCGATTTGTTTTTCGAAGCCTTCCAAAATGCCTATGGGGATTATATTAAAGCAATCACAAACCGAGGATCGAATTGATAGAGCAATTGCAACACATATTGCTGTATGACCCTCAAAAGCCATTGATTTTTACAGGGCTTTATTTTTGGATATTTTTCGCTACCGTGTTGGTTGGCTATTCTATTATTTATAAAGAAAGAGCCGTTAGAAACGCCTATTTATTTGCCGTAAGCTTATTTTTCTATTATAAAACCAGTGGCTTTTTTGTTTCCATCCTGCTCGTTTCTACCCTCACCGATTTTATAATTGGCAAGCGGATATATGCGAGCAAACTAGCACTTAATAAAAAGCTATGGTTGTCGTTGAGCGTATTTATCAACCTATTTATATTGGTATATTTTAAATATGCCTACTTCTTTACCGATGCCTTTAATAGTTTATTAGGCACAGATTATTTACCTATCAATCATTTTGCGTATTGGAGTAACTCCTTTTTTGGCACTCACTTTAGGTTCGATAAAATACTACTTCCTGTCGGGGTTTCGTTCTTTACGTTCCAAACCATAAGCTATTCGGTAGATGTGTTTAGAGGCCAAGTAAAACCAGTAAGAAACATCTTAGATTTTGGTTTCTTTGTATCGTTCTTTCCGCAATTGGTGGCGGGCCCTATTGTGCGAGCTGCAGATTTTGTGCCCCAATTATATAAATCATACTCGCTTACTAAAGCTCAGTTTGGTTTGGCCCTATTTATGATTTTAAATGGGCTTATAAAAAAGCTGTTCTTGGCAGATTACATAGCTGCTAATTTTATTGACCGTGTATTTGCTAATCCATTAACCTACACAGGTTTTGAAAACCTGATGGCATTATATGGCTATTCACTACAGGTATATGCCGATTTTTCGGGTTATACCGATATTGCCATTGGCTTGGCATTGTTGATGGGTTTTACCTTGCCCAAAAATTTTAACTCTCCTTATAAAGCCGCCAGCACCGGTGAGTTTTGGAAACGTTGGCATATTTCACTTTCAAGCTGGCTAAAAGATTACCTCTACATACCTATGGGGGGCAATAGATCTGGTTCGGTGTTTAGTTACATAAGCCTGTTTGTAATTGTGTTTTTTATCTCTGTTTTATCGGCCAACATTTGGGTGCCTGTTGCGATAGGAGCAGGAATGATTGCCGTTTATTTTATTGGCAAAGTTCTACCCGATTTTAGGGAATGGGTAAGCACTAACCTCAACTTAATGATGACGATGCTCTTGGGTGGTTTATGGCATGGAGCCAGTTGGAACTTTGTTGTTTGGGGAGCCCTTAATGGACTCGGAATTGTAGTGTTTAAATTATGGAATAAAGTGTCTCCTTGGTCGGATAAAGACAAATGGTATAACCGATTTATTGGCATCCTAATCACCTTTAACTTTATCACTTTTACCAGAATATGGTTCCGTTCATCTGATTTTGAAGTAGCAAGCCAAGTGTTAAGCCAGATAACAACTAATCTATCGTTTGGTGTTACTTGGGATGTGTTGGTTGGCTACCAATGGGTGTTTATTACCATGTTTATTGGCTTCTTTATTCATTGGCTCCCAACAACATGGAAGGATGGATATAAAAACGCATTCATCAATTTACCATATATGGTGCAAGTGGTGGCTACGTTTATTATTTCGTTTTTCTTATTTCAGGTGCTCTCATCTGATATGCAACCGTTTATTTACTTTGCGTTTTAGTCTATTTGTCGGCCTTGCTACAAACTAGTTGCAGAAATAATACGTTATTGCATCAATAACTGTTTATAAATGAAAACAATTATGACATTTTCAATCTTACTCACTAGCCTTTTAATGATGATGTGCTCAACTCCTGAGCAAAATCAGCAGGATGAAATAAAAAAAGAAGCACATGCCTTGAGTCAAGCGCAGCTTGATAAACTAAGCACGGCCTATTTTGCTAGTGGCTGCTTTTGGTGTGTAGAAGCCATTTTTGAAAGTGTAAAAGGAGTAGAAGAAGCAGTTTCTGGTTATGCAGGAGGCAAGGAACAGAATCCAACCTACCAACAAGTAGGTGCTGGAAAAACAGGGCACACCGAAACTGTAAAGGTGTATTATGACCCCAATGTGGTATCATACTTAACCTTGGTAAAAGTTTACTACGGATCACACGATCCAACTACCGTTAATGGGCAACACCCCGATTATGGAAGCCAATACCGTTCTGTAATCTTTTATCAAAATGAAGAGGAAAAGATTACAGCAGAAAGTTATAAGGCTGGCATTGAGGGCTCAGACCACTACGATAAACCAATTGCTACTGAAATTGTTCCTTTTGTAAAATTTTGGGAAGCAGAAGGCTATCACCAAAATTACGAAAAGCTAAATCCTAATAACCCTTATGTTTTAGGAGTATCGGTGCCTCGACTTAAAAAGTTTCAGGCTAAATATCCCGAGTTGTTAAAGGAAAAGCATTAGCAATTACTTGAAAATATTTATGGGTTTTATCTGTGTAAATCCGCGGAAGCGTTAACTGTAGCTATCCAACCACCGCACTTGCTTCAATCTCTAACAAATAATCAGGGTCAATGAGTTGAGAAACTTCAATCATAGAAGTGGCAGGTTTTATGTTTCGGAAAATCTCTCCGTGTGCTCGTCCTATTTCTTCCCATTGAGTAATATCAGTAACAAATATTCGAGTTCGGATAACATCATCTAGTTTAGAGCCTGCCTGTTGCAATACTTCTTCAATAATTTCTAAAATACGTTTTGTTTGCAAATAGGGATCGTCTTTGCCAACTAAATCACCATCCTTTAAAGCTACCGTACCAGAAATTTCAATTATGTTTCCTATGCGAACAGCTCGGCTATAACCTACTTTGTCTTCCCAAGGTGCTCCTGTTGAAATATTTAATCTTTCCATAATTTTATTTTTTTCATTCCGAGGAAGGAGGAATCTTCTGCTAATCAAAGATAACTTTCGTTTCTTAGAAGATTCCTCGTCTCTAGGTAAATTAGTGGTGTACCGCGCATATAATTTTAGTAATTTACTATGCACATAAATAGTGCAAGCGTCTGCATGTTCTTATTACCCTTATAAACTATTTAAAATCTACATTGCAAATCCTTACATTTGCACCTTTAATTTTAGAATGAAAATAACTGATTTTCTTACCCTTTACAAAAACAATAGCCTCGTTTTAGGCGCGGCAGAAGCAATTAAACCAAACCACACCTTTAGGCTAAAGCTAAAAGGATTAGTGGGTAGTTTAGATGCTGTTGTGGCGGCAGCTGTATATGGGCTTAATCATCAGAATTATTTATTTGTATTGCACGATAAGGAGGAGGCGGCCTACTTTTTTAATGACCTTCAAAATTTACTTCAAGGAAAAGAGGTTTTGTTTTTTCCCACTTCTTATAAACGACCTTATCAGTTTGATGAAACAGAGAATGCCAACATTTTACAACGGGCAGAGATTTTAAACAGAATTAATAACAAGGCCTCTAGTGGTGAACTTATAGTTACCTATCCCGAAGCCCTCACTGAGCGTGTAATTAATAAAAAATCGCTTAGAGAAAACACATTTACCGCCAAGGTAGGAGACCAAGTGGATGTGGCTTTCCTAGAGGAGATTTTGAGCACTTATGATTTTGATAAATCAGATTTTGTGTATGAAGCTGGGCAATTCTCCATTCGTGGGGGCATTGTAGATGTGTATTCCTACGCCCATGATTTACCTTACAGGTTAGAGTTTTTTGGAGATGAAATTGAAAGTATCAGAACTTTTGACCCAACCACACAACTATCAGAGGATAGTTTAAAATCAATAAATATCATACCCAACGTACAAACCAAATTGGTGTTGGAAGAGCGACAATCATTTTTTGATTTTGTTCCTAAAAACACCAAATTATGGTTTAAGGATATGGGGCTGACCTATGATGTGGTAGACAAGTATTTTGCAAAAGCCACAGAGAATTTCGATCAAGTATTAGAAATGTCTGGGCAAACAAAAGTGGTATTGGAGCCTGCTGATTTGTTTGAATCAGCCACCACATTAAAAGCAAGTATTCAAGATTTTCCTATTATAGAATTTGGTAATCGGTTTAGTAAAGTAAAGGCCCAAGAAATAGAATTTGAAGCAAAACCACAGCAATCCTTTAATAAAGATTTTACACTACTTGCTGATACGCTTGCTAAAAATGAACATATTGGCTTAACCAATATTATTGCAGCAGAATCACCCAAGCAGCACGATCGTTTACAAACAATTTTTGAAGAAGTACAACCCAATTTACAGTTTCATCCATTAGCGATTGGCCTGCGAGCTGGGTTTATCGACCCATCCTTACAAATTGCCTGCTATACCGATCACCAAATATTTGAGCGCTTTCATAAGTATAAAGTAAAGGATAACCACTCCAAGTCGAAGGCTCTTACACTAAAGGAACTTCGAACACTTAACCCTGGGGATTACGTTACCCACATAGACTATGGTATTGGAAGGTTTGCCGGACTAAAAAAAGTGCAAGCAGGTACACGAATGCAAGAGGCCGTCCGCTTAATTTATAAGGATGACGACATTCTTTATGTGAGTATCCATTCCATTCATAAAATATCAAAATACAGTGGCCAAGAAGGAGCTCCTCCTTCTATGAATAAACTGGGCTCTCCAGAGTGGGAAACCAAGAAAAAGAAAGCCCGTAAACAGGTAGCTGATATCGCGCGTGATTTAATAAAATTATATGCTAAGCGTAAAAAAGTACCTGGATTTGCCTTTTCTCCTGATACATTTATGCAAGCAGAGTTAGAATCTTCATTTATTTATGAAGATACGCCTGACCAAGCCAAGGCCACCCAAGATGTAAAAAACGACATGGAGCTCACCCACCCAATGGATAGGTTGGTGTGTGGCGATGTTGGTTTTGGTAAAACCGAAATCGCTATTCGTGCGGCTTTTAAGGCGGTTGCAGATAGTAAACAGGCTGCCATTTTAGTGCCTACGACCATTTTGGCCATGCAGCACTATCGCACGTTTAGCGAGCGTATGGCTAAACTGCCGGTTAATATTGAATACGTAAATAGATTTAAAACGCCTGCCAGTATTAAAAAAACACTGGAGCGAGTAGCGTCTGGCGAAACTGATATTTTAATTGGCACTCATCGTATTGTAAACAAGGATGTTAAGTTTAAAAACCTTGGCTTAATGATTATTGATGAGGAGCAAAAATTTGGCGTTAAAGTAAAGGAAAAGCTAAAGGAACTTAGGATAAATGTTGATTCACTAACGCTTACAGCCACACCAATACCTCGAACGCTCCATTTCTCTTTAATGGGCGCTCGCGACCTAAGCATTATTGCCACTCCTCCCCCAAATAGGCAGCCGGTTACCACCGAAATTCATGCTTTTAATGAGGCTTTTATTAGAGATGCAATTTCATTTGAATTGCGAAGAGGTGGCCAAGTGTTTTTTGTACACAATCGAGTAAAAGATATTGAGGCCATTGGTAACATCATCCTTAAACTAGTA
>Ga0256845_1002740_pt1 | contig 12467 bp, 11 predicted proteins | sample RiftiametaG_FD_189101 | JGI IMG/M metagenome (GOLD analysis project Ga0256845, IMG submission 189101) | Tube worm associated microbial communities from hydrothermal vent at the East Pacific Rise, Pacific Ocean - Riftia | ecosystem: Host-associated > Annelida > Integument > Unclassified ... | reverse complement strand
AGAAATCAAGTAATTCTTTTTTTAGATAATCAAATCTGGAAAGAAAAAGAATTTGAGAAAATACTCTTAGATAATTTTCAAATTATTAAACCCGATTTTTAGGGTTCCTATGTGTAGTGAGTATACTTTCTCTGGAACTTTATGATTATTATTACAGTGCTACTTATTCCGATTTTATTGCAACAGCTTTTACAAATACACAAGATGATTGTGGAGTTCAAATCCATAATCGGTTTGAAAATGATTTTTTTTGACTTTATTGGTTATGGAGGCTGGTATGAAATTAACCAAGATAGTCAAGGATTAACTTTAACCATTCAACATCCGCTCATGGGATATGCAACTTTTACAGATTATCCATTGTCAGTTTCAGAGAATAACAGAATTGAATTTAAAATTTACCCAAACCCAGTTTCCGAAGCACTTTTTATTACTTCAGAAAAAGCCTTAATTAATAAAATAGCTGTCTATCAATTACTGGTGAAAAAGTTTTGGAAACAAAGTTTATGGATGATTCTGTTGATATTTTTTCACTTCAACAAGGAATGTATTTTTTGGAAATCATTTCTGAAACAGGAAGAAGCATTCAGAAATTCATAAAAAAATAAAGCCTTAACATTTCTGTTAAGGCTTTGTACTCGAGGCGGGAATCGAACCCGCACGTCCTAAAACACTGGATTTTGAATCCAGCGCGTCTACCAATTCCGCCACTCGAGCAAACGGGAAGCAAAAATAAACAAATATTTGTAATTTATTTAAATTTTTATGAAGCTAAATTTTTAAATATCTCTAACTATTAATTTTTACCTTTGCAGCCTAAAAATAAACTAAAACCACAAATTATGTCAATTGCTGTTCCAGAACCAAAGATTTTTGCGTGTAAACAAAGTGAAGTTCTTGCTAAAAACATAGCAGATAATTATGGAATACCCTTAGGTAACATAATAACATCTCATTATAGCGACGGTGAGTTTCAGCCTTCTTTTGAAGAATCTGTTCGCGGAAGCCGTGTGTTTTTAATAGGCTCTACATTTCCAAAAAGCGATCATTTAATGGAGCTTTTGTTAATGATAGATGCCGCCAAACGTTCCTCAGCAAGACACATAACGGCGGTAATGCCTTATTTTGGATGGGCACGCCAAGATAGAAAAGACAAGCCACGTGTGCCTATTGCAGCAAAATTGGTTGCAAAAATGCTAGAAACAGCAGGGGCAACGCGTATAATTACAATGGATCTGCACGCCGACCAAATACAAGGATTTTTTGAAAAACCAGTAGATCACCTTTTTGCTTCAACGATTTTTCTTCCCTATTTACGAAGTTTAAATCTTGATAACCTTACAATTGCTTCGCCAGATATGGGTGGTTCAAAACGAGCGTATGCCTATTCAAAATTTTTAAATAGTGATGTGGTAATATGTTATAAGCAGCGTGAAAAAGCTAATGTTATCTCTCATATGGAACTAATTGGCGATGTAAGAGGGAAAAACGTAGTGCTTGTAGATGATATGGTGGATACCGCCGGAACTCTAACTACTGCTGCCGATTTAATGATGGAACGCGGTGCACTTAGCGTTCGTGCTGTGTGTACACATCCATTGCTTTCAGGAAATGCTTATGAACGTATTGAAAAATCACAAATGCTGGAACTTATTGTTTCAGATTCTATCCCAACGAAACCGAGTAAAAAAATTAGGGTAATTAGCTGTGCGAAACTTTTTGCTGATGTTATGTTGAGCGTTAATGCTAACAAATCTATTAGTGGTAAGTTTTTAATGTAGCTTCGGTACAATTTTAATATATAGCCAAGACTTTTTATAGACTCTTGAAATAGATTCTGCTTCCGTTTTAAAATTTGTCCTGTTTCCTGATTCTTTTTTCTTCCTGTTTCAGAAAAAACAATGAAATGTAAATTGTTGTTTCAAAATAAGATATATCTTTGCACTCCCTAAAAAACAGCTTTTTAGGGAGTTTTTTTATTAATTAACAATTCAAACAAAAATGAAATCTATTACAATTAAAGGATCACAAAGAGAAAGCGTGGGCAAAAAAGCAACTAAAGCCTTACGTAATGCTGGAATGGTTCCTTGCGTAGTTTACGGAGGGAAAGAACCAATTAGTTTTACAGCAGAAGAAATTGCATTCAAAAACTTGGTTTACACTCCAGACGTACACACTGTTGTTGTAGATTTAGGTGGCACAAAAGTAAGTGCCATCCTTCAAGATATACAATTTCACCCAGTAACAGACCGTATTCTTCACGTCGATTTTTACCAAATTTTTGATGATAAAGAAGTTACTATGGAAATACCTGTACGTACAACCGGAAACGCGCGTGGGGTTCGTAACGGAGGTACTTTGCGTATTGTTAGCCGTAAACTTCGTGTAAAAGCATTGCCAGAAAATCTTCCAGATTTTATTGAGGCAGACATTACCGAAATGAAAATTGGTGCTAAAATGTACACCAAATCTGTTGAAGGAGACAATTTTAAAATCATGCACCCAGATAACACTGTTATTTGTCAGGTTAGAACTTCACGTACCGCTGTGGCTGATGAAGCTGATGAAGAAGAAGGTGAAGGAGCTGAAGAAAGTGCCGAGGCATCTGCTGAAGCATAACCCTTTCTTTTTAAAGATAAGTGAAAAGCATCCTGTTCATTCAGGGTGCTTTTTTTTATTTTTACAGAATAATAGAAAAAATATGTTGTCGTTTTTAAGAAAATTATTTTTAGCAAATGCTGAACAAAAAGTTATCGAAGAAGATCCCATGAAAAAATTTCTTATTGTAGGCCTAGGTAATATAGGTCCAAAATACGCAAACACCCGCCACAACATTGGCTTTAAAGTAGTCGATTTTTATGCCGAAAAAAACTCACTTAGTTGGAAAACAGCCAAATTGGGTGATATAACTTCACATAAGGTGAAAGGCAGAACATTCATTTTTCTGAAGCCTAGTACCTATATGAATTTAAGCGGAAAAGCAGTAAATTACTGGCTTGATAAAGAGAAAATTCCATTAGAAAACTTACTTGTAATAACTGACGATTTAAATTTGGAATTTGGAACTATTCGAATAAAAACGAAAGGTAGCGATGGTGGCCACAACGGTTTAAAAGATATTCAGAATACAATGCAAACTACCAATTACAACCGTTTTCGTTTTGGAATAAGCGATGCTTTTGCAAAAGGAAGACAAGTAGATTACGTTTTGGGCAAGTGGGAAGCAGATGAAGAAAAACAACTGCCAGAACGTTTAAAATTAAGTTGCGAAATTATAGAATCTTTCGCACTTGCAGGAATAAACATAACCATGAACACCTATAACGGAAAGTGATTTTGAATAAATATCCATCAGCTTCAGCTTATAAAAACGAGCGCCAAAGTGTTGTAACCATTGGCACATTCGATGGTGTTCATGTTGGCCACAAAGCAATTCTAAAACGTTTGGTAGAAACCGCAAAAAAAGAAAACTTAGATTCTGTGGTGCTTACTTTTTTTCCACATCCGCGCATGGTGCTTCAACAAGATAGCAACATGAAACTGATAAATACCATAGTTGAAAGAACGGAACTACTTGAAAACACAGGCCTAGATCATTTAGTAATTCATCCGTTTACTCATGCTTTTTCACGTTTAACTGCTTTAGAATATGTTCGCGATATTTTAGTGAACAGCTTAAAAGCGAAAAAAATAATCATAGGGTACGATCACCGTTTCGGAAGAAATCGAAATGCGAATATTGAGGATTTAAAAGAATTCGGAAAAACCTATAATTTTGAAGTAGAAGAAATTTCAGCTAAAGAATTGGACGACGTAGCAATAAGTTCTACAAAAATTAGGAAAGCTTTAAACGAAGGCGATATAGAAACTGCAAACAACTATTTAGGCTACAATTTTATGATTTCTGGCGAAGTTGTTCAAGGAAAAGCACTTGGTAGAACCATTAATTATCCTACCGCAAATTTGAAGCTTAAAGAAACTTATAAACTTATCCCTAAAAACGGAGTTTATATGGTTCAATCAATAATTGAAGGTGAAAAGATCTTCGGAATAATGAGCATTGGTACCAACCCAACCGTTGGTGGCACTGAAAAAACAATTGAAACACACTTTCTAAATTTCAAAAAGGATTTGTATGAAAAAGAGATTATCATCGAATTTTTAAAATTTATTCGCGATGAAGAAACTTTTGAAACTTTAGAAATCTTGAGACAAGAAATTATAAAAGATGAAAATTTCGCAATCCAATATTTAAAAGAACGTGAATAAATTTCTTTTCAAACAAATAGACAATACGGGTCTTGTTCTTTTTAGGGCGGTATTTGGTCTATTGATTGCAACCGAAGCCTTTGGCGCAATTGCCACAGGTTGGGTGAGGCGTACTTTGGTGGAACCACCATTTACTTTCAACTTTATTGGCTTCGATTTTTTACAGTATTTACAGGGCGATTTAATGTATTATTATTTCGTGTTAATGGGGATCTTCGGACTTTGTGTGATGCTCGGCTACAAATATCGTTTCAGTATGATTGCGTATGCAATTATGTGGACAGCTGTTTATTTAATGCAAAAAAGTAGTTACAACAACCATTATTATTTAATGATGCTACTTTGCTGGGTAATGGCTTTATTGCCAGCAAACCGCTGGTTTTCGCTTGATACGAAAATAAATCCTTCCCTAAAATCGACGTCAATGTCTCGTTGGGTTTTGTTAATTTTAATACTTCAAGTTTGGATTGTTTACACCTTCGCTTCCCTGGCAAAGTTTTATCCTGATTGGTTGGATGCTTCTATGGCAGCATTGCTAATGAGTAATAAAAGTAATTATTGGCTAATTGGCGATTTGCTACAACAAAACTGGGTACATTGGTCTATTGCTTATACAGGTATTTTATTCGATTTACTAATCGTGCCATTAATGCTTTGGAAACGCACGCGTGTAATAGGTTTTGTAATTTCTGTATTTTTTCATCTTTTCAATTCCATCATTTTTCAAATAGGCATTTTTCCTTATATGTCTATTGCTTTTGCACTATTTTTCTTTTCTTCTGAAACACTTCAGAAACGTTTTCTTCCGAAGAAAAAATTGTATTCTGGTAATGAAGTAATTATACCGAAACACAAAAATTTGATTGTTGGCGTATTTTCAATTTACTTTTTATTCCAACTTGGTTTACCCTTACGCCACTGGTTTTTTAAAGATGATGTTCTTTGGACTGAAGAAGGCCATAGGCTTAGTTGGCGGATGATGCTCCGTTCTAAAAGCGGAACATTGGATGTTTATGTGGCTAATAAAAATGATGGTATAAAAGAGCGCTACGATTATTCAAAATTATTAGGAGAAAAACAACAGGGTTCTGTAAAAACGAAACCTGATATTATGTGGCAACTTGCTCAGAAAATTAAACAAATTGAAGCTGAAAAAGGCCGAGATGTGTCTGTGTATATGGATGCCAAAGTACGGGTAAACCACGGTCGATTTTATCCATTTACAGATCAAAATGTAGATTTAGCAGCAGAAAAATGGCATCCTTTAAAGCATAGCGAATGGATTTTGCCTTCGCCGAAGGATTATAATGAAAAGTCTACAAAAAAATAAGCCGATTTCCCTAACTTTGCGCTTCAAAATAAATTAGGAAATGCTACAAGTAACCGACATTCGCGAAAACAAAGAAAAATATATAAATGCCCTTTCCAAACGTGGCATTGATGCTGCTTCTACTATTGAAGAAGTTTTAAATGTAGATGAAGAACGTCGCAGTTCGCAAGCGCAATTGGACGATGTTCTGGCGCAAAGCAACGCCTATTCAAAAGAGATTGGAAAGCTTTTTCAAAGTGGTGATGCTCAAAAAGCTAACGAATTGAAAGAAAAAACAGTTGATCTGAAAGAATCTTCAAAACAACTGAATGAGCAAATGATAGCTGCCGCTGAAAAGCTCCAGCAGTTGCTTTATACGCTTCCAAACATTCCAAACGATTTGGTGCCTGCCGGAACCGATGAAAATGATAATGAAGAGGTTTTCAAAGAAGGCGAAATACCAAAACTTGTTGACGACGCATTACCACATTGGGAACTTGCAAAAAAATACAATTTAATAGATTTTGAACTCGGCGTAAAAATAACTGGCGCAGGTTTTCCTGTTTACAAAGGAAAAGGTGCGCGATTACAACGCGCAATGATTGCTTATTTTTTAGATAAAAACACTGCTGCTGGTTATACGGAATATCAAGTACCACTTTTGGTAAATGAAGCCTCGGGATACGGAACAGGGCAGTTGCCAGACAAAGAAGGGCAAATGTACCATGCAAGCATTGACGATTTGTATTTAATTCCAACCGCTGAGGTTCCTGTTACAAATATGTTTCGTGGCGATTTGTTGAATAATTCAGATTTGCCAATTACTTGCACAGCTTATACACCTTGTTTTCGTCGTGAAGCAGGAAGTTACGGCGCCCACGTTCGTGGTTTAAACCGTTTGCATCAATTTGATAAAGTGGAAATAGTGCGTATAGAGCATCCAGATAATTCCTACGTTGCTTTAGACGGAATGGTAGAGCATGTAAAAGACATTTTACGCGAATTAAAATTGCCATATAGAGTACTTCGTCTTTGTGGTGGTGATTTGGGTTTTGCTGCGGCGATAACATATGATTTTGAAGTATTTTCAACAGCGCAAGACCGTTGGTTGGAGATTTCTTCGGTTTCTAATTTTGAAACTTTTCAAGCGAATAGATTAAAACTTCGCTTTAAAGATACCGACGGAAAAAATAAATTGGCACACACCTTAAATGGAAGTGCTTTAGCCTTACCAAGAGTTTTAGCGGGCATTCTTGAAAACTACCAAACCGAAGACGGAATTAAAATTCCTGAAGTCTTGGTGCCGTATTGCGGGTTCGACTTTATAGGGTAAAAAATTATAAAGCCACGAATTCACGAATATTTTTATAAATAATTCTTGAATTCGTGGCTTTATTTAGGTTCAAAATCTATTTGGTAATTATTCTTGATCTTCAGGTAAAGACATTCTAGTATACTCAAAAACTAGTGCGCTTAACCAATCCCAATTAATAGATTTGTATGGGTAGTTAGCCATAAAGGCTGCATTGTCTCCAAATAGTAATTCATAATTATCTTCAAAATCTCCTTTTGGTAGCCAGAAAACATTATCGCCTTTCTGAACATAATACGATTTTACTACACCGCCGCCAAAGGTTGGGGAACCGCCTACTGAAAATCCTTTACTTTCCTTTGCAAATGGATCGTGATAAACTGAAATAATATTACTGAAATCAGGGTTTATTAACTGCATTAAAAACTCTTGTTCGTCTTTTTTGTTTTTCAAAGAAACTTTTTGATTTATGAAAAAAGTCGCATCACTACTAGATAGTTTTTTTACGCTGCTTCTTCCTCCCATACCAAAATTGCCAATTTTCTTGGATATTTTTCCGAATTTTTCAAAGCCACTTGCGTATAGGTAAGCTTCCTTGATTTGTCCCGCATCATACGTTTCCTTTTTGTCGGTTACACTGTCTTTAAAAATTATTTGGGTTATCTGTCCTCTTTTAGTTGCAATAGCTTTGCAATACCCTTTGTGTTCAGTGCCGTCTTTCATAATAACGGTAGATACTTTTTTTGTAGCTGGTTTATCAAAACCTTCATTAAAATAATAAGCTTTTAGCATATCACGCTCTTCGTCGGTATACTTTACTTTGTCCTGCGCAAAAGTTGAAAAGAAGGCAAGTATAAATACAATAGATAAAAATTTGATTTTCATAATTTTTAGATTTATTGGTTATGATACAATATTCTAACAATAATTTTAATAGTGATAATATTTTGAATAAAAATTGACGCTGAATCTCTCAAAATAAGGCAACTGCCCTATACACTTTTAAAAATTAGACAAAAAAAGATTACGCTTTTTTATAACTCGAATGGTATTCTTCCATCAAGTTCATTAAGGCCGTTACCAAATCTTTGGTTTCAAGAAGCAAGCTGAAATACAACGTTGTATTTTTTGGGCTCGATTCTTCGGTTCGGGTTCTTGCTATTTGCTTTTCAATTTTGTTTGAAAGGCTAGCGAAGATTTCTTCTTTTTTATTAAGTACGTTTCCAATACGCTTAAATTGCTTTTTGTCAAAAATATCTTCAATCTCATTCAGTAATTCTTCCAAATGTTGATCTATTTCTTGCAAATCTTTAATTTGGTTGAAACGTAATGCCTTGTGGTTGTTATTAACATGTTTGTAACTTGCTTTCGAAATAAATTCCAAAGACTGTACAACATCTGTCAAATAACCAAGAATTACAATATAGAAGTTACTTCCACGAACACTAGTATCATCAAGATTTTTGATGAAATAGAAAATGTTATCACGTAATTCTTCTACTTCTTCATCTAATTTTTTGACACCTTTTTTACTCTTTTTCAGTTTTTTGGTGTCTTGTTTTGCAAGACCGCGAAGCATATCAGTATAAATTTTATTAGAACGTGAAACAACATTACTAATGTTATCGGCACTTTCTTGAATTATACCTTGTACTGTTTTACTTTCGGTTTTCTTTAGACCGCTTTTGTCCAATTTAAGCTTTGCTTTATTTTTATGAGAAATATAATTGCGAACCAGCAAAAGAATGGCTAATAGTAACAATACGGCAATCATTACGCCTCTTCCTATGTAAATTAAGTATGCTAAAGTTCCCGCAGCAACAAAAGCTACAAATGCAGTAAAAAACCAACCGCCAATAACGTTTAGTACTCCAGCAACGCGGTAAACTGCGCTCTCGCGTCCCCAAGCTCTATCTGCAAGCGAAGTTCCCATTGCAACCATAAAAGTTACGTAAGTGGTTGAAAGTGGAAGTTTCATAGAAGTTGCCGTGGCAATTAAAATACCTGCTACCATAAGGTTTATGGATGCACGAATCATATCAAACGCAGGCAATTCGTAGGTTTTTTCCTTTGAAAGATTTAGAACAGGTTTTTCAAAACGTGAGTCTATTTTCGTATTTAGTGATTTTGGAATTATAAAACTAAAATAGGTTGAAACTTGAGTGCTAGATCTCACCAAAAACCTTGATAACATATTTGGATTAAATTTTTCGCTGCCTTCACCTTGGCGCGCCAAATCTATTTCGGTGTCCGAAACGGTACGCGCTTTTTTGGAAAACCAAAGCGTAAGCACCATTACGCCCCCTGCAATAAATAATAATAAAGGTTCTGCTGGAACTGCTTCTGCAAGGCTAGACATATTATATTCTGAAGCAGCTATCCCAGAAGCAGACCAATCCATATAACTATGGTATGCTGCCATTGGTACACCAATAAAATTTACTAAATCGTTTCCTGCAAATGCTAGTGCAAGACTAAATGTACCAACTGCTATTACGACTATTAAAATATTCTTCTTAAAAATCGTCATAAAAAACTGTGAGAAAATGGTCCAGAAAATGAAACCACCACCAACTAATAACCAAGTGTCATTTTCTATAATGGTTTTAAAGCTGCCGTAAAATGGAGTGCCTTTTAATCCTTTAACAAGAATAAAATAGGTAATACAGGTTAAGGCTAAACCACCAAAAATGGAGCCGAAATACTTCATTTTTTGTTCTACATGAAATGTAAATACAAGCCTTGAGAGATATTGTACAAGCGCCCCGACGGAAAACGCGATTACTACAGATAAGAGTATTCCCACTATAATTTCTACAGCTTTATCAGTATTAATATATTTTGTAATCGCTGAAAAAGATTCGGCATCGTTATGGCTTATTTTTATAAGTGCCATAATAACGGCAGCTCCTAAAAGTTCAAATACGATTGAAACCGTTGTAGATGTAGGCAAACCAATAGTGTTGAAGAAATCCAGCAATAAGATATCGGTTATCATTACCGCCATGAAAATAATCATAATTTCGTCAAAATAGAATTCGCCTGGAACGAAAATTCCCTTTCGAGCAACTTCCATCATTCCGCTGGAGAAAACGGCACCCAAGAAGATACCTAAACTCGCAATAATTAAGATGGTTCTAAAAGAAATTGCCTTAGAGCCAATGGCTGAATTCAAGAAATTTACGGCATCGTTACTAACCCCAACTACCAAGTCTGCTACAGCAAGTGCAGCAAGGGCAACAATCATTAATAAGTAAATATTATCCATTTGTTTTTATTGATTAAGCTGGTGCAAATTTCCCATATTAAATAGGATTTATTGTTACCAAATTGTTAACTGTGTTTTTCTAAAAATGAAGGTCAAAACCAATTCGATATTCCAAAGAACTACTTTCCCCTCCTTCTGTTGAATACGTTAAATCTGTCTGAACTTTTAGTTTATGACCCACTATATATTTTGAACCACCCAACGTAAATTCATTCTGAGTTTCATTGGTTGAAAAATTAGTATTCGGCATAATTGAAGTAAAACGTCCAGCAACTTCCCAGTTAGTCTTAAAAACGTAACCACTTTGAAAGTTAATTCCTTGGCCAGAATAAACTTCATCGTCTGTAATACTGCCATCACTATTTTTAGCAATTGGGTTTGCTGCATCACGATAACTATACTCACCCATCAATGAAAACCCATTGTATTTAAACATAGCATCTACAAATAGAGTGCTTATGTTAGTTTCATAAAAACCGATGTCGTTTCGCATATAACTTCCTTGATTGCTTCGAGTTTTCACGGCATCCACATTTAAATCATAGGTTACTCCAATGGCCAATTTTGGTGTTTTTTCACGATAAATATCGCCACCAATATAATCTCCTTTTTTGGTAAATTCACCTAGAGGCAAAAATTCTAAACGGCTAGTATATTGATGCCCACCCAAGTTTCCTGTAACCACGTTTCTGCCTTCACCTTGTGAAACCGCAAACATTTCGCGAATAATCAAATCTTCAGAAATAGTAAAATGATGCCTAAGCTGAAACCCAGCATCTCTATCTATATTGAAAATACTATTAAGCCTAGAACGGTCTATAAGTTGAAGATTAGCAGAAGAGATGACCCTTTCTCTGTTGCCAGGAAGTTTGGTTTGCCCTACCCACAGTTCAAAGTTTTTATAGAATCCCCACATTATTACAGCATCTAGGATTACCCGCGGCGCATCTCTAGTAAATTCTGAAGCACCTGAAATATCTGAGTTGGAAAGGCCTAATTCAATTTTATAGCGCAGGTTTGGGGAATAAGCAAACCCATCAAACTTTAAACGGGCGCGGCGGATTAAAAAAGTTTGTTCGGGTTTTCCGAATTTATCTCCATCGTGTTTCCAAGCAGATTGCGCTCTAAACTGGATTCGTGGCGCAAAACGAACGCTCCAAGTACTGTCTTTGCCAGTAATTTTCAGCATTCCTTCACCAAAATTAGGTGTGGTTATTTGTGAATGGGCAACGGAAATAAATAAAAATAGAAAACCAATAAGAAAAATCTTAGATTGCATTTAAAAATCAATTTTAGTTTTTGTCGCTGCAAAGGACTGATTTTAAAATAAAACCAATGTTTCTTTAATGTTAAGTTAATAGAGTGTTATTGAATTGATTTTTAAAAGAAAAGGGCCGTTCAGTAAAGAACAGCCCAATTTTAAAATCTAGTCGACAAAAACTAAACGATTTTAAATCTTACCTTTTCAAGGCAAAAGCAAAGAAAGCATATAACTGCCGCTTATATGTAAAATTAGTTTTACCAAATCATTAAGTTATTAAAATAGGGTGTTTTTATTTATTAAAATATTAAAAATCAATTAATTACAGCTTCAATGTTATCATAACGTTACGAAATTGTTTCGTAAGCATTAATTTTGTAAATTTGGATATCTAAAAACTTAAAAAAAAACTTATGAAAAATATACTTTCACTAATTGTAATTGTTTTTTTAACCACTGTAGCTGTAGCTCAAGATGTTAAAAAGAATTCATATATATTAAATGGCGATGTTATTGAAGCTACTCTTTACCATGATAATGGGGCAATAGCTCAAACGGGTTTCTATAATCAAGATAATAAACTTACTGGAGAATGGGTAAGTTATGATACAAACGGTAATAAAACTGCTGTTGCAAATTATAGTAATGGTGAAAAAGTTGGCACTTGGGTTTTTTTCCAAGGAGATATTCAACGCGAAGTTTCTTATGATGGTTCTCGTATTGCTAAAGTAAAAACATTAAAAGTTACAGATACTTACGTAGTTTCCAACAAACCATAATTTTAGTATAAATATTTGTCTAGTCCTAAATAACCGATACAGATTATTAAAGGATTAAATTAATTAAAGCTGAACAATGACGTCATTGTTCAGCTTTTTTGATTTGTACTGTTTTCTTTTTATTTTTTGTTGGGTATGCATGATATACTCACTCCATTTAGGTTTTCGGGAATCCAAGATTTCACCACCTAAATTAACCGATTAATAATCAATTATTTAGCGTTATTTTTCTTGGTGTTGTCAATACTATTTTGTATATTTATAGTACT
>Ga0256845_1002739_pt1 | contig 12469 bp, 12 predicted proteins | sample RiftiametaG_FD_189101 | JGI IMG/M metagenome (GOLD analysis project Ga0256845, IMG submission 189101) | Tube worm associated microbial communities from hydrothermal vent at the East Pacific Rise, Pacific Ocean - Riftia | ecosystem: Host-associated > Annelida > Integument > Unclassified ... | reverse complement strand
CGGGGTTTCCCCGACCCTGATCGGGCGCGGGGACCGCGTCCCTGCAACGATGAATATGACACGTTATATGGAGGACAATCTCAGATAAAGAGTACAGCTTATGAAGACAACAACTGACAGACCAAACATCGTAATTATCAACCCTGATCAGATGCGCTGGGATTATCTGACGCCGGCAGGACATCCGTTTATCAGCACCAGCAATCTTTCTCGTTTGGCTGAGATGGGAACCTATTTTACCCACGCCTTCTGCGCCAGTCCGATGTGCGGTCCCAGCCGGGTCAGCGTTGTGACCGGACAATATCCGTGCGAACATCGTGTCCGCAATTATGGGGGCACAATGCACCAGGCCCGTCCGAATATGCTCACAACGCTTCGAGAGGCCGGGTATCATCGCGCCTTGTTCGGGAAAGACCATATTATTCGGGAAAACGCGATTGGAATCCTCTACGACGAAGGTGAAGATATTTGCATCGGCAACATGGACAATCATCCGGACTATCACTTCAGTTGGAGCAGTGGCGTTCTGGCCAGCGAGAGTCCATGGAATTTGACCGAACGGCTGACAACTGCCGGCCTGGAATGTCTTGAACGCTGTGCGAAGAGCCGTCAGCCCTTCTTGATCACCATGAATTATCAGGACCCGCATCCTTATTTCACGTGCCCGGAACCGTATGCCAGCCTGTTTTCACCGGATCAGTTCGAACTGCCGCCGAACTTTCGGAGTGAGCCAGGAGAAAATGAGATCGCACGGATAACTCTCTGGCGTCAGCATAGCCGTTCCCTCGAAGCTGGCGAAGAGGATTTGAAAAAAGCCATGGCGATGTACTGCGGGCAAATCCGCTATGTGGACGATCAACTCGGCAGGGTGTTAGACCGTTTGGAGCATCTCAAACTGCTGGATAGGACAATCGTCATTTTCTGGAGCGATCACGGCGAATTTCTTGGTGATTACGGAGTGACGCACAAAATGCCTGCTTTTTATGACTCACTGGTACGCGTTCCCCTTATGGTCTGGGACCCGACCGACACGCTTCCACGCGGCAGATTCCACCATCTGGTCGAGTTAATGGACGTGTTTGCCGCTATGCTGGATATTCTGGAGGTGCCGCAGCCCGATGGCAGCCGAGCATACAGCCTGCTCACCCCGAACTATGAGCCACGAACAGACGTGTATGCTGAGGGCGGGCTGTATATTCAACCGCCGAGGGAACCGATTGCGGGCCTCAATCTGCGGGCGCCTTTCGGACCGACTCAATATGGCCCCGGAGTCATGCTCCGCACCCCCGCATGGAAGTTGTGCGTTTACAGCTGCGATCGGGGAGAACTCTATGATCTGAAAAATGATCCTGCTGAATGCCATAATCTGTATGACAACCCCCACTACGCAAGCCAACGGATGAAACTGACCGAACGACTGCTTCAACGGCAACTGTGTCAGGGGCAAGCTCCTGAGCATCTTCTCCCATCTGTACTGGACAATATCTCCGGGCAGGGGTATCCGATCTGGTGCAATATGCCTGAGATACTTCGGATTGAGCGCGGAGATGATAATCCTGATTTTTTGAGAGTCGCCCGAAAAAATTCAACAATCTCAGCCTGATGAAAAACATAAAACAAGACGAAAGTCATATTTTCTCTTGACAGGACGTTATGATATAGCGTGAAATATACATACGCTTTTACTCACCATCAGGAGAATTGAGAGAGAGATATCTGCTGATGTAAACCTCTTAGGCCGCTAATTCGCTAATAAAAACATTGCTTGACATCGCGGTCATCGGCAACAATGGGATTGAAGAAATGACATATCCGGTCATCAACTTTCAGAAAGAATTTCAAGGGCTTTCAGAATTCTGGTCTCCAGAAGTTATCGCTCAGATGAATGAGTATCATCTGAAAGTGGCAAAGATTCAGGGCGATTTTGTCTGGCATCGCCACACAAAAACGGATGAAGTGTTTATCGTGATCGAGGGGGAGTTGCGCATTGATTTTCGGGATGGCAGTGCCTTATTGCAGGAAGGGGAAATGCTCGTTGTGCCCAGAGGCACCGAGCATAAACCCTATGCTGAAACGGTGTGCAAAATTCTGCTCATTGAACCGGCCGGAACCGCGAGTACCGGCGATAGTGACAGGGATTTCCCTGATGGAACCGAAGTGTGGACGTAAAGACGTCCTGTTACAATTGCACTGATTCCGGATCCGTCGACAGAGGGACCACTCGCCATTCCAGATGCTCAGGCTTCGCATCGGCGATCTGTTCTAACGGGATTTTCAGATAGCGACCGTGGGCTTCCACAGCAATCGTTCCATCGGGCAGGAGGATTTCTCCGCTTCCTTCAAAGATGCGTCGGGAATTTTTGGTCACCCGGCACAGCACACGGAGTTCCTCGTGAAGAGGAACCGGTTTTTTATAACGAGAAGTGAATTCTATCGTCACTCCCCAGATTTCTTCATCAAACCTGTTCACCATAATCGCCCGACCGATGGTTTCATCTAAAATCGTTGCCGCCATCCCGCCGTGCATCCGTCCCGGATACCCCTGATGTTCTTCTCGGGGGGTAAAGATCGCTAATAGTTCCCCATTGTCCAATTCATAAAATGCCGTTTTCAGCCCAAAAGGGTTCTTCAGACCGCACACCAGACACATTTTGCTATTAGGTTGTTTTCTGATCACGTTGTGCTTTTTGCGTTCCATCGCTGGGTCTCCTTCTTCGCTTGTGTAAAAAGTTCTTGATCTCTTCGAGAAATCGGGGGACTAATGTAACTTTTCTTGTCAAGGAAAATTTATCCATATAACATTTGACAGCAGCGACCGTTTGTGAGAAGGTTGCTCTGTCAAAGCCGAATGAAAAAAAAGAACGTTATGAAAGTTCTGAGGATACGATATGAGAGAGATTATTCCTGAAAAAACGCCCACGACAAACGCCAATTCCGATTTTCAGGCCGGAAAACCTTCTGGAAGCCAGGAGTTACTCGTCTGGATGATTGACGTCATCCTCGCCGATGGGAAAATTGAACCGGGGGAATTGGACATTCTGTGGAATTACTGTGAAAAACAGGGCGTGGATAAGGAAACCGTAAAAAATTTTGTGATTCAGGCAAGAAAACAGGGAACACTCACGGCAACTGCTCCCCAATCGAAAGAGGAAACATTATCCTGGCTGCAAGCCCTTATTCTGGCAGGGCTGGCTGATGGTTCCATTACCCGGAATGAACTCAGCATCTTGCGTCTGGCAGGACAAAAATCAGGGTTTTCGGATTTCGAGATTAACCGTCTCATCTTCAATATTCGTCAACATCTCACCCACCGTCAGGACAAGGCGCAAGATAACCCGTTTTTCGGCTGACGGCGCCGGATAATCAGGCAATTCGCGTTCTGATACCAAACTTCCGTTTTTCATGAAAGAAAGGAATTGCTATTATGATTTTTCACAATTTTTCCCAATTACACGCCCGCGTCCAGGAGCAAAGCGGTAAAAAACGAGTCGCTGTGGTGGCCGCAGCCGAACAACATGTTTTACAAGCGGTGATACAAGCATACCAGGCTAACATTGTTGAGCCGGTTCTGTTCGGGAATGCCGACAAGATTTCTGCCCTGCTCGACTCGTTAGGGGCTTCGGTTCCGCCGGAGGCAATCATCCATACTGACACCCCGACAGAAGCGGCAACCCGAGCCGTAAAAATGGCGCATCACCATGAGATCGACATCCTGATGAAAGGTCGGCTCCAAACCGCCGAGTTGCTGCAAGAAGTGGTGCACCGGGAATACGGTTTGCGTACCGGTCGAATTATGTCGCATCTGGCGTTTTTGGAAATTCCCACCTATCACAAATTACTCGCCATCACTGACAGTGGCATGGTGTTATACCCCAATCTGGAAGAAAAGCAACATCTGATCGAAAATGCGGTGGGTTTCATGCGGGATATGGGCTATTCCCAGCCAAAAGTCGCCGCATTGGCGGTTGTCGAAACCGTGAACCCTAAGATGCAGGAGTCGGTTGATGCCTTCCGTCTGAAGCAAATGAACCAGGAAGGCTTGTTGGGACACTGCCTGGTTGAAGGTCCGATTTCTTACGATCTCGCCATGAGTAAAGAATCTGCACGGATCAAAAGGTATGACAGCCCGATCACGGGAGAGCCTGATATTTTATTGGTCCCGAACATTACGACTGGCAACCTGATGGCTAAAGCGCTGATTTATTCTGGCGGGGCGAAAATGGCTGGCGTCATCGTTGGCGCCCAAGTTCCAGTGGTGTTAACTTCACGCGGTTCATCAGCCGAGGAAAAATATTCATCGCTGGTGCTTGCTGCCTCATCAGCATCACAATGATTGGAGAACATTCGCATGATGTATCACATCCTTGCCATCAACCCAGGTTCCACCTCAACCAAAATCGCGCTTTACGAAAACGAGCAGGAACGCTGGAAAGAGAGTCTGGAGCATTCACATCAGGAACTTACCCAGTATGAGCGTATTTCCGACCAGTACGCGATGCGAAAAGCATCAATCCTGTCCGTACTTGAAAAACATCATGTGCCTCTGACTACGCTTTCAGCCATTGTGGGGCGGGGCGGACTCCTGCCGCCGGTTCAATCCGGAGCGTATGAGGTGAACGACGCCATGGTCCATCGACTGCGTACAAACCCAGTAGCTGAGCACGCTTCAAACTTAGGCGCGATTATTGCGCGGGAAATTGCCCGCCCCCTTGGGATCCCGGCGTATATTTATGATCCCGTATCCGTTGATGAACTACACGATGTCGCCCGAATCAGCGGGTGGCCTGAGTTACCGCGTAAAAGCCTGATTCATGCGTTGAACATGCGGGCCGCAGCCCTGAAAACCGCTCGCGCACTCGACAAACCTTATGCTGAGTCTCGGTTCATTGTCGCCCATCTTGGTGGAGGAATTACCATGAGCGTCCATCAACACGGCAAAATGATCGACATTCTCTCTGATGATGAAGGCCCCTTCTCACCGGAACGGACCGGACGAGTTCCCTGTATTGCTCTGGCGCGACTCTGTTTTTCCGGAAAATATACCGAGCAGGAGATCATCAAAACCCTGCGTGGAAAAGGGGGACTGGTCGCTTATCTCAATACCAACAAGGTCACAGATATTGAAACGATGATTCGAGAACACGATCAGGAAGCCATACTCCTCTTTGACGCCCTGGCGTACCAAATCGCCAAAGGCATCGGTGAACTGGCGACCGTCTTGTGTGGCAGGATTGATCGAATCGTTCTGACGGGCGGCATGGCGCAATCAACACGATTGACAAACCTGGTGAAGGAGCGTGTGAAATTTCTGGCTCCGGTCGAAATTCTGCCCGGGGAAAACGAACTGGAAGCTCTGGCTCTGGGAGCGTTACGTGTTCTACGCGGTGAGGAACAGGCGTATCAGTATCGAGAGGGATTCTGACCTCTTTGGCACAAACCGCACACAAACGTCACTGCCCCCCAGGATTCAGACAATCCGGTTTCTGGTCCTTGGTGGGCTCAAAAAAAATTTATTGACAGGTCTGGCAATTTTAAGACAAAGGAATGTCCTGTCACAGTCTGTCAGGCATAACCTGGTCTATCCCAACAAAAACGACAATGTGTAACACCATGAGGAGGAGCGCATGAGTTATTCTCACTTACAACAGTTTGATCCTGAAATTTATGACTTAATTCAACAGGAAGAAAAACGACAGCAGGAAAAATTGTCGATGATTCCCTCAGAGAATTTTACTATTCCGGCGGTCCGCGAAACCTTATCGTCGGTGTTTGTCCATAAATACGCCGAAGGACAGGCGAAAAAACGCTATTACGAAGGCAACCAGTTTGTCGACCGCGTGGAGCTTCTGTGCAAAGAGCGTGTCAAAGCCGCCTTTTCCCTGCCCGACGATTGGGGCGTGAATGTGCAGGCCCTGGCTGGCGGCAATGCCAATCTGGCAGTCTATAACGGCATTCTCAAGCCTGGCGACACAATTTTGAGTATGTATCTGCCCGACGGCGGTCATCTGTCTCACGGCTGGTCCTTCCCGGAAAAAGATGAGGCCGGTTTGGAAGGCCAGGTGAATCAACGCGTATACCTTGGGGGAAAACGAAAAATCAGCATTGTGTCCAAATTTTTTCATGTGGTTCAATATAAAGTTGAAAAAGAGACGCGGCTATTCGATTATGAGAAAATTCGTGAGATTGCCAGAGAATACAAACCCAATATTTTAGTGTCGGGCGGCACCGCATATCCCAGAGAAATTGACTATCACGCACTCGCTGATATTGCTGCTGAAGTCGGCGCCTACTATCTCGCTGATGTCTCCCATGAAGCCGGGCTGATTGCAGGCGGGGCGAACGCTTCACCTGTCGGAATTGCCGATGTCGTGACCTTTACGACTCACAAAACTCTGCGCGGTCCGCGCGGCGCAATCATTATCGCACGGAACGACCTGATTTCTGACATTGATTTTGGGGTATTCCCCGGTTTACAGGGCGGTCCCTTCGAGCATTGCATCGCTGGTATCGCCGTTTCCCTGAAAGATGTTGTAACTGATTCCTTCAAAGCTTACGCCAAACAAGTTGTGCTCAACGCTCAGCATCTGGCAGCCAAATTGTTGGAGCTCGGCTACGATGTGGTCTCCGGCGGCACGGATAAACACCTGATTCTGATTGACATGCGAAATAAAGGTCTGTCTGGCCGGAACCCGGCAAAAGCTCTTGATTTAGCCGGTATTGTTGTGAACCGAAATTCCGTGCCCAACGAAACCGGCAGTCCGATGAATCCGTCCGGCCTCCGGTTTGGAACGCCAACGGTTACGACACGGGGGATGAAAGAGGCGGAAATGGATCAGATCGCCGCCTGGATTGATGAAGTGATTACCGATGTTGCGCCGTACAGCAACGAAAAAACGAAAACGTTCATGCCCAAAGCGAGAGAATCTACAGTCATCAAGCGCGTTGCCGGAGAAGTGCGCGAGCTGTGCGCGAAGTTTCCATTAGACATTTAAGGAAGAAATTATAAACCCTGACAGGGTGTGAAGCCCTGTCAGGATTGAGAGCGCGCCTTGCACGACGTATAGTATAACCAGTAAAATATCTCAAACACTTAACCCTATTACCTTCAACAATGTATTCCATAAAAAATTATCATCGCATCGTGCTTCTCAAATTACGACGATGTGTGTTTATGGGGTTCGGATAAATGACGCAGAGTGTAGAATTACGACATGTCACCAAAGTGTTTGATTCGGACACAGCAGCAGTGCATGATGTGTCTGTCGCGATTAAAAAAGGCGAATTTTTTTCATTGCTCGGTCCAAGCGGTTGTGGCAAAACCACGTTACTTCGCATGATTGCCGGGTTTGAAAGGCCCACCACCGGCACGATTCTTCTTGATGGCAAAGACATCACAGATGTTCCTCCTTATAAACGTGATGTCAACATGGTCTTCCAAAATTACGCCCTGTTCCCTCACATGACAGTTTACAACAATATTGCCTATGGCTTAAAAATGAAACGGGTGCCAAAAGCTCAGATTGCGAATGCAGTACAAGATGGGTTACAGAAAGTCAAATTGTCCGGGTTTGAGCAGCGCAGGATCACTCAACTCAGTGGCGGACAGCAGCAGCGAGTTGCTCTGGCGCGGGCGTTAGTGAACCATCCCGCCGTTCTCTTGCTTGATGAACCGCTCGGGGCGCTCGATCAAAAATTACGCGAGCAAATGCAGATTGAGCTTATTGATTTGCAGGAACAAGTGAAAGTGACGTTTTTGTTTGTCACCCACGATCAGCGTGAGGCTTTGACGATTTCCGACCGAATTGCAGTTATGAACGAGGGCAACGTCGAGCAAATCGGCACTCCCAAAGAAATCTATGAATTTCCGGCGACACGTTTTGTGGCCGACTTTATCGGCACCTCAAATTTTCTGACAGGCGTCTATCGCAACACTCAGAACGGGTTGAAACGTATTGCGACTTCAGGCGCGGACATCTGGGTGGAGTCTGCCAGAGAACTCATCTCCGGCGAACATACGACGCTTGTCATTCGACCTGAAAAGCTCATGATTTCGGAAACGAAAAATGACTCCACACCGAATAACCTGTATGGTGAAATTCATGATATTATTTATGTTGGAACTGATACCCGGTATTTTGTCCATATTCCCTCGCTTGGAATGCGTTTACAGGTGTTCGCTCAAAATTTTCAGCACACCGCCAAACAAAAATTTACTTGGTTTGATAAGGTCTATGTCAGTTGGAACCCAGAGAACACATCATTGATTCAGGAATAACGCTGGAGGTTGTCTGTCTCACAACTCTTTCTCTGCTCCGAATGGGTATCCGATTATGAAAAAGTTATTCGGTTTATGGGGTCTATTGTTCCCGGCTGGGTTCTGGCTGGTGGTATTCTTTCTGCTGCCCCTCGGCATTATTTTAGTGTATAGTTTTGTCGAACGAGGCGTCTATGGGGGGATCGAATGGATTTTTACCTGGGAGAACTATACACGCGCCTTTGATCCCTTATACGTGAAAATTCTCTGGCGTTCGCTGGGAATTGCATTTCTTACGACGCTCTTCTGTCTGGCAGGCGGCTATCCGCTGGCCTATTTTATTGCATTTGCCCCGGCAAAATGGAAAAATCTCTTGCTGATTCTCCTCATCATTCCCTTTTGGACAAATTTTCTGATCAGAACCTACGCCTGGATTGTGATTCTCCAGGACCAGGGCCTACTCAATTCCATGCTCCTGCACTTTGGGATCATCCGGGAGCCGCTGAATATCCTGTATAATATCAAAGCGGTGATGCTCGGCATGGTGTACGGGTATCTCCCGTTTATGGTGCTGCCGATTTATGCCTCCCTTGAAAAAGTACAGATTTCCCATTTGGAAGCTTCGATGGATTTAGGCGCGAACCGCATAAAAACATTTTGGCATATTACTATTCCTCTCACCGCTCCGGGGATTGCGGCGGGAATCGTCCTGGTGTTTGTCCCGACCATCGGAGAATTTGTCATCCCCGATATTTTGGGAGGTGCAAAATCAATTTTGATCGGAAATATTATCACGAACCAATTCTTAACCGCCCGCGACTGGCCTTTCGGAGCTGCCATGACATTTATTCTTGTCATGCTCGTATTGCTGAGTTTGGGATTTTTTTTCAAATTCAGTAAAAACGAAGAATTGGTCGGATAGCCATGGCACAAAACACAACATTCCCCCGTAAAGGATTGGCGACCTGGGTGATCATGATCTATGCCTTTTTGTACCTTCCGATCGTTACCTTGATCGTATTTTCCTTTAACGATTCAAAAAGCGGTATTGTCTGGAAGGGAGGAACGCTCCGCTGGTACGTGAAACTCTTTCAGGATGCGTCAATCGGTGCTGCCCTGAGAAATAGTGTGATTATTGCTCTGCTTACGACGCTCGTCTCAACCGTCATCGGGACGATGGCCGCATTAGCGATGCACAAATACCGCTTCCGGGGAAAAGTGATCTGGAATGGCATTATTTACATCCCAGTGATTATCCCGGAAATTGTCGTCGGGGTCTCTCTGTTATCGTTTTTTGCCATCTTACAGATTCGCCTCGGCCTGGGCACGATTACAGTCGCCCACATCGCGTTTTGCATCTCTTACGTTATTATCGTCGTCCAAACTCGCTTACACGGGTTCGACCGTTCCCTGGAGGAAGCCTCGATGGACCTCGGCGCCGGGCGATATAAAACGTTTTTGTATGTCACGCTGCCGATCATTGCCCCAGGCATTGTCAGTTCGGCGTTACTCTGTTTTACGCTGTCAATCGACGATTTTGTAATCACATTTTTTACCCAGGGGCCAAACTCAACGACCCTGCCGGTCAAAATATATTCGATGGTTAAATTTGGCGTCAGTCCGATGGTTAACGCGCTCTCGACTCTGTTTCTTATCGTCACGACGGTCGCTGTTGTGCTGATTTCCAAATTGGAAAAGGAGGGATAATTTTTTTTTCACATTTCCGGGCGTTCGTTGTGAATACGCTCAGACAGATCGTTCGCTTGGGCCGGCTGTGCCGAGGTAGACGCTTCGGTTGACAGCACCGTTTACCATCATTGACAACAACGACCTTCAAACATGAGGTTGCGTACGCGGCTTTCATGTTAACAGGCAAAAAACAGGTTTATGAAAATGCAATATAAATGGATTGTGACTCTTGGAATAGCTGTACTCATTGTGGTGATGCCGTGTGTGACTCACGCAGCGGGCAAACCGGTATTAAATGTCTATAACTGGGACGACTATATTGATGAGGAGACAATCCCGGAGTTTGAAAAACAATTTGGAGTGACAGTCAACTATGATGTGTATGACAGCAATGAATCGCTGCTTGCGAAACTTCAGGCCGGTGCTTCCGGATTTGACGTGGTCTTTCCATCGGACTACATGATTAAAATTATGATTCAACTCGATCTGCTCGAGCCTCTTGATACAAGCAAAATTCCTAATATTGCCAATCTCGATCCCGGTCTGCTCGATCAAGCCTTTGATCCGGGCAATCGCTATTCTCTGCCCTATACCTGGGGGACGGCGGGTATCGGGTATCGCGCGGACAAAGTTACCGGGCCAGTTGAGAGTTGGGCGATCATGTTTGATCCCAAATATACAGGACGAATTGTGATGTTAGATGATGTTCGTGAAACGCTTGGAGCTGCCTTGAAATATCTTGGTTATCCGTTAAACTCTACAAATCCGGCTGAACTCGCTCAGGCCAAAGAGCTTCTCATCCACCAGAAATCAATTATCAAAGCCTATGCAAGCGCTCAGGCCGAGCAGATGCTGCTTTCCGGCGACGCCTGGTTAGTCCATAATTGGAGCGGCGATATTTATCGGGTGGCGGCAGAAAATTCGGCTATTAAATATGTGATTCCAAAGGAAGGCAGTTCAAAATTTATTGATAACTGCGCGATTCCCAAGACAGCGCAAAATAAAGAATTGGCTCATCAGTTCATCAATTTCCTGCTAAATGCCGAGGTCGATGCGCGAATACACAACCAAATTCAGTATTTGACGGCTAACAAGGCCGCCCTGCCCCTGCTGGATGAAGCGCTCCGTCACACAATGGAGACGATGTCCGCAGAGAGTGCGGCAAAATTGGAATATATTGAAGATTTAGGAAGAGATACCCGCCTGTGGGATAGAATCTGGACCGAAATCAAAGCCCATTAACAAAAAAAAGTTCTGCCGGGAGTTTTATGTTAAACATGAGCCTTTCCTGAACATTTTTCCCCACGACACGACCTTTTATGGGAAAAGAGGCTTCTAAACTCCCGGGAGAACCTGAGAGAGAACACAAACCAGACGGCTGGACTTCCTGGAGGTAGATCGCTCGGATCTGTTTTGAATGTCTCCATCTCGCCAGACACCAGAACGGTTCTTTAAAACCACCACGTATGGTAACAGCATTTTTACAGCCTCCCATATATGGCGAGAGCATCACCGGAAGTGCGTATCACTTCCGTTATGTATCGACCGCATTATAAATAAAGGGTTTACTCAAAGTCAACATTTTTCTTATTTTCTCAAACATTTCTTTACTTATTGAAAAAAAAAGGGTTAGCGGATTTTATACCACCAACCCTGGCATCACAAACATAAGCCTTTTGTTATCAACAAGTTACAACATTCGAAAATTTATGCTATCGTCGTAATTTCGCAACAATTCTCACGAAAAATATTTTTCTTTTTTTCCTCTGTCAGGTGAATACAACCCACCAGACACATTGTGCCTCGGCTCTCATTCTCTCTCCATCACTTCGCGTCATGAATATGAAAATTGTTGGCAGAGCCAGGCATGCCACACTTCCCACGAGAAGGACAATCGCGGCATGTTCCGCTGCCTCCGTCTGCGATTTCCTTTCTCATCAGCCGATATATCGAGTATACAGCCACAACGACAATCGGAACAATAAAAATACTTGAATTCATATTCGTACACTCCTTTTTTCATGGGACATTACTCGGGAATACCACGCTTCAATTCCGATAATATCTATTGGATTTTTTTTCTTATTTCTTGACAATATAGCCTTACATATTTTTCGTCAAGGTTTCAGGTCATAATAATTCAACTGACGGCCTTGCCCCGGGAGCGTGAAAACAACGCTTTTACGGTGAACGCCTTGCTTTCGCTGCTCCTACAGGTGTCCTGCTGCTTTCATACCGTTCAGAGGTTCCGAGTGAATTCTGATAAATTTATTGACTTCTCTTTTCCTTTTTTAAACATGGTGTTGCAACGGAGAGAAAAATTATTCGCTTCGTACGCGGTAACCGGGTAAAAACAGGGAACTCCATGAACACGAACTGAGCACCACCACAATCCATTTGAACGCCCATGACCAGGTCAGCAGATTTCCGAAGTTCCCGAATGGATGGTACCGCGTGTATTTTTTGTCGCGTACAAAGAATTATTCAGATTCAACACAGGTAAAAATAATTTTTTCTTAGTACACG
>Ga0256845_1002738_pt1 | contig 12471 bp, 9 predicted proteins | sample RiftiametaG_FD_189101 | JGI IMG/M metagenome (GOLD analysis project Ga0256845, IMG submission 189101) | Tube worm associated microbial communities from hydrothermal vent at the East Pacific Rise, Pacific Ocean - Riftia | ecosystem: Host-associated > Annelida > Integument > Unclassified ... | reverse complement strand
GGCCGTAAAAACGGCTTAATTATTCTTGCTCTGTTACTGACGAGTATGGTTGCAGTCAAAAGTTATGCTTCTCCGGGTGAAGATGCATATCAGCGTGGAGACTATCTGCAGGCTTCAGAATATTACAGTAAAAAACTGGGAAAAAAACCGGATGATCCCGTACTCAATTACAATTTTGGCACCAGCGCCTACAAAAACAATATGTTTGATGATGCCAGTGAGGCATTTTCGAAAGCACTGAAAAGTGACGATATCACATTGCAGGAAAAAGCGTATTATAATAAAGGTAATGCTCTTTTCAATAAAGGGCTGGAGAGCAGACAGTCCAACCCCCAGCAGACCATAGAAAAATGGACACAGGCCTTGCAGTCTATGGATTCGGCCCTGGCCCTCAACGCCAAAAATAAAGATGCAGAATATAACCGGGATCTTATACAGAAAGAACTGGAAGAACTGAAAAAGCAGCAAAAAGACGAACAACAGAACAAGGACAAGAAGAATAAAGACAAGCAAAATCAAAACGATCAGTCTCAAAAAAACAAACCATCAGACAAAAAAGATGGCCAGAAGAAACCCCAGCCACAATCAGGAAAACCTGATCAACAGAACAGCCCGGCAAAACAGAACTCAGCCGGAGACAAAGAAAAGCCACCCTCTACTGCCAGCCAGAAGCAGAAGAATGAAACAGACAATGCTCAAAAGGAAGCAGCAAGAGATGCACAACGGCAACAACTGGGTAAAATGACAAGAGAAGAGGCAAAAAGAATGCTTGATGCTTTGAAAAACGAGGAAGGTAAACTCAACTTTGTCCCTTCCGGTACTGCAAACAATGAAAAAAATGTTGAGAGGGACTGGTAATGCTAAAACGGTTCACATTCTTTCACACAATGGTCGTTGGGCTCATGATTCTTTTGGGAATATTTACGGTTATACCGGCCCGTGCAGAGGTCTCTGTCAAAGCGTCTCTAAGCCATCACAGTTTTCCGGTTAATCGTGCAGCGCAACTCTCGATAACCATACGTGGCAACTCCAGTTCTGCAACTATTCAATTGCCGGAAGTGAAAAATGTCACCTTCCACAACCGGGGACAATCAACACAGGTCAATATGATTAATGGCAACTACTCTTCTTCCCTTACAAAAAATTATCTGGTTCAGGCAGCAGAACCCGGCAAATACACAATCCCCCCAATACGGGTCAACGATGGCGGAAAAACATTCTCAACAAAAGCTATCAACTTCGAAGCCACACCTGCCGGAACACAGATAAACAATAGCGAGGGTAGTGGAAAAACGACGGTAAACGATATTGCCTTTATCCGCATTACACAAAACGGTAATCATTTCCCGGGAGAAATGGTACCGGTTACCATAAAAGCCTATTTCAGTGAAAAATATCGCTTCAGCCAGATCGATCGACCCGTTTTAAAGGGTGATGGTGTTGTCATGTCACCACTTCCTGAAGAACCTGAACAGACAAGAGAATCATTGGGCGGGTCATCATACAATGTTATCAGTTGGGAAACGGCTCTATCCGGCATAAAAACGGGAAAACATCCCATCTCTTTTACGCTAGATTGCTCCCTGCTTATCGCCCAGCAGAGACGTTCACTCTCACCTTTTGGTGGCAGCAGTCTTTTTGATGACTCATTCTTTGACAATTTCCTCGGCGGATATCAGCGCAAACCCATTACCTTAACCAGTGGCGAACTCTCCTTTAACGTGATACCCATTCCCTCAAAAGATCAGCCTGCAGATTTTTCCGGTGCCATAGGTGATTTTACCATGCAGGTAAGAGTCACACCTATAAAAGTCGAAGTCGGTGAACCTCTGACACTGACCATTGACATATCCGGCATGGGAAATTTTGATCGGGTCAATGCACCATCTTTTCCGAAAAGCCCACTCTGGAAAACATATGCCCCCACAGCAGAATTTACAAAACAGAGTAACATTTTTTCCGGTACCAAGAAATTTGAACAAGCCGTAATAGCCAAAACGGATAAAGCCAGAAATATACCGTCCCTTTCTTTTAGCTATTTTAACCCCCATAAACGTAAATTTTTTACAATAAACAGTGGCGTAATACCAATTGAAGTACAACAAAGCAATCAACCTGCACAGAAGCAGCCTGTTGTTTCTGCTCCACAACGCCAGCAGCTCACACCCGCATCACCACCAGATGCAAAGATAACCGGACTCGCACCAATACACCTCAAAACCGGGTCATTCCACAGGAAAATAGTGCCACTTTTTCAAAAATCCTGGTTCATTGTCCTTTCCGCTCTCTGTTTTCTGATCCTTTTAGCCCTCATTTTTCTGCGAATGCGGCTAAATGATATCAACAAAAATCCGCAAATTCACAAGAAACGTCGTGCTCTGGAGTTGCTGGAAAAAGACCTGCATTCGGTGGAACAGGCAAAAGCATCAGGAGACAGCCTGGCTTTTCTCATGGCGTGCCGAACCACAATACAGAACATGCTCGGCTTTATCTGGCAGACAGAGCCCACAGCCATCAGCCTTACAGATATTCGCGACCGCCTCCAGAGCGATTCTGGACTAATCACACTATTTGAAGCAGCCGGACAGGCCGCTTACGGCGGAGAAACACTTTCAGACCAACAAATGCAAAACTACTCCACCACCTTAAAAACGGACCTGGAGAACCTTCTATGAAAACAAGATACTTCATACCCATCTTCCTGCTTTTTACCGTGATTCTATCAGCATCTGTGGCTGTCTCTGGCAAAAACAGCATAGAAACCAGGTTTCAACAGGCAAATGAAAGCTATAGCCAAGGTGATTATCAGAAGGCAATAGAACAATACCTGGAAATCTTAAAAGAAAACGGATACTCAGCCGCCGTTCTCAGCAATCTGGCAAACAGCTACGTACAGACGGGTGAAACCGGCAAAGCTGTCCTCAATTACGAACGTGCCCTCCGACTTGCACCATCAAGTTCCGACATTAAAAGCAATCTCAGTATGGTACGGAAAAACAATGGCCTCTTTCCAAAAGACTCTTCCTGGAGTGAGCAGGTAATACACATTCTGACCATTAGTCAATGGACAGTTATGGCATGTATTGCACTACTTTTTTGCAGCTTAAGTCAGTTTATTGCAATCAGAGGCCACATGACAAAAAAAATTACCACAGGAATAACCATAACATCCATCTTCATTTTTGGCCTGGCCACAAGTGCAACTGCTTTTCATTATCAATATTTCAACCCGTCGGTGGTAATCTCGCCAAAGGCAAGATTACTAGTTTCACCTTTTGCCTCATCCGCATCAATCGGTACTATCCAGGAAGGCCGATTGATCTACCCTGAAAAAAATCATGGCGACTACGTCTATGTAACAGATGAAACGAACCGAAAGGGATGGATACACCTCCACTCCATGGAAGCTGTATGTGAAGCCAATCCATCAGAAAATATGAATACAAATTGATCATATCGTAACGTCAGCCCGAAAATCTTTTTGGGAGGCGTATTCAGAATAAAGGAGGAGTACAATGAAAGATATTAAAACTATCGTGGTTCCCATCGACCTTGACCGGCATACAGGAAAACTTGTTGATTTTTCAATCTATTTCGCGATACAACTCTCTGCCACACTACGATTTATTCATGTAGTTGAAAATGTTTCAACGGGAGACATGATGCTCGGAAGCCCGTCATTTGAACCCATTTATGAAGAACAGGCTAAAAAAGCACAGATTCTGGTTGCCAATATTTTAGAGGACAACAGAGTAGCTCTCGCTGATATGGACGGCACAGTCATCAGAGGAGATATCGTTGAAGAAGTCGTCAAATACGCAGAAGCTGCAAAGGCGGGACTATTAATAATAGGAACCCATGGAACAAAGGGACTGGAAAGGATTCTTCTTGGCAGTGTTGCCGAACGGGTTATAAAAAGAGTCCATTGCCCGGCACTGACCATGAACCCTTACAGGTAACAGGATGTGTTAAACAAACCCACTGGTGCATGGTGGTTGCAGCGACAAGGCAATTTTGCAAAATTGCCTTGTCGCCCACCCCAACCTTGCATAGAGTAAGGTACTAACGCAGACAAGCTGCAATTAAGTGCCTTGTGGGTATCTATTTATTTTTGTGGTTAAATACTTCACTCATTTCCTTGTTTTTTATTACAGCTTTTACGGAGTAGGTACTAATATCGAAATTTACCAACCAACGTATTAAGTTGATCAGCCAAACTGGCAAGCTCCTGTGAATTTTCATTAACCCTGGAGCAGTCGTTGGATATCTCACCAGAGGCATCGGTTACTCTACTTATATCACCAGCTATTTCTCCAGAAACAATAGAACTTTGTGCAACGTTCTCGTTCACTTCACTCAAACCAACGGAAGCTTGAGAAACATTGGTTACAATTTCACGGGTTGTTACAGACTGCTCCTCAACGGCGGTGGCAATTGTTGAAACAATGGTATCAATTTCGTGAACAACGGTTGACACTTCATTAATTTCAGTTACGGTACCATCCGTACTGGCCTGAATACTATCGACTTGCCTTTTGATTTCCCCTGATGCCTCAGCAGTCTGCCTTGCCAGCTCTTTAATCTCGTTGGCAACAACGGCAAACCCTTTTCCTGCATCCCCGGCCCTCGCGGCCTCAATCGTCGCATTAAGAGCAAGCAAATCAACCTGACTGGAAATATCCGTTATAGTTTCAACTACTTTTCCGATTTCACGAGCAGCTTTACCCAGTTCTTCCACCTGGGTTGAAGCACTGGTGGTACGGCTAACCGCAGAAGTTGTTATTTCCCTTGCTTTTTCAGTATTTTCAGCAATTTCATTGATGGTAGCTGACATCTCTTCTGTTGCAGCAGCAACCATACCGACATTTGTTGAAGCCTGCTCCATTGCGGCCGCCACAGAATTCATATTGGCACTCATCTCCTCGCTGGCAGTTGCAACAGTATTAGCAGTGTTCGAGGTTTCTTCGGCATTAGAAGCCATCTTATCAGCGAGACCAGCCAGGGACTGAGAAGATTGCAGCAAGCCAGTAGCATTTCCTGCAACATCGCGAATGATATTCTGTACTTTCTCAACAAACTGATTGAACCAATGGGCCATTTCTTCTGTTTCGTCACCCGAATTGTCAGAAATCCGTTTGGTCAGATCACCTTCGCCTTCGGCAATATCTTTCAGCATTATAATGATTGCACGTACAGGCTTAACAATCCCAATAGCGACAACCAGATATGCTATTGCTATTGCGAGTAAAATCAACCCAATTATCACCCCACCCTGTTTGTAAATCTGTGCACGAATGGCTTCGCTGGTTTCTTTTTTCTGAATTGCAATAGCCTTATCAATATCATCCGTGTACACACCGGTGGCGATTACCATATTCCAGTTTTTAAACTGTTTTACATAACTCAGCTTAGGTTGTGGCTCGTCCTCACCTAGTTTTGTCCATCGATATTCGTCGTAGCCTTCCCCTTTATCAAGAGCAAGGTTTATCTGGGCCACAACCATTTGTTTGCCGTCAGGATCTTTAAAAAAAGTATCGGGTTTACCAATCAAGCTCTCTTTCGGGTGTTTCAGCATCTTTCTTGTTTCAGAATCCATCACATAAAAGTAATCCGAATCGTTTTTGCCATAACGCAGAGAATTAATGGCATTCAAGGTTTTCGTTTTCAAGTCTGCCTCTGTCGATTCAAGATATATCCCAGCACCAATTACCCATCCCCAGGGCTCAAACAATTTTACGTAGGAAATCTTTTTCTTTAAATGTTCTTCACCTGATGAATATTTTTTTGTCTCATATTCTACATATCCGGCACCACCATCTTTTGCCGCTTTAACAAATTCTTTATAGACTTTTTTGCCATTCAGATCGTAGTTCGACATATCTTTACCACTATCCTTTGGTTTAAACGGATGCATTACCAGCCTTGGATATAAATCGTTAATCCAAAAATATCCCTTCCCATCCTCACCAAAACGCATCTTTTCAATGATCTTCTTAGCGTACTCTTGCCGTGCCTGAGTATCCCCCAGGTCTTCATTCTCGAAAGAAACTTCGATTGCTGAATACGCCTGGTTGACTGCACTTTTGATAATATTCCCGTAATACTTTTTTAATTTGGCGGAATCCTGGGACTCATCATAATTATGTCTGGCAATATTGTAGGCTGAGGCCACAAGATATTTCAACATTGCCTTCTTTTCTCCCATTATTGCCTGTCTGTAACTAGTTATCTCCTCACGCCCTCGATCTATCAGGGAATAGGACGAAATGACAATGGACACAACCCCCAATAGAAACAAACTGCAAATAACAAGAGCATTTATTTTCACATTGATCGAAGCTTTCAGTTTCATCCAGTACTCCTTTCCCCAAGGATCATTCATGGTGATACGCTGTTGGCTACTGACAAACAACCGTTCCCTTTCATGTTATTTGCAATACTGTAGAAAAATCAAGACAATTCAACGTAACGAATAATAATTCTCATAAAGGAATAACAATTTCTGGGAGCGGAAACAGGAATCTGGATAAACTATGGAAAACAATCAATCAGGTGAATCACACAAGAGAATTTCGCAGCTCGGTAAGGTTTACGGTGGCTTCAGCAATATTTTCGGAAGAGAGTTCCATTGTGTATTTGTAGTTGCTCATACTTTTACCATATCGTTTGTCATAATAATCAACTAGCAGGATATGAACCAGCTCCCGCAACTCTCCGTTCTGTAAAAGCTGACACATCTTTTCAACCAGCCCGACTCCCATTTTCTGTTTGAGAGATTGCAGTATGGCTTCAATCTGCCGAAGGATCCTGGTATCGGTTACCGGGTAGTCTTCTATAATTCTTGTAATTCTTGTTTGCATGCTGCAATGTACGTATACCAGTACACCACTTTTCATCGCCATAGCCAGCGGTTGTGGTGTAAATACTCTACCTATCTTACGGCTTTCACCTTCGATAAAATATGGTTCTCTCCCTCCTAAAGAGGAGATAACCTCAACCAGTCTACTTTCAAAGGTCCTCTGGTTACTGGGTTCCCGATCAAGTCCTCCAAAAAGAGAACTGCGATGACGAGCAAGATCCTCCAAGTCAATAGAATGGTCAAGTTGTTCGATGATGCGTGTTTTTCCCGTTCCAGTCAGTCCGTGAATAACAATGACTTTCGGTTGAAAATCCGCCAATCTCTCCATGACAACATTGCGATATTGTTTATAGCCCCCCGCTAGCTGAAACACCTTATAGCCGCATTGATCCAGTAAATTAACTACGGCACGGGAGCGCATACCACCTCGTGCGCAAAAAACAACACACGCCATCCCCCGAAACGGTTCAAATCCGGCGAGCAACTCAGAGAGTTTACTATCAGCGTACTCGAACCCCTTGTCTATGGCCTGCGGTCGTCCACCATGACGATACAAGGTACCGATGACACTACGCTCATCATTGTCAAAGAGTGGAGCGTTAACCGCTCCAGGTATAGTCCCCGCAGTAAATTCTTCCGCAGTACGAACATCGATAATCTGGAAATCCCCGGCTTCAACTTCAGCAAAATCTATCAGCTGCAAATTTTTTTCAAGTATTGCCTGGTGGGAAAGATCTTTTTTCATATTTACGTGCCTATAGATTACCTGTGAGATACTGAATAATAGAAACGGCAGTGAGTGTTGCTGTCTCCGCCCGCAATATTCTCTCGCCAAGACTCACCGTAATCCACCCCATCTCCCGGGCTTGTTCAACTTCCTCCATGGAAAAGCCACCCTCCGGTCCAAGAAGAAGAACAACGGGCTGATTATTGCTCACACCGGGAATATCCTGCAAACGAATCTTTTTTTCTTCCTCCCAGAACAGCAACCGCACACTCTCAGCACAACCGGAAACTTCGTCCAACCACTCGGTATACGATACCGGCATGTCCAGCTGCATTTGACGACTACGCAGACACTGTTTGCACGCGGCCAAGCCAATGCGATGCCATCTCTCATGTTTTTTCAGACTCTGTTTTGCATTCAATTTTCCCTGACATCTGGAGCTGCGAAGAGGTGTCATGCGGGTTGCTCCAAGTTCTGTACATTTTTGTACAACGGCGTCCATTTTATCTCCCTTTAAAACAGACTGCCCAACCCAGATAATTTGCTCTTCCCCTTCATCTTTTGAAACTAATGTCTCAATGTGCAGTTCAACACTGCGACCAGTTGCCGTAACTGTAGCACTATACACAGCCCCGGATCCATCGAGCAGCTCAACTGTTGTGCCTTTTGATAATCGAAGAACTTTTACCAGATGATACGATTCTTCCTCTGAAAGAAAAACGGTTTCACCATTCCGATCATTGGATTCAAAAAAAAAGCGTCGCATCAACCTTTTTCAACCTCCACATATTTTGTGCCTTCCTGAGCATGGAAAATAATTTCAACCTCTTTCAAATTGACAATTTTCAATGTATTCCGTAATTATATAGGAGACAGATCTCATATTTTTGACTTCTACTGTAATATTTTTCAACATCGGAATAAAATCATGTCAATTGAACGAAGAGAGCAGGAACGCTTTTCTTTAGACCTTCAGGCCAGAATATCCTACCGACATACAACAGATGACGTCCCTCCAACAGTTGACACGGTGGCCGCAAACGTCAGTTCAGGTGGCGCTTTCCTGCAATCAGACCATGTTTTCCCTATGGCCTCAAAGGTAAAGATAGAATTTTATATCCACATTGATGATCTGAAAAAACTCAAATTTATCCTCTCCCTGGAAAGTTTAAAACAACTTTCCGGTGACCACATCTGGGTCAGTACCAGCGGTATTGTCATTCGACAGGAAGAACATGGTGTGGGCATCATCTTCGATACCGATTACCAGCTCACACCAATGCAATCACCCGAAATAACAAAATAATACTATCTACATTACCCTTTTTATAAATTTCAGTGCAGCCCACTCTTTTTCTTCTTTCTGCTCCAGCAACACAAACCCTTTCAGCTTAAATACTGCAATCACATTTTCAACCTGTTCTCCAACCAGTAACCCTGAAAGTATCAGCATCCCATTCTCCATGGTGACCCGCGCCAGATCTGCAACCATTGAGATAAGAACATTATGGACAATATTGGCAACAGTCACCGAAAAATGATCTTCAACAGCAGCCAGTGAAGCCCCGCTTACTCTCATTCTTTCCTGCATACCATTGAGAATGACATTATCGGTGGCCACGGCAACCGCATCGCCATCGTTATCGATCCCATAGACGCTCTCAGCCCCAAATAGGACGGCAGCCATACCGAGTATCCCAGTGCCCGTCCCTACATCAAGAAGCCGTAGTCCTACCGTATCTGCCAATGTCTCCTGGATGCACTCAAGTGTAAGACTGGTCGTAGCGTGATGTCCTGTCCCAAAGGCCATTCCAGGATCCATGGTGATAACCTGTTCCCCTGATTTTGGCTGATATTCTTCCCAGGTTGGGCTAATCACCAGACCGGGAACAATCATAAAAGGTTTAAAATGTTCTTTCCAGCTCTTCCCCCAATCTTCTTCTTCAACCATCGTCGAGGTAAGTTCCGGGATCGGCACATTGAAAATATTTGCAAGTTCCGACAGGTAAATAGTAATTGATACAATAGTTTCTTCAATGAAGATTGTATCAAAGTTTGCCTTCTGTATATACGCGTTTATTGTACCATAAAAAGGTTCATCCGGTGCACCCGTCTCCACCCCAGCCTCAAAAACGCCAACAAGAAAGTCACTGATAGATTCCACCATGACAGGGTCAGTTTTAATGGTTATTTTCAGACATACTTCTTTCATCACAATCTCTTTTTTTAAGGCCACTTGAAAAAAACAGTACCATCCTTTTCATATGACAAACGGTAACAATCACGCTATGATATTGTAACACCCCTCAAGGGGGATATAAGTGCCATGGTACTGTTATCAATCATTTGCGTTTAACGGTACTCTAATTATCTTGTTTTTCTTCACAAGTTTTATGCAGTAAGGCACTAAAACAGACTATTCAGGTACTGCTTTGCATTCTACTTCATCACTTATAGCCCACTTTAGCGGATGCCCCGACTGCGACATGCTTCTGCCCTGTTCGGAGGTGCCGGAAGGCCACTCCGGCATCTGCCCCAGATGCGGAAAAACACTTTGTAAAAAAACGCCACATTCCGTTGTAAAAGCCTTATCACTGAGTATTACCGGGCTGCTCATATATATTCCTGCTATGACATTACCACTATTGACACTTGAATCCCACGGCTTTAACGGCTCTGCCAATATACTCGAATCGGTCGTAAATTTTTACAGAAATGATTATTATTTTGTCGCTGGCATGGTACTGTTTTCAGCAGTTGTATTTCCACTTATACTCCTCATCTGCATCTTTACCATCTCTTTTCAGCTGAACAGGCAACAGGCCCCTCCCTTTGTCACAAAACTGTTCAGGCTTTATCTTCACCTCGAAGAATGGGCAATGGTGGAAGTATATCTGCTTGGAATTCTCATCACCATAATCAAAATGGCAGACAGTTCAGATATCTATTACCACTCTGGCATTATCTGTTTTTCCATTCTGGTTCTGATTTCTCTGGCAATTTCCACAATCATCGACCGCAATCTTTTCTGGCATCTCATTGAAAATAAGGGCAAACTAGACAACAATACTCCCCTTCAACCACACAGCCCCAATGCTATCCTGACTACTGCCTGCAATGAAGGTCTAGTTCTGTGCCACGTGTGCCACAAATTATCACCGGCAGACCTTGAAGGCAGTAAATGTCCGCGCTGCGGTGAAATTCTGCACAGCAGAAAGCCGCACTCCATCTCCCGCACAACTGCTTTTGTGCTCACTTCAGCTATTCTCCTCATACCCGCTAACATCCTACCAATTATGCGGGTCGATTTTCTCGGACTTCCTGACCGATCGACGATCATGGATGGCATTATTTATTTTTTCCACAGCGGATCCTACGCCATTGGGCTAATCATTTTTGCAGCATCAATCCTTGTGCCCGTGTTCAAGATTATCGGCCTCACTATTATCCTTACAACAACGCGGCCATGTGGCAGCTATGCACTGCTGCAAAAGACAAGACTCTTTCGATTTATCGCCTTTATAGGTAGATGGTCAATGCTTGATATTTTTGTTATTGCCCTGTTGACGGTTCTTGTAGATTTTGGTTTTCTTACATCAATCCACACAGCTCCGGCGGCCACCTACTTTTGTTTTGTCGTCGTATCAACCATGCTTGCAGCGACTGCTTTTGATCCGAGAATCATGTGGGATAAATGCAACCCCTGTCAACAGACAATTTCCAACCATCACCCCGTCCACGAATAAACCATGCAAAGCGAACCTGAAATAAAGAAAAACTCCGGTATTTCCGCAATATGGACACTGCCCATCATTGCCCTCTGCATCTGTGGCTGGCTGATCTACTCAAGTATCCAGAATGCGGGTGTTGAAATTATTATAAATTTTGATGATGCCACAGGTATCGTTCCCGGAAAAACCCAGGTAATGATCAAAGGAATGCCTGTGGGCCTGGTGAAAAAAATCCACCCGGATCTTGACAACCAGCAGGTAAAAGCAATTGTTAAAATGGAAAAAGAAGTAATCAAACATCTCGTTGAAGACGCCGTTTTCTGGGTTGTTCGCCCTGAACTTTCGGCCAGTTCAATCAGAGGCCTCGACACTATTTTTTCAGGCAGTTATATTGGCATGCAGCTCGGCACGTCCAAAACACCCAGCCGGGAATTTACCGGTCTTTTATCAGCACCTCCCGTCGCCCCGGACAAACCTGGTCTTCATTTCCAGCTAATGGCAGAAGTGCTGGGATCCATACAAGTAGGGACAGGCATATACTATAGAAATATTGAAATCGGCACGGTGCAGAAGCACAAGCTGGTAGAGGCAGACAGTATCCTTATCGACGCATTTATCAACCCGGAATTCAAATACCTTGTACGGGAGGGCAGCAGGTTTTGCAACGCAAGCGGAATTCAGATCAGCGGCAAACTGCCAAACCTGAAAGTAAAAATCGAATCTCTGGCGTCAATTTTAAGGGGGGGGATACTCCTGCATACACCTGAGCAGTTACAAGCCACCCCTCCTGCTCAGGACGGCCATATTTTCTCACTCTATCCCGACTATGAATCTGCCAATTTCGGTATTCCCATGACCCTGACAATTGCCTCCGGTGAAAATATAGTCGAGGGTTCAACCAAGGTCATGTACCGTGGCCTTGAGGCTGGATTTGTCAAAGAAATTCAAATAAATGATGATGAGCGTCGTACGGTAACTGCCCACATTCTCCTTGATCCAAGAGCCGAACTCATCCTTCGTGAAGGAACACAATTCTGGATGGTTAAACCTGAAATTTCTCCGGCCGGTCTTAAAAATATCAATTTACTCTTGTCAGGGAACCATATCACTTTCCAACCAGGTTCCGGTGGTTTTAAAAATCATTTCGACATACT
>Ga0256845_1002737_pt1 | contig 12477 bp, 25 predicted proteins | sample RiftiametaG_FD_189101 | JGI IMG/M metagenome (GOLD analysis project Ga0256845, IMG submission 189101) | Tube worm associated microbial communities from hydrothermal vent at the East Pacific Rise, Pacific Ocean - Riftia | ecosystem: Host-associated > Annelida > Integument > Unclassified ... | reverse complement strand
CCCCTTCTACGGCGTGATGTTGATTTTTTAGCTGACTCTTTAGCTTGTGTATAATCTTCGTTGTAATCAACAAATTCAATAATACACATGTCGGCGTTATCACCCATTCGAGTACCCGTTTTTAGTATTCGGGTATATCCTCCGGGGCGGTTTGCTACCTTAACAGCAATGTCTCTAAAAAGTTCAGAAACGCTCTCTTTATTTTGAAGATAACTAAATACTACTCTGCGCGAGTGTGTTGAATCAACTTTTGATTTAGTAACCAAAGGTTCAACATAGCTTTTTAAAGCTTTTGCTTTTGCAACGGTAGTATTTATTCTTTTATGCAGAATTAGCGATGTGGCCATATTTGACAACATTGCATGCCTATGGGCTGTTTTTCTACCTAAATGATTAAAACTTTTATTGTGTCTCATCTCAATTATTCTTTCTCAAGTTTATACTTACTGATGTCCATTCCAAAAGTAAGGTTCATTGAATCCAACAAGTCTTCTAATTCAGTTAATGATTTTTTACCAAAATTTCTGAATTTTAACAAATCGTTTTTGTTGTAGGTGCATAAATCACCAAGTGAATCAACATCGGCAGCTTTTAAGCAGTTTAATGCCCTTACCGAAAGATCCATGTCAACAAGTTTTGTTTTTAGAAGTTGGCGCATATGCAATACCTCTTCGTCAAACTCTTCTGCTTGATATTTTTCGTCAGAATCTAAAGTGATTTTTTCATCTGAGAATAGCATAAAGTGGTAAATAAGTATTTTTGCGGCCTCTTTCAATGCCTCTTTTGGATGGATTGCACCATCAGTTTTAATTTCAAATACAAGCTTTTCGTAGTCTGTTTTTTGTTCAACCCGATAGTTTTCAACAGCATACTTAACGTTGCGAATGGGTGTGTGAATAGAATCGAGTGCAATTACACCAAACTCTGCATCCATAGGCATGTTCTCTTCTGACGGAACATAACCTCTACCTTTGTTGATGGTTATTTCCATTTGGAATTTTACAGAAGATTCAAGCTTGCAAATTACCAAATCAGGGTTCAATACTTCAAAACCTGTAATAAAACGAGCAATATCACCAGCGGTAAAAACCTCTTGATCGGTAATAGTTATTGAAACTTTTTCGTGATCAATGTCTTCAATTTGCTGTTTAAACCTTACTTGTTTTAAATTTAACGCAATTTCAGTAACATCTTCAATTACTCCAGGAATTGTAGAGAACTCGTGTTCTACACCTTCAATTTTTACTGTAGTAATAGCAAAACCTTCTAATGAAGAAAGTAATATTCTGCGTAAAGCGTTACCAACTGTGTTACCGTAACCAGGTTCCAACGGTCTGAATTCGAATTTTCCTAAATGGTCATCCGCTTCCAGCATTATAACTTTATCGGGCTTTTGAAAAGCTAAAATTGCCATAATATAAAAATTACTTAGAGTATAATTCTACGATTAATTGTTCCTTAATATTTTCAGGAATTTCACTTCTTTCGGGAACATTAAGGTATTTTCCATTTTTATTGTCAGCATCCCACTCTAACCATGGGTATTTGCTATGGTTCTCGCTTGATAGTGCATTTATAACTACCTCTAGCGATTTCGATTTTTCTCGTACGCCTATTACTTGTCCGGCTTTTAATGTGTATGAAGGAATATTCACAACACTACCGTCAACAGTAATATGTTTATGAGAAACTAACTGGCGAGCTCCTGCCCTTGTAGGGGCAATTCCTAAACGGAATACTACATTGTCGAGCCTTGACTCTAACAACTGTAAAAGTACTTCACCCGTTACGCCTTTGTTACGTTGTGCTTTTTGGAACATGTTGGCAAATTGCTTCTCAAGTATACCATAGGTATATTTTGCTTTTTGCTTTTCCTTAAGCTGATCACCATACTCTGATGATTTTCTTCTTTTTTTGTTCATACCATGTTGCCCAGGCGGAAAGTTTTTTCTTTCAAAATATTTATCCGGCCCGTAAATAGGGTCGCCAAATTTTCTGGCAATCTTGGTTTTTGGTCCAATATATCTAGCCATCTGCTAAAATTTTTTAATCAATACAAAAATTAAACACGTCTCCTTTTTGGAGGCCTACAACCATTATGAGGTAGTGGTGTAACATCTACAATCTCTACTACTTCAATACCTTGATTATGAATTGTTCTGATAGCAGATTCTCTACCTGTACCAGGACCTTTCACAAATACTTTTGCTTTTCTCATTCCTGAGTCGTATGCTACTTTTGCGCAATCTTGAGCCGATACCTGAGCAGCATAAGGAGTGTTCTTTTTCGATCCTCTAAATCCATGTTTTCCGGCTGATGACCATGAAATAACCTGTCCGTCGTTATTCGTTATTAAATAATAATATTATTAAATGACGAATGTATGTGGACTTGTCCGGTGGCTTCAACCTTTACAACCCTTTTTCTTGTAGTTTTAGACTTTTGTGCCATAATAACTTATCTCTTATTTAGTTGCTTTCTTTTTATTCGCAACGGTTTTCTTTCTACCCTTACGAGTACGTGCATTGTTTTGTGTGTTTTGCCCGCGAACCGGTAACCCGATACGGTGGCGTATTCCACGATAACAACCAATATCCATTAATCGCTTAATGTTTAACTGTATTTCTGAGCGAAGTTCACCCTCCAGTTTAAATTTCTCATTCAGAATTTTACGTAATGCCGCAACTTCTGAATCTGTCCAGTCCTTAACCTTAGTGTTAAAATCAACTTTAGCTTCGGTAAGAATTCTGCGGGCAGAGCTTTGTCCAACACCAAATATATATGTAAGGCCTACTTCGCCTCTTTTATTCTTTGGTAAATCAACACCTACTAATCGTGCCATAAATTACTGTTTAAAATTTCGGTTTGCAAAGTTAAATAAAATTATCCTTGACGTTGCTTAAATTTTGGATTTTTTTTGTTAATCACATACAAACGTCCTTTTCTTCGTACGATTTTACAATCGGAACTACGCTTTTTTACTGATGCTCTTACTTTCATCTTAAATCCTTTTATTTGTATCTAAATGTTATACGCCCCTTTGTTAAATCATAAGGAGACATTTCAACTTTCACTTTATCTCCGGGTAAAATTTTAATATAATGCATACGCATTTTACCTGAGATATGTGCTGTAATCACATGTCCATTTTCTAACTCAACCCGAAACATTGCGTTACTTAATGCTTCGATAATGGTACCATCTTGTTCAATTGAAGGCTGTTTGGCCATAATGCTTTTGTAAAATTTATTTTTTCTCGATTATTTCAAAATTTGATAAAGTATTATCATTTTTTGTATTTAAAGTCCAGCCATCGTCTAACAATCTACATTGTCGGCTTTTTTAATTATTAACTTGCTTTAAAAAAAGCATCCTTAATAACTCTGCAATTTACCAACACTACAACCTTTATGCAACTCATATTTAAAAGATGCTGTGTATCGTATTGCCCTATTATCTCGGATAACTGTTATAATTTATCCGGCTGTCTTATTAAATAAGATCAAAGAACTTGTAAAACCCTACGCAAAATTAAATTACTGAACGCCCACCTTTTATGCGGCCGCTTTTCATCAATCCATCATAGTGCCTCATTAATAAATGGCTTTCAACTTGTTGAAGAGTGTCTAACACAACCCCCACCATAATTAACAGCGATGTACCACCATAAAAATATGCAAAACTTCTTTCAATGCCTGCTATCATAGCAAATGCCGGCATTATTGCCACAAATGCAAGAAAAATTGAGCCGGGCAATGTTATTCTCGACATTACAGTATCAAGAAATTCCACTGTTTTGCGTCCGGGTTTAACCCCGGGAATAAATCCACCGTTCTTTTTCATATCATCGGCCATTTGCGTAGGATTGATAATAATGGCTGTATAAAAATATGTGAACAGTACAATTAATACCGCTGTTACAAAATTGTACCAGAACCCGGTATTGTCAGCTAATGCGGCAGCAATTCCGGTTGCTGCGTCGCTTTCGGAGAACCCAACTAAAACAATTGGCAAAAACATGATTGCCTGTGCAAATATTATTGGCATTACGCCTGATGCATTTACCTTTAAGGGTATATACTGGCGAACCCCACCGTATTGTTTGTTTCCAACAATACGCTTTGCATACTGCACGGGTATTTTTCGTGTGCCTTGAATTAGTAAGATTGTAAGTGTAACAACAATTGCCAAGGCAATCATTTCAACAAGGAACATAACCAAACCGCCACCTTGCTCGTTAATTCTTGAAACAAGTTCAACCCAAAGGGCTGATGGTAGTCGTGCAATAATTCCTATCATAATTATAAGTGAAATGCCGTTACCAATACCTTTATCGGTAATTCGCTCGCCAAGCCACATTACAAACATTGTGCCTGCGGTTAGTATTGTAATTGAAGATATTGTAAAGAAAACTCCACTTAATACAAATGCCGATGCGGGAAGCTGTGCGTGTAAGTTTGCCAAATAGCTTGGCCCCTGCAATAGCAATATTGCCACTGTAAGATACCTTGTAATTTGGTTAATTTTACGTTGCCCGCTTTCGCCTTCGCGCTGCATTTTTTGGAAATATGGCACTGCCATACCAAGAAGCTGGATTACAATTGAAGCCGAGATATAAGGCATTATACCCAATGCAAATATTGATGCATTAGAGAATGCTCCACCCGAAAACATATCCAACAAACCTAATACACCACCCGAAGTTTGATCTTTGAGTGCTGCTAATTGTGATGGATCGATTCCAGGCAATACAACTCTGGTTCCAAGTCTATAAATTAAAATAAGTCCTAATGTGTTTAAGATTCGAGATTTTAAATCTTCAATCTTCCAGATATTCTTAAGGGTTTCTATAAGTCTCTTCATCAATACTAATTTACAAAGTTACTACTGAACCTTCGAGCTTTTCGATAGCTTTTACAGCTGATTTTGAGAAAGCGTTTGCTTTAACTTCGAGCTTTAAGGTTAGTTTTCCATTACCAAGAATTTTGACATTATCATTTTTTGAACACAAACCATTATCTAAAAGGGTTTGAATATCGATAGTTTGCAAGTTTTTAGCTTCGGCTAATTTTTGCAATTCACCAATATTAATGGCTTTATATTCTTTTCTGTTCATATTCTTAAAACCAAATTTAGGAACACGCCTTTGCAAAGGCATTTGTCCTCCTTCAAATCCGATTTTTCTTGAATACCCAGAACGAGATTTCTGCCCTTTATGTCCACGTGTTGAAGTGCCTCCACGAGTTGAGCCTTGTCCGCGCCCAATTCTCTTTTTTGTTTTGGTAGAACCTTCAGCCGGTTTCAAATTACTTAAATCCATATCTGAAAAATATTATTTAATCTCTTCAAAAGAAACTAAGTGATTAACTTTATTTATCATTCCCATTATTTCAGGAGTACTCTCTTGTTCGATAGTGTGACGTATTTTGCGTAACCCTAATGCATCAAGTGTGGCTTTTTGCCTTTTTGTACTTCCTATTTTACTTTTTATTTGTGTAATACGTACTTTAGCCATGTCTTTTATCCTTTAAAAACTTTTTCTAATGATACGCCACGCTCGTTAGCAACTGTGTAGGCATCGCGCAATTTCAATAGTGCTTCCATAGTTGCTTTAACAACGTTGTGCGGGTTTGAAGATCCTTTTGATTTTGCAAGGCAATCTTTTATTCCAACACTCTCAAGTACGGCACGCATGGCACCACCTGCTTTTACTCCGGTACCACTTGATGCTGGTGCAATAAATACATCGGCACCACCGTAGCGGGCTAACTGTTGATGAGGTAAAGTTCCGTTAATTACCGGCACTTTTATTAAACTTTTCTTTGCATCTTCAATACCTTTACTAATGGCAGTTGTAACTTCGTTTGCTTTACCCAAACCATGGCCAACAATGCCATTTTCGTTACCAACTACAACAATGGCTGAGAAACTGAAAGTACGGCCTCCTTTTGTTACCTTTGTAACACGGTTAATTGCCACTAAACGGTCTTTTAACTCGAGGTCGGTTGTTTTAATTTTTCTGATACTTGACATAACTTCTAAATTTTAAGTCCTCCTTTTTTGGCAGCCTCAGCCAAGGCTTTAACTCTACCATGAAATAAAAATCCGTTGCGGTCGAACACTACGGCTTTAATGTTTTTTGCTAAAGCTTCTTTAGCAATAAGCTCGCCAACTTTTTCGGCTTTTTGTGTTTTATTGCCTTTAAATTCAGCTATCTCTTTATTTAGTGATGAGGCTGAAATTAGTGTTGACCCTGTAACATCGTCAATTATTTGAACTGATATTTGTTTGTTGCTACGAAAAATGTTCATTCGTGGCATATCTGCCGTTCCGCTAATTTTTGCGCGGATACTCTCTTTTATTTTTCTTCTTCTAATTTGCTTACTGAAAGCCATAATTAAATGTTTTAAAATCGTTTATGCACTAGCAGATTTACCAGCTTTTCTGCGAAGTTCTTCACCTTTAAATTTAATACCTTTCCCTTTGTAAGGCTCGGGTTTCCTGAGCGATCTGATTTTAGCTGCTACGTGGCCTATAAGTTGTTTGTCGCAACTCTCTAAGGTTAAGCGCGGATTGCTCCTGCGTTCGGTTACAGCCTCAACTTTTATTTCGTTAGGCAATTCAAAGAATATATTGTGAGAATACCCGAGGCTCATTTCAAGCATTTGCCCTTTTGATTCTGCACGATATCCAACACCCACAAATTCCATCTCAATTTTAAAACCTTCTGATACACCTACAACCATGTTGTTAATAAGAGAACGGTATAAACCATGAAATGACTTATGCTCTTTTGATTCTGAAGGGCGTTCAACTGTTAGTTGATTCTCTTCAACCTTAACAACTAAATCGGGATTTACTTGCTGTTGCAATTCTCCCTTTGGCCCTTTTACTGTTACCAAGTTATCTTTGCCGATATTTACGGTTACCCCACTTGGTATAGCTACAGGTAATTTTCCTATTCGCGACATTTTTCTATTTTATTAATAAACGTAACACAATACTTCGCCACCTACATTTTTAGCCCTTGCCTCTTTATCGGTAAAAACACCTGCCGAGGTTGAGATAATTGCTATCCCTAAGCCGTTTAATATGCGTGGCAACTCATTTGAACTTTTATATAGACGCAAGCCGGGAGAGCTGATTCGCTGTAATTTTTTGATTACAGGTTGCTTTGTTTCTCCGTTATACTTAAGAGCAATTTTAATTGTTCCTTGAACGCTATTGTCTTCAAACTTATAGTTTAAGATATAACCTTGTTCAAAAAGAATTTTGGTCATACTTTTTTTAATTTTTGAAGCAGGAATTTCTACTACCTTTAGCTTTGCCATTTGGGCATTGCGTATTCTGGTAAGATAATCTGCAATTGGATCTGTCATTTTTTTACTCTTTAAATTTTACCAACTTGCTTTTTTTACTCCAGGAATTAAACCTTTAAGAGCCATTTCTCTAAAGGTAATCCTGCTAATACCAAATTGTCTCATGTATCCTTTAGGCCTGCCTGTAAGGCTACAACGGTTATGCAAACGCACGGGCGATGCATTTTTTGGTAATTTTTGAAGGCCTTCATAATCTCCTTCAGCTAATAGTCTCTCACGCTTTGCAGCATATTTGGCTACCATTCTTTTGCGCTTAACTTCGCGAGCTTTCATTGATTCTTTAGCCATAATCTAATTCTTTTTTAAATTTTTAAAAGGCAAACCAAATTCTCTGAGCAAAGCATATCCCTCTTCGTCGTTGTTTGCTGATGTAACAAAAGTTATATCCATTCCAAGTAGGGTACTTATTTTGTCAATATCAATTTCAGGAAAGATGATCTGCTCTGTTATTCCGAGTGTAAAATTACCTTTACCGTCGAGTTTGCTGTTAACACCTCTAAAATCACGTATTCGAGGTAATGCAACCACAACAAGCCTTTCAAGAAACTCATACATTTTATCTTTGCGCAAAGTAACTTTAACGCCAATAGGCATTTTCTTTCTCAGCTTAAAGTTCGAGATGTCTTTTTTCGATACGGTTTTTATTGCTTTTTGCCCTGCTATGCTTGATATTTCGGCAGCAGCAGTGTCAATAAGTTTTTTATCGGCAATAGCTTTCCCAACTCCTTGATTTATCACAATTTTTTCCAATTTTGGAACTTGCATAGGAGTTTTGTAACTAAACTCTTTAGTTAAAGTTGGAATAATCTCTCCCTCGTACTTTTTCCTAAACGTTGGTTTATACATTACTTAATCTCCTCTCCTGATTTTTTAGAATACCTTACTAATTTACCTTTATCATTCAATCTTCTGCCAACGCGTGTTGGTTGACCCGAAGAAGGATCCACAACCATTAGGTTTGAAATATGGATTGGCGCCTCTTGCTTGACAATTCCACCCTGTGGAGTATCAGCGTTGGGTTTGGTATGTTTTGATACCATGTTTACCCCTTCGACGATAGCGCGTTGTTTTTCGCCAAAAACCTCGAGGACTTTACCTTTTTGTCCTTTTGATTCGCCTGACAATATTACAACGGCATCACCTTTTTTTATATGCAATTTTTTACGCATTTCCGTTTGTCTTTACAGATTATAATACTTCGGGAGCAAGTGAAACTATTTTCATGTAACTATCACGAAGTTCACGAGCAACCGGTCCAAAAATACGGGTTCCACGAATTTCACCAGTACTATTTAATAACACACATGCATTGTCGTCAAACCGAATGTATGAACCGTCGCCCCTGCGCACCTCTTTTTTGGTACGAACAACTACTGCTCTACTTACGGTACCTTTTTTAATTTCGCCGCTTGGCATGGCACTTTTTACTGTTACTACAATTTTATCACCGAGTGAGGCGTATCTTTTTTTACTACCTCCTAATACGTTGATACACAGTACAGTTTTTGCACCACTGTTATCAGCTACTATTAATCTGCTTTCTGTTTGTATCATGGTTACTTAACTCTTTCAATAATTTCAACTAATCTCCAACTTTTTGTTTTACTGAGAGGTCGTGTTTCCATTACTCTAACAGTATCACCAATGTTGCATGTGTTTTCTTCATCGTGCGCATGCAATTTGCTAGTCTTATTGACGAATTTGCCGTATATTGGGTGTTTTACTTTTCGTTTTACGGCAATTATAATAGATTTCTCCATTTTATTGCTAACGACAACACCCACACGCTCTTTTCTAAGATTTCTTTTATTTTCCATCGCCAAAATTATTTGTTCTCATTAATTAGTCTCATCCTCAATTCTGTTTTCAATCTGGCAATATCTCTTTTATTTTCACCTATTTTATTAGGATTGTCTAACGGAGAAACTGCGTGATTTAAACGCATGCGGATTAACACATTTTTATAATCATCAATCCTCTCTTGAATCTCTTGAGTTGACAACTCTTTTATTTCCGAAGCTTTCATTTACTCTTTAATTTGAAGTTTCCACAAAGTCTCTTCTTACCATAAATTTGGTCTTAATCGGAAGTTTTTGAGCTGCAAGACGAAGTGCTTCTTTAGCAACCTCGAACGACACACCCTCGGCTTCAATAATTATACGACCAGGCGAAACGGTAGCCACAAATCCTTCAGGGGCACCTTTACCTTTACCCATACGAACCTCTGCAGGTTTTTTTGTAATGGGCTTATCGGGAAAGATACGTATCCATATTTGTCCTTCACGTTTCATGTAACGCGTCACAGCTTGACGGGCTGCTTCAATCTGCCGCCCTGTAATCCAGCTCTCTTCTAACGCTTTGATTCCAAACGAACCAAAAGCTAACTGGTTACCCCGCTGAGCATTTCCTTTCATCCGCCCTTTTTGCATCCTGCGGAATTTGGTTTTCTTTGGCTGTAACATTCTTAATCAGTTTTATCGATTATTCTTACGTTTCTTAAATCCTTTTTTCTGGTTTGCTGCGGCTGCAATGTTTGGCGAAAGGTCGCGTTTTCCATAAATTTCGCCTTTACATATCCAAACTTTTATACCGAGCAGTCCAACTTTTGTCAAAGCTTCAACCTGAGCATAGTCAATATCGGCTCTTAGGGTGTGTAACGGAATGCGTCCATCTTTATAGATTTCTGCACGAGCCATTTCGGCTCCACCTAAACGACCTGATATCTGAACTTTGATACCTTCAGCCCCCATCCTCATTGATGCTGCTAATGACATTTTTACAGCTCTACGATAAGAGATTCGCCCTTCAAGCTGGCGGGCGATGTTTGTACCAACAAGGTAGGCATCGAGTTCCGGCCTCTTTATTTCAAATATGTTTATTTGAACCTCCTTTTTGGTAATTTTCTTCAACTCTTCTTTTAGCTTGTCAACCTCTTGGCCGCCTTTACCAATAATGATGCCGGGGCGTGCGGTGTTAACCGTTATGGTTATTAATTTAAGCGTGCGTTCAATTATTATTTTTGAAACGCTTGCTTTAACTAAACGAGCATATAGATATTTTCTTATCTTATCGTCTTCTACTAATTTGTCAGAATAGTTGCTACCACCAAACCAGTTAGAGTCCCAACCTTTAATGATACCTAATCTATTTCCTATTGGATTACATTTCTGTCCCATCTATTCGTTATTTTCGTTATTTTCACTATTACGGCTATCAACAACTAAGGTGACGTGGTTTGATCTTTTCCTGATACGGTGAGCTCTACCTTGTGGTGCAGGACGTAAACGTTTAAGTTGACGTGCTGAATCCACTTGTATTTCTTTCACATATAAATCAGATTCCTCAATACGGACACCTTCATTTTTTTGCTGCCAGTTGGCAATTGCCGAAAGTAACAATTTTTCGAGCCTGCCTGCAGCTTCTTTAGGACTATAATGGAGAACGTTAAGTGCTTTGTTTACCTCACTGCCACGTACAAGGTCGGCCACAAGGCGCATTTTGCGTGGTGATGTTGGGCAGTTCCTCAAAACTGCAAAGCTCATCTTTTTCTTCTCCTCTTTTAACTGATTGGCTCTATTTCTTTTTCTTACACCCATTTTACATCAGATTAAAATTATTATTTTTTCTTTCCTCCATGACCCCTGAACTGACGGGTTGGGGCAAATTCGCCAAGTTTATGACCAACCATATTTTCAGTGATATATACTGGTATAAAACGGTTTCCGTTATGTACAGCGATAGTATGCCCAACAAAATCTGGAGATATCATCGAAGCCCTTGCCCAGGTTTTAATTACATTTTTTTTACCTGATTCATTCATCTCAAGAACTCTTTTCTCGAGTTTATAATGAATAAATGGGCCTTTTTTTAATGAACGACTCATATCTACTTATTTTATTTTTTCCTTCTTTCAATAATAAACTTGCTCGATGCCTTTTTAGGGGCACGAGTTCTATATCCCTTAGCAGGTAAACCTTTGCGCGAACGTGGATGTCCACCTGATGCACGGCCTTCTCCACCACCCATTGGGTGATCAACAGGGTTCATTGCAACGCCACGTACACGTGGGCGGCGGCCTAACCAACGCGACCTACCGGCCTTACCCGATCTTTCGAGTCCGTGGTCGGAATTACCTACAGCTCCGATTGTGGCTTTGCATGTTACCAAAACCATGCGGATTTCTCCTGAGGGTAATTTTACGGTTGCGTATTTGCCTTCGCGCGAAGTAAGCTGTGCAAACGTTCCGGCGCTGCGTGCTAATACTCCGCCTCCATTAGGGCGCAATTCAATATTATGAATGATAGTTCCAAGAGGTATCTCAGACAAATAAAGTGAATTGCCTACTTCAGGAGCAACTCCTTTTCCTGAATTGATTAAGTGTCCAACTTCTAACCCGTTTGGGGCTAAAATATACCTTTTTTCACCATCGGCATAAAAAACAAGTGCAATTCGTGCACTACGGTTAGGATCGTATTCAATGGTTTTAACGGTACCTTGAATTCCATCTTTATCCCTTTTAAAGTCAATAACGCGATAGCGTTTTTTGTGTCCACCACCTATATACCTCATTGTCATTTTTCCGGATTTATTTCTTCCTCCGGAGCTCTTCATAGGACGTAACAATGATTTTTCAGGCGTTTTAGCGGTAACTGTTTCAAAATTACTTACCACTTTGTGTCGCTGACCCGGTGTAACGGGTTTCATTTTTCTTGCAGCCATTTTCTATTTTCTCTGTCTCTATATATTACTATAAAAATCGATAACTTCACCATCGTTCAAGGTTATAATCGCTTTTTTATAGGCGTTTGTTTTTCCTTGTACAAAACCGGTTTTTGTATATCTTGATTTAAGTTTTCCTCCGTAACGCAATGTGTTTACATTGCTCACTTTTACTCCATAAAGATCTTCGACTGCTTTGCGAATCTGAATTTTATTAGCCCTGCGGTCAACCATAAAGCCATAACGGTTCATCTTCTCTGCTTGGGCAGTCATCTTTTCTGTTATAATTGGTTTTAATATAATATCCATATCTCCTCCTGTTATTATCCTAATAAAGATTCAATTAAACCAACTGAATTTTCAGTAATTACGATTGATG
>Ga0256845_1002736_pt1 | contig 12489 bp, 14 predicted proteins | sample RiftiametaG_FD_189101 | JGI IMG/M metagenome (GOLD analysis project Ga0256845, IMG submission 189101) | Tube worm associated microbial communities from hydrothermal vent at the East Pacific Rise, Pacific Ocean - Riftia | ecosystem: Host-associated > Annelida > Integument > Unclassified ... | reverse complement strand
TTCTTGTTGAACTGAACGGACCATCGTCGTTCGCGTTGTTGGTATCTATCATTCTGCCCTTTCTAAGGGCGTTTACGCTGATTCCACTTCCCAGATGCATAACAACCATATTGAGCTTGTTCAGGGATTTGCCCAACTCTTCTGCTGCTTTGTATGCCACCATTCTGATGTTCAGCGCATGGCTGAGACTAACCCTGGGCAGCAGAGGATGACCACTGAGCCGTGCTTCTTCTACCATTTCATCTACGCAGACAGGATCCACAAAATATGCTGGAACATGTGCCTTCTGCGAAATTGCCCAGGCTATAAGAGCACCCAGATTTGAAGGGTGATCCGCCTGCAAAGTTGAACCATCCCTGATATCATCAAGAAGTTTCTCGTTAACAAGATAGGTGCCGCTTTCAAGAGGCTTGAATGTTCCCCCTCGGCCCACCACTGCAGAGAGATCTTCCAGTTTGTATCCCTTTTCTTCCAGAATTCCCAGAACTATATCTCTGCGAAAATTCATCTGGTCAAATGTAGTGGAAAACCTTTCAAGTTCTGAAGGATCGTGGTGTACACCCTCTTCAAACAACAGCTCTTCATCTCTGTAAAGGCCAGCTTTCGTGGAAGTTCCGCCTGGGTTAACCGCAAGTATCAGCCTGTTTTTCATTTTCTGCTCCCCGCCACCACGGCACCAAGAGCAAGGCTGTTCAGCTTGGTCGAGGAAGTGTCCGACCGGCTGAGCATTACTATAGGTGCCGATGCCCCGGCAATTATTCCTCCAACGTCTGTGTTTGTCATGTACATAAAGCCTTTGGCAAATATGTTACCGCATGCAATATCATGTGTTACCAGCACGTTTGCTCTGCCTGCAACAGGACCCTGCATTTTTTTGATGGCTGCCGCTTCCGGATCCATTGCTCCATCAACCGCCACAGGGCCGGCAACATCCATCCCGGGTATTCCTTCTTCCGCTATTTCTTTCCAGAGAAGCGTTTCCGGCATTTTCTCATTGGCAACTTCAACGGCAGCCAGAAGAGCTATCCTGGCACGATCTGCTCCCAGTTTCAGTATTATGTCTGCTGCGTTGGAAGCTATCTGTATTGCTTCATTTTTGTCAGGATGGATGTTCATCCCTCCGTCTGTGATAGCCACAAGGCGATCCTGCCTGGGCGCGTGAACCACTGCAATATGGCTAAGAACTCTTCCCGTTCGAAGGCCCACTTCCTTGTCGAGCACTGCTTTCAGGAAAATAGATGTCTTGATAAGCCCCTTCATGAGCATTCCGGCTTCGCCGGAACTCACAAGACCAACGGCCTTCAGCGCAGCTTCGTGGGGATCTGTGCAGTTCACAACTGATACGTCATCTGGCAAATCTCTTCCCAGTTCTGCAAGAGATTTGTTAACCTCTTCTTCGGAACCAACAATAATGCTTCCGGCGAAGCCTGAGTCTGATGCTTCTATCAAGGCTTTCAGCGAAGAAACATCATGGCCCATGGGAACTGCAACAGTCGAACCGGAAAGAGCCCTGGCAGCCTCCCTTATCTCGGTAAAATTGGACAGCAATGGAACCTCCATTTTCTATGGGATTTACACTCAACAATAGATATGATACTATGATTGAAAATTGCATATTCTGCCAGACCCTGGAAGGAGATAATCTGACTCTTAATGAATTGTGGAGTGGAGCGCAGGCAGTTGTATTCGATTTTGACGGTGTTCTTGCAGACAGCGAACCTTTCTACAGGAAGTCATGGAACTCTGTTCTTGAAAAGTACGGGCACTCTGTTTCCGAAGAAATATACTGGAAATACTGGGCCTTTCTGGGTCATGGCCTTGAAGGCGAGATGCAAAGAACAGGTCTTGTTGTTCCTGATCTGGAAGCCGCCCGTGTACAGCAGCGTTCAATTTACACCGGGTACAGTACAAACGGTGATATTCCACTGTTTCCGTTGGCCGCAGAAGTTCTTGATGCCGTTTCCCGCTTAAAAAAATGTGTTATCGCTTCGAACACACGTAGTTCTCTTGTACGATCTATTCTTGAGAGCAGGGTAGATAGATTTCCCGCTATCATTGGAGGGGAAGGGCTGAGATCCAAACCCTTTCCTGACATATTTCTCAAAGCATCTGAATACCTTTCTGTAGAGCCCTGCAGGTGCCTTGTTTTTGAAGACGCCTGGAAGGGTATAAAAGCAGCAGAGGAAGCAGGAATGCCAGCCATTCTTGTAAGAAATGGTTACAACACCGGCCTGCAGGCTCCAGGTGCAGCCTGTGAAATAGCTGGCCTGAAAGAACTGCATCTCTTTTTGAAGGACTTGGGTAATGGGTGATCTTGTCATGTATAACATATCAGTAGTGCCGGCTGTTTTGCTGGCATCAGGGCTGGCTCTTTGCTTTTTCGGCAGGAAGATCGTTCCTTTTGCCCTTGTTGTGGCTTCATTGATAACGGCTTTCCTCTACTCTGGTCCTCTTCTCTCCTCTGTTACAGACAATACACTTGTTTTGCGATTTGGACCTTTGGTTCTTTCTGTTGTTTTTGCTGTACTCGTGTCTTTTCTTTATCGGATTGCTTTTTTTGTTGCAGGGCTGTTCATTGGGTTTTTCATATCTTCCGCTGTGTTTCCAGATTTACACATGCTTTATAAACTCGCTGCCGCCCTTGTTGCCGGTTCTCTTGTTTATGTGTCAAGAAATTTTGTATTCTCGGTACTTACTTCTGTTATGGGAGCCGGGCTCACAGCAACTGGTTCTGTTAATCTGGTTGCCTGGGCCGGTATCTCTGCCGGTGTAACAGTCTACTGGATCGTTTATGCGGTAACTGCAGTGGCCGGTGTTCTGTATCAGACCATCGGAAACAAAGGAAGGAAATAACTTTGTCTCAACGATTTACAGACTACGGAATTGTCCTTGCCGTGGTTCTTCTTCTCTCCGGGCTCTTCAGGTTATCCCGATATCTTCTTGGTATTTTCATCAAAAACCGCGAAAATAACGGAGCAGAATTCTCTTCCGACCTGGCTCTAGTATGGGGCATGCGCTTCCTACTGGGTGGTATGCTGCTTCTCCCTTTTGTAACCAGTATACTGGCTTTTCTGCAAAATCGTCATCTGATTGGCGGAATGCCCCTGCACCTGGGCTTAACCGCCGTCTCGGTTGTTCTTTTCAGCTTCGCGGAAGATCTGTTCCGAGATTACAACAGGTACGGAACTGTATCTCTCAAGCCTGTGAGATGGCATTTCAATACTCTTGTTTTCCCTGTGCTTGCTTTCTGGGTAGTTGGCTGTGTATTTCTAAGCCCCCTGTTTTATTCGGGTTTAACAATTTTACTGGTTGTTTTTTACAGACTCTGCCTACACTTCAGAAAAGCACCAGAACCTTCCGGTAAAAAGAAGAAAAGAAGGAAATGACTCAAACCAAGATTCTTCACATAATTACAAAGATGGCTGTTGGCGGTGCTCAGATGAATACTCTGATAAGTTGCAGGGAAATTACCAGAATGGGTTATCCTTCTGCTGTTCTCACCGGCCCTGAGATATCTCCGGAGGGTACATTCAGTGATCTTTCAGACAAGTATGGTATCCCTGTTTTTACAGCACCACATCTTATCAGAAGGCTATCCCTTTACCATGATTTCAGAGCTTTCTTTGAAATTCGCAGAATCATAGACAAGAATCAGTACTCAATAGTTCACACTCACGGTTCAAAAGCCAAGTTTCTCGGCAGGCTTGCCGCTGCGAGCGCAAAAACGCCTGTGAAAATAGTTCAGACTGTTCACGGATGGTCCTTTTTTGATACCATGCCTGTTTTGCAGAAGGCTTTCTACTCTGTTCTCGAAAGATTCGGTTACAAACTGGCTCATGCCAACATAGTTGTCAGCCCCCATGACATCAAGAAAGGTGTCAACTGGGGAATAGGAAAACCGGAAGATTATCAGCTGATACGAAGCGGAGTTGAATTTGAGTCATTCCTTTCCCAGCGGGGAAACAACCGCAAGGCCAAGAAGCGGCTTGGTATTCCACAGTCATGTCCTGTTGTCGGTACAGTAATAAGACTGGCCTCACAGAAACACCCGGAAGCTATTGTTGACGTTGCCGGTAAGGTACGTAAACTGTTCCCTGATGTAAGGTTTCTGATAGTGGGAGACGGTCCCCTGGCAGGTTACATAAAGCAATACATCACCGAGAAAAATCTGGAAAATAATTTCATGATGCTGGGGAGCAGAAAGGATATCGCTGATATTCTTCCTGCTTTCGATGTTTTTCTGCTCACATCGCGAAGCGAAGGGCTTCCAAGAGCTATGCTTGAAGCTCTTGCCGTAAAAATACCAGTGGTTGCCACTGATGTCGGTGGAATTGCTGAGCTGGTAAATGGTCTTAAAAACGGCTTTTTGTGCGGTCACGGAGATATTGGCTGCCTGGCAACGGGAGTAATAAATCTTCTAAAATCCCCTGAACTGCGCTCATCTCTGCTCTCTACTGTAGACCAGGATCTTGCACCTTTTTCGGCCAAAATTATGGTAGAGCAACTGTTTCAGCTCTACACATTCCTTGTAAAAAACATGTAGCCGCGCTGACAGATACCAGCACGGCTACTCTTCATATGAAACAAAACTACGGTGCTTCTATAGCACTCACCGGGCATACTGCAGCACATGCTCCGCAGTCGATGCAAACTGCAGCATCAATAACGTATGGTGTTCCCTCTTTGATGCACTCGACAGGGCATTCTCCCTGACAGGCACCGCAACTGATGCAGGTATCGTTAATTTTGTAAGCCATGAAAACCTCCGTTTTAAACTATCTTCACAAATTACACCGGGTTTCTCCGGCTCCTTAATATACTAAGAATCCTGTCAAGCTCGTCCAGTGAGCTGTATTCAACTTCCAGTTTGCCTTTACCTCCAGAGTCTTTAAGAAAAACTCTTGTTCCCAGAATCCTCTGCAGCTCTGTTTCCAGCTGTTTTATTTCCGGAATAACAACTGCTTTTTTCTTTGCCGGTTTCTTTCCTGAACCTTTTCTTACTGCATCTTCCAAAGCTCTTACGCTGTATCCCCTTGCCAGACTAGTTCTTGCGTATCTAACCATTGATTCTTCATTTGGTAAACCCAGCAGAGCTCTTCCGTGTCCCATTGAAAGTTTACCAGATCGTACCATTGCTTTTACAGCCTCCGGCAATTCCATAAGCCTCTGAAAATTGGCAATGGCTGAACGGCTGATTCCAACCTGTTTACCCAGTTCTTCCTGGGTCATGCTGAATTCACTGCAGAATCTGCTGAATGCCTCAGCTTTTTCCATGGGATTAAGATCTTGCCTCTGAATGTTCTCAATCAGGGCAAGAGCCATCATCTGCCTGTCATCTGCTTCTCTAACGTAAGCAGGAACCGTCTCAAGACCTGCGATTATTGATGCCCTCAGTCTTCTTTCTCCGGCAATCAGTTGAAAACGCTTTTCCTTTTCTCTCAGCACAAGTGGTTGAAGAACCCCCTGCTGCCTGATTGACTCTGCGAGAGAAGAAAGCTCTTCATCATCCCAGTCGATCCGTGGCTGAAAGGGATTGGGGTCAATGGAACCAACAGGAATATCCGCAGGCACACCTTTTACCGTTTCCGTTTCCGGTGCCGAAGGAAGTAGAGATTCCAAACCCCGTCCCAGTGCTCTTTTCTTTTTCATCTTGCCAGTACCTCCCTTGCAAGACTCATGTAACTCTTTGCACCACTGGAAAATGCATCATACAGAATAACAGGCTTCCCGAAACTGGGAGCCTCACTCAACCGAACATTTCTGGGTATGCGGGTTTTAAAAAGGGCTTTCCCAAGATATTCGTCAGCCTCTTCTTCTACCTCTCTGCTAAGCTTGAGACGCTTATCGTACATCGTAAGAACAACTCCAAAAATTGAAAGGGCCTTGTTCCAGTGAGCTTTAATTCTTTTTATTGTGTCTACGAGATGAGACAAGCCCTCCAAGGCATAGTACTCGCTTTGCACAGTAAGAATTACTCCATCTGCGGCAACAAGCGCATTGATGGTAAGAAGACCCAATGAAGGAGGACAGTCGATAAGAACGTAATCATATTTTGATAGATTTGAAGCAGCAAGAGATTGGGCGAGGAAGAATTCTCTTTTTTCCTGTGACGCCAGCTCTATCTCTGTACCGGCAAGGTGTCTTGCACCTCTAACAAGATATAGACCATCCACTTCTGTCGTTACAGTACATTCTTCAAGAGAATGCTCACCTGAAATAAAGCTGTGCACTCCGTAAACATCCGCCTCTTTGTTTCCAAGACCGCTTGTTGCATTCGCCTGGGGATCAAGATCTATAACCAGCACCTCTTTATCGTGAACAGCAATACTGGCCCCAAGGTTGATTACAGTGGTTGTTTTACCAACTCCACCCTTCTGGTTAGCCACAGCAAGAATTCTGGTCATTCGGTCACCTTTCCGCTTAATTCTATTTTGCAGGGACTTCGATACTGCAAGATAAACCCATTGCGGTCAAGCGGAGGAATGGGCAGCATTTCAGATATTACTGCATTGGAACAGGTTTCAGTTCTCTCTGAAACCCTTGTTACCAGAACAAACTCTCCGGCCACAGCAGGCTTTATCAGTTCAGCCATTATTTCAGGCCCCTTTACCGCTCTTGAAGTAAAAATGCTGTGCCCCGGAAACGAATTCAGGTCTTCAATACGGCTGTTGATAATACTGCAGGAAACACCACAGCCTCGCGCTGCTGTTTCAAGAAAGGCACACCTCTTTCTTCTGGATTCAACCATTGTCACCTCGAATCCGCAGATGGCAAGAATCATCCCCGGGAAACCTGCTCCTGTACCTATATCAATCACCTTTTCTGTCGGAAGAAAAGGAATAAAGGCAAGAGATTCCAGAACATGCCTAGTCCAGAGTCTACTGATCTCTGCGGGCCCTACCAGATTTGTCTTTTTCGCTGTTTTCCCCAGAAGGTCGAGGAATCCCCCGATTTTCCGGTAGTGGCCCTCCCCTATTCTCACCCCAAGCAAAGAGCACTGTTCTGAAGCTTCATGATAACTCTCTGGGAAGTCATGTTTCACGTGAAACACTTTTCTTCATCAGGTACAGAGCAAGACCATCCAGATCCGCTTGCCTTACTGCAGGTATTGATTCTGCATCCAGCAATGTTGCCGGTTTTCTTGCGTTAAGCGCTTCTCTTGCCTCAATTGTAATAGTATTCACCTTACTGTAATCCTGTATAGATGCCAGCGAAGCGCTGCCGTATTTTCTTCTGGCCCGGTGTCTCTTTTCTGCTCGCTTCACATATCCTGAATACTTTATATCGAGCACAACTGTCCTCATAATTTCACTGTCATCATTGTTCTCCGGTTGCTGGTTTATCATTTTCGAAACCTGTTCCGGCGTTACTTCTGGTCTTCTGCACACACTCTCTACCGTTTTTCCGTTTACCCTTGTTTTCTGCATTATCTTTTTCAACATGCTGTATTTCTTGTCACGCTTCAGGTACTCTGATATTTTTCTTTCTGATAAAACACCCAGCTCTTCTGCGAACCGAAAAACCCTTCTGTCTGCGTTATCCTGCCTCATGCCAAGCCTGTTTTCTGACCTGCTTGAAAACAGTCTGTATGGCTCATCTGTACCTATTGACACAAGATCATCTACCATAACTCCCAGGTAGCTGCTTAGTCTGTCTGGTATAGCTTCTTCCATCCCCATCACATTTCTTGCCGCACAGGCACCTGCATACAATCCTGTAGCTGCTGCCTCCTCATAGCCTGATGTTCCCAGAATCTGGCCACACACATAAAGGTTCTCTGTTTGTCGCAGCTTCAGCGTGTGATCATATTCTCCGGTTTCAAAGCATGTGTACTCTACAGTGTATCCAAATGCTGAAATCACAGCATTTTCAAAGCCCGGCAATGATTTTACTATTTTCTCTTGAATCTCTTCCGGCATGCTTGTGGAAAGCCCATTGAGATACATTATTCTTGACGACCTGCCCATTGGCTCCAGGTGAATTGGGTGGCCTGTTCTTTCAGGAAATTTCGTTACTTTGTCTTCAAAACTTGGGCAGTATCTTGGCCCTTTGCCGTGCACTCGGCCGGAATACAGCGCGGACTTTACCAGGCTGTTCTTAACAAGATTTTCCGTTTCTGCTGTTGTTCTTGTTACCCAGCATTTCTCTGTATTCACAACGCCCTGCTTTGATGACCAGCTGAACCTGAACTTTAGATCATGTGACACCTGCTCTTCGAGTACAGATGTGTCTATAGAGTTTCTCAATACCCTGGGAGATGTTCCTGTTTTGAATCGTTTCACGTGAAACATTCTTTCGCGTATGTCTTTTTCCAAAGAAACTGAGGATGTATCCCCTCGCCTTCCTCCAGGCCAGGTTTTCTGCCCTCTGTGCAGCATACCGTTCAGGAATGTTCCCGCTGCCAGCACGAATACCTGCGCTTGTATTTCGGTGCCATCCTCAAGAAGCACTGCCTTTATTGCTTTGTTTGGACCCAGAAGTTTTCTCACCAGGCCCTCTACAATGTGCACCCCTGCGGCTCTCAGCTTCTTTGTCTGTGTTTTTGTATACATATTCACATCTGACTGAACCCTGGGCCCCCAAACTGCAGGACCCTTTTTCATGTTCAGCATTCGGAACTGCAGAGCTGTTGCGTCTGCGCTTTCTGCTGTTACTCCCCCCAGACCGTCTATCTCTCGAACCAGTGTTCCCTTTGCAATTCCTCCAATAGCAGGATTGCACGACATCTGCGATATTTTGAGGATATTGGGTGTTATCAATATGGTTTTGCACCCAATTGAAGCAGCGGCAACAGCAGCCTCAACCCCGGCATGCCCACCCCCTACCACAAGAACCTGGTATTTTTGCTTCATTTCCCCACACAGAATCTCTCTAGAGCTCTCTCTACAGCATCTGCATTCTTTACAGGCTCTTCTGCTTCTCTCAACACTTCTGATACTATCTCTGCCGCCATTGCAACATCACTTTGCGCTGCTGTTATTGCTTCCTCTAACAAATCGACCATTCTCTCGAGTCTCCATGATGATCCTTCTTTTTCTGTAGCGCTAATAAACTCTTCAACCTGTTGTATTCCCTGTCCTGTTATTGATGACACAGAAAGCCATCCCTGCTTCTGAATACTTCCTTCTTCATCACACATTGAGCACACTCTTAGAACATCATAACCGTCTGCTATTCTTTCGGGAAGAACACCGCACACTGGATCCATCCACACTATTCTGTCTCCACGCCTCAGAGATTTCTCTGAAATTGTGAGAGCCCTACCGTCAAGTATTCTCCCTCCATAACCAGCGCTGTCTGTTATTTCTACTCTTCTTCCTGAGACTGACAGAACCCTTGTTGCACCATCTCTTGTTGTTCCCGGTGAGCTTGACACCACAACTGTTTCACTGCCGTATAGCCTGTTGAACAGTGTAGACTTTCCTGCATTTACCGGGCCCATGATATACACTCGTGGAAGTATTTCTGCCCTTCTTACCTTCATCGCCAAATCTCTTGTTCTGTTCTGTATCTTATCCAGTAATTCCTGTATGCTTCCTTGTTCCGATATTTCATGATCTTCGTTGAATTCAATGAAACCCTCAATTTCACTTGTCAGTTCCCGCAACTCCTCTGCAAGGTCGGCGTTATTTCCGGCTCTGCTTCCCCTGCTGAACTGTGACGAAAGTGCCAGCACATCCATTTCTGTAATTTTACCGTTCATCCACGCTCTTCTTGTAAACTCTCCAGGTTGCGCCAACCTTGCCCCCTCTTCCACTATCTTTCGAACTATTCTACCAGCCGTTCCAGGAGAGCCGTGGCACATTATATCAACCATCTCTTCTCCGGTGTAACTTTTTCCATTGGGCCATGCTATTGCAACAATGTTGTCTATTCCTGAAATATCACCCACCGCTCTTTTTTTTCCTGTAAGCCTTCCCGCATCAATGCTCATCAACTCTTCTACAACGGCAGAGGCTCCCTTTCCAGAGAGCCTCACCACGGCGATTGCTGATACTGCATCGGGTGTTGCCTGTGCAACAATCAGATCATTTTGCTTTTCCATCTGCCTGATCCGATGTCAGTTTCTTCTTTATAAGCTCTTGGTGCAACAGTGTAAGAACATTGAAAACAAGCCAGTACAGAGTAAGACCTGATGCAAATCTCATGAACAGAAATGTCATAAATACTGGCATCATGTACATCATCATCTTCTGCTGCTGTGCTGCAGACCCAGTTCCGCTTGTTCCTGTAAGCTTCTGCTGTAGAAACATTATCACACCAAGAATCACTGCCATCAATCCGATTCCTTCCAGTCCCAGTACCTTTGTCTGGAAATGAAGAAGTATTTCCGGTCTTGACAAATCGTTTATCCACAGAATAAACCCGGCTCCTCTCAGTTCAACCATATTTGCCAGAACTCTGTACATTGCTAAGAATACCGGCATCTGCAACAGCATTGGAAGACAGCCGCCAAGTGGATTTACGCCTTTTTCCTTGTACAGTTTTTGCAGCTCGGACTGCTGTGTTTTTGGGTCTTTTGCATACTTCTTCTGTATCTCCTGCATTGCTGGTTGTATCTTCTGCATCTTCTGCATAGATACATAGCTCTTCGTTGTAAGGGGAGACAGCATAATCTTCAGAGTAAATGCGAGAATGATAATTCTTGCTCCCCAGTTGGTAACAAAAGAAAGTACTGTTGTTAGAAAGAAGAATATCAGCTTTCCGATCCATCTAATTATCGGCCACCCGAAATCGATCATGTCTGTTGTTGATCTTCCAAGGTCGCTTAGAAGACTGTATGCTTTGGGTCCAGCAAACACTGTTATTGTATTGTCGTCAAGAGCGATATATGCGGATCCTCCTTCCCCGGGTGCTACATATCCGTCTGCTCTCTCCATTGTTTCCGGCATTAGAATAACTGTAAAATACTTGCTGCTGGACGCGATCCATGATACATTCCCCGTTGACTCCAAACCCTCTATCTTTTCCGTATTTTTCTTCTTGTGCTTGTTTGTGTACCATGACGCTGTAAAGTAACCTCTTGTTGTTGTCTGCTCTTCTGTTACCGGAATTGTACCGGATTGCAGTGAAGATGTAATATCAAGACCTTTTTTTTCCAGCTTGAAGCCATAATAGCCTTGTTCAAATGTAAATGTTTTTGACGATGTTCCAGAAGTAAACACTATTGATGTACCCTGTTCTCCCACGTAAACTGTATCTGGGCCGTTGTACTCAAACTGAACAGGAGTTCCGTCCTGATTTGCTGATACAAGCCATGGCTTTTCCACAAGATCAACCAGCTGATTTATCTCCTGATCCGGATGATCCTTGTAGTTCTGCAACAGCCATGACTCTACAGCACCACCAGCCGTAGACAACCGGGCAACAACAAGTGTTTCTCCTGGATCATTTGCAGATACAATAACAGTAACTCTATGCTCCTCATAATTTTGTATATCTTCAACTACTGGCAATGTCTGTGTAACAGAATCACTTTGTATCTCCTGGTTTTCCGCGTTCTCCGATGCCTGATCCGGTATCTGTTCGATCTGCTGATTGGATATAGTCTGTTCGCCTGCACTCTGACTGGTATTTTTTCCTGTAACAAACCAGCTTACAAGCAGAACGCCCAACATAAGAACCGCAGCCAGAAACAGCCGGGACTGATCACTCATCTTTTTTAACCTCCGGTACGGGGTCGTAACCCCCGGTATGCCATGGGTGACACCTAAGTATTCTCTTTACTGCAAGAACTGAACCCCTTACAGCTCCGTGCTTTTGGATAGCTTCTTCTGCGTAAGCACTGCACGTTGGTGTATAGATGCAACTAGGAGGAAGAAGCGGAGATACTGTTTTTCTATACACCTTCACTATTAAAATAAGTATCCTCTTCACCTGATGTTCTTCTCTGCCTGTTCTACCAGCTTCTCCATATCAGCTTTCATTTTTTTCCAATTTGTACATCCAAGGGGCTTCACTGGAAATACTACGGCGTCAAACCCTGTATTCACCAATATCTCTACTGAGAACTGTCTCAGTCTTCTCTTAAAAAGATTTCTCTCTACTGCATTTCCCGTCTTTGCAGATACAGAAAACCCCAGGCGCACACTGCCCAGGGTATTCCTCAAATATCTTGCCCTTATTACTTCACCACGAAACCCGTATCCCTGTCTTAAGAGTCTCCTGAACTGCCAGCTTTTTTTGATTCTTTTAAGACAGTGCTTTCTCAAGACTTATGGAACAAGACGCTTGCGACCCTTGCGCCTTCTAGCGTTAATTACTTTTCTTCCACCCTTGGTAGCCATGCGTGCCCTGAACCCATGTCGTCTTTTTCTTGAAATGTTACTTGGCTGAAACGTTCTCTTCATTGTCTTCCTCTTGTATCTTTTCCAGCAACCACACAGATTACTGCATCTTTGTCAAAGCTCTCTTCCGCTTCTTTTTCCAGAAGCGGAAAGCTATCTAAATACTGCCGTGTTGTCAAGTTCTGTCGCATCGTCTCCCTTC
>Ga0256845_1002735_pt1 | contig 12491 bp, 10 predicted proteins | sample RiftiametaG_FD_189101 | JGI IMG/M metagenome (GOLD analysis project Ga0256845, IMG submission 189101) | Tube worm associated microbial communities from hydrothermal vent at the East Pacific Rise, Pacific Ocean - Riftia | ecosystem: Host-associated > Annelida > Integument > Unclassified ... | reverse complement strand
CTCGCCGCTCGATTTCGGAGCGAGGCCCCGCGTCTGGATCTTGTCGTACCGGTCGCTCCGGACCTCGCGGACATTATCGCACGGGCGCTCTCCGTCGAATCCAATGATCGATTTCAATCGGCTCGGGGGTTTTCGGATGCTCTCGTGAAGTGCGATCGGCAGCAGCTACGAAGTTATCCGATGGGATCGCCGCGCGTTGGTGCCGAGTTTGTTTGCGAGACTGTCGAACTGCCAGCCCTAGGTGACGCTCCGGCGGTACCTCAGGAGGCGTCCACGAGAGATCCGGGGCAAACTGTGTTGCGGTCCACAGGGCGTGGTCGCGTTTGGGCCATGATCGGAGATCCAGCGATGGACCGGCCCGAATTGACGGCCGCGCTTGAAATGATCGCAGAATCATCCGATGTGCAGATTCTCGACGAGCACGAGCGGTCCCAGATGCGAGGCTCTCTTGCCGACGGCACCGTCGCTCCGCCTTCAGCGGTTGTCTTCGGGGATATGCACGTCCTGTTGGACGATGCTCTTTTGCGCGAACTCGCAGACTCTGGAGAAACCATGCGTATCTTGGTCTCCACACACACCAACGTTGAGCTCGCGCAAGGGACGATCAATGCCATCGGCCTCGATCACCAGATCTTGCTTCCGGCGCTGCCTAGGGAGATCGCTGACGCGGTCGTCGTCACTCTGGGACGGGCTCTTTCCCGCCGACAGCACTATGATTGCCTTCGCCTGGCTGTATCGGATATGGCCGTGGACGTCGCCGAAGTTGCGCGGGGTCTTGCAGAGGCACACGAAAAGCAGAACCGCTATGAATGACATCCTCACCATTGACTGCCGCGGCATGCGCTGCCCCGCTCCGATCTTAAAGCTTGCGAAGGCAGCGCGAAGCGCTGGCAAGGCTCCCCTTGTTCTTGAGATTTTGGCCGACGATGGCGATTTCCCCAACGATCTCGATGCATGGTGTCGAACAGCGAAGGCCGCCATTCACACATCTTCGGATAGCGAAGGTTTTACACGGGCCGTGATCGGCCTCAACGGCGCACCTCCGCCCACTTCGTCTTTAGCAGCCGAGCCCACGCCAGGTCTCCCCGCGGCCTCTCCTCCACCGATCCCCACGTCACCGGGCTTGACCGTCGCGCCGACCCAAGCCATCGCGGTCGAGAAGACCGAGCTCGATCTGCGTGGCTTACAGGCCCCTGAGCCGATTTTGAGGCTTTCCGAGGCTCTTGTGACACATGGTGGCTGCGTCGTCGCGGTACTTGCGGACGATCCCAGTTTTCTCGCCGACTTGATGGGATGGGCCGCAGCGACCCGTGTTGTTGTTCAGAGTACCCAATCGAACGCCTCAGGGACGGTCGTTGAGCTCCAGCTTCCAGGGCGCGCTCAGAAGGTGCCCCTATCGGTGGCGCCTGTTGTTGCCGTGGTTGAGCCTGTCGCGCCAGCCGCAGAGATTCCAACGAGTCTGGTCGCGGTTGCTGACCAGACTCCCGCGATGCCCGCGGCCCCCTCGACGTTGGACCCCGATGCGCCGCCCCGTGAAAACTTGGCGACTTTGCTCGTAATTCACAACGACTTCGAATCGCTGATGGCCGCACTCATGGTCGCCAGCACCTCCGCGGCGCAAGGAATGGACGTCTGCGTCTATTTTTCGTTCTGGGGCGTGAATCTACTGCGTGCCGAAGAGCCGCGAGCGAATGAAAAGAGCTCAGGCGTCGCCTTTTTGCAGAAGATGATGAAATGGATGATGCCGAAGGGTCCTCAACGTCAAAAGATGGGACAGATGCACATGGCGGGGGTTGGCAAGGGCATGATGGAATACTTTATGCGCCGGAACAACGTTATGTCGCTCCGCGAGCTCATCGATTCCTGCGTCGAGCAGAACGTTCGTTTCGTGGTGTGCTCCATGAGCATGGGAATCATGGGGATCGAGCGACGTGACATTATGGAGCTACCCAATGTGGAGTTTGCCGGTGTCACCTGCTTCACCGAGATGGCGCGAAAATCGGCGATGAGCCTGACCTTTTAGAGACCTTCGCAATGCTCACCACCCCAATGAGGTCGCCGGTCATCGGCAGCGGAATGCGTCGCTACCGAAAACTGTTCGAACTAGGTCATGGTGGCATGGCTGATGTATGGCTGGGGCTTCGCAACGGCCTTGGTGGGTTTCGAAAGCTCGTCGTCGTAAAGATGCTGCGAGACAACCTCGTCGACAACGCCCAGCTGAGAGAGATGTTGCTCGACGAGGCGCGAATTGCCGCGCGGCTCAATCATCCAAATGTCGTTCAGACCCTCGAGGTTGGCGAACAGGATGGAGAGTTTTTTATTGTCATGGAGTTTCTTGAAGGCCAGAGCCTCAAGGCGATTCGTCGGCAAAAACCTATGCCTTTGAACATGGAGTTGACCGCCATCTCAAATGTGCTCTCAGGCCTAGAGTACGCCCACAAGCTCTGCGATTTTGATGGATCAGAGCTGTGCCTCGTGCACCGCGACGTGAGCCCGGACAACGTGTTCGTGACCTATGATGGCCACGTGAAGCTCGTTGACTTTGGAGTGGCGAAGACACGAATGTCGACTTCGGTCACCACCGCGGGTCATTTTAAGGGAAAACTCGCGTACATGCCTCCGGAGCAGGCTTACAACCATGGCGTCGACCATCGCGCCGACTTGTTCGCGGTCGGTGTGATGCTTTGGGAGGCTATTCAGGGCGCGCGCATGTGGGAAAACGTTCCGGACGTGACTGTGCTCCATCTGCTGGGAACCGGAGCAATACCGAAACTTGCAGAGGTCTGTCCGGGGGCTCCCATTGAGTTGGTCCAAATCTGTGGTCGGGCCCTGGCGCCGAATAAGGACAGCCGATACGCGTCCGCAGAGGAATTTCGGGCCGACATTCAGCGCTATCTCGCAAACCTTGGCGGGCCCGTCGACGCCCGATTGATCGGTGCCCACATTTCTGGGGCATTCACCAAAGAGAGACGCAGGATTACCGCGGCGATCGAAGCTGAGTTGGGTCGTGTCGCACACCGTCCGATGGTTCCACCTCCACCTGCATTGGGAGCCGCCCCCGTGCGCGGACCGACCCTCGCAGCGCCTGACCCCTACGGCATTACCAGGCCGATCGGAAACGCAGATGGCGAAGTCTACGAAGGGGTCCATCATCGGCTGGATCGGAAGGTCCAGATTGAGTTTAGTCGGGAGCATTCTGATGTGGAGGCTCTTGTCGAATCGCTTCGACCGCGGGCAGCCCTAATTCATCCAAACACAGTCCGAATCCTGCACGTCGAGAATATCGAGCAGTCGTCAGATATTGTTGTGATCCGGGAGCACGTCGACGGCACGACCTTGCATTCTCTGTTTGCCGAGACGGGGGCTGGATCCGGAGCCGAGGTTTCCACGTTGGGGCCTATGCGAGTCATCGGCCTCGGAATTCAGGTGTTGTTGTCGCTTTGTGAGGCGCATTCGCATGGAATCTGTCACGGTCATCTCGATCCGACCGGGATTTTCCTGTGCAGAAACTCGGGGGGTGGCGAACATGTTAAAGTCGCGGGATACGAAGGAGACATTCTCCCTGGCATGCATGAGAGCAGTCGTCGGTATCAAGCGCCCGAGGTGCTTGCTGGCAAGAAGGCGGACTCTGCTTCCGATGTATTCTCCCTCGGCCTTATCCTTTACGAGTCACTCACCGGTGTGCATCCTTTTCACGACGGCGATGATGTGAAGTCCGCCTATCGCCAGATGCACGATGAACTGCCGAAGAGCGAAGAAGGGAAGGGAGCGAGAATCCTAGAGATCGATGGATTGAGAGAGTGGCTGGAGCGCGCCTTGAGCAAGAACCCGGCGGGACGATTTTCCGATGCCCAGGAGATGCTCGCTGCCGCGTCGGCCATTAATAGCGACGCACTGGCACAGTTGACCCAAGAGACCAGTCAAGCCGGTCTGGATGGATCGCTTGTTCGTGCCGACTACGATGTTGTCTTCGCGCCGACCGAGGTGAAGGCGACGCTGCACGTCAACCGGAACACGGTTGCCTCACTCACACGGCCGTCAGTTTGGGTCTTGGCCGGCGATCCGGCAATTCGAAGCATGACTGTGACGATCGCTCTGGCAGAGCTGCAGGAGCGCGTTGATCTTCGTGTGCTGGCCGAGGACGAATGCGGTGAAATTGGCGAGCAGCTTCAGGCAGGGACGGTGCTGCCACCATGGGTCGTCGTGTTTGGCGATCTGCACGTGATACTTGGCGAGCGGCTGCTGTTCTTGCTGGCCGATAGCGCAGAGGTCTCGCGGATTCTGATTTCAACCCACGCAAACGCAGAGATGTTGCAGGAGACGGTTAATGCGTGCGGTCTCGATCAGCAGGTCTGCTTGCCCGCGGAAGCGACCGAACTGACGGACTCGATCGATCTCATGATTGCGCGAGCTCTTCGGCAGCGCGCGCACTATGACCGGCTGCGTCAGACTTTGCTTGATGGACGCGAGCAGCGCAGTGCGCTGACATCGCAACTCGTCGAGGGTGAGAGGGAAGCAAGCGGGCCGGTCTAGCAGACCTTCGTAGGCCTTCGAGCAGGCATGCAAACCAGGACAGCAGGAGTGAACATGGGCGAACAAAGTCTGGCCGTAGTTAAGCCTCGTGCACTGAGTGAGGAACGATTGTGCACGATCTTAGACATTCGGGGTTGGGATGAGAGGCACGGCGACATCGGCTTCATTCCTGGTTCGCGGTGGCGAGGTGAGATTGTCGATCTGGGGGAACCACGATCCTATTTGGGTGCTCTCGACCCCACTTGCAAGACAGTCTTGGTTTGCCTGAGTGGACGGAGAAGTGCTGTGCTTCAGCGCCAGCTGCACGACATGGGCCGACGAGATATTCAGAATCTTGAAGGAGGCATGTTGCGCTGGTGTGCAGACAGACTGCCGACGTCAGGTACGACGATTCCGCTCGAAAAAGATATGCCGAAGATCGATTCTCTTGCTGATTTCCCCAGGGTCGTGAGGTCCTGCTTTGTCGCCGAATGGGCGATGGTCGTCGAGGAGGACCTCGGCATGGACCCACTGGAAGTCGTTGACGAGATCATTGGAAAAGTTGTGGCTTCGGCCGATGTGTCACTTGAGACCGTGCTACAGGCTGTCGACGGTCTCGCGGAGCTTGCGAGACGAAATGGTCATCCAATGGAAAATATCGCAAACAATATTGACCGGATGAACGCTGCGGCGCGGAGGTGCTTTTGTGGCTAAGACAACAGATCGAGTGAGAGAGGGAAGCGCCGGCTATTCTGTCGGTGCACTCGGGGCCAATCGATCTGGTTCGATTGAAGATGAGCGATATCGTTACTGTTTGCGCTTTGTTGTGGGTCCTGCCGCGGGGCGAGAAGTGCACATTCTTCCCGACGAGACCTTGACGATCGGTCGTTCTGAGGAGGCGGACATTGTTCTGCTGGAGGAGCTGGTGTCGCGGAATCAGGCTCGCATCGTGGCCGGCACCAACTTACGGATTGAAGATCTCGGGTCGACCAACGGGACGATGGTTAACGGGAGGCGGGTCGCGCAGGCCGTTTTGTGCGACGGGGATTCTGTAATTTTTGGAGCGTCGGCGGCGGTCGTTGAAACCCATGTCTTTGTCTCTGGAAAGGGCGAAGATACCCTCGACTCGGCTGCCAATGAGTCTCGCGCTTTTGTCTCTCAGTACTCTAGCCCGGGTTCTGCAACGATGTCCGGGATCCTGAGCGACGTCGCGCTGCCCGATCTTCTTCAGCTATTTTCGGTGTCAAAAAAGAGCTGTTTGATCTCGATCGTTCACGAAAGGGAGGTTGGGAACATTTTTGTGCGTGCCGGTATCGTCGAGTCCGCATTGATCAACGACAGTGGCCACCGTTCACCGCTCAAAAATTTCATACGGATCCTCGGTTGGGAAGCCGGGTTGTTTGCCGTTCATCCGCTCGGAGATTGGACCTTCGAGGACAAGATCGGTATGAGTATTGAGGCGACGCTGATGGAGTCGATGCGACAGCAGGATGAACTGGCGATAGCGTTGGCGAAGCTCCCCGCGGACTCGCGGGTAAAGATAATAGGGCCTACCGAAAAATCTACGTCGCTTTCGGACGCGGAGCGTCGACTTCTAGAGATCGTTGGTAAACACGATCGCGTACAAGCTTGCCTGGATGCGAGTGACGAGACCCACCTCGCCACTGCCAACCGCTTATTGGCGTTGCTCTCGCAAGAGCACCTCACGCAAAAATGATCTTTGCACCGGGGCCGTTCACGGCATCGCTTGACGGAGTTGATTCCGCTCAGTGGCCTCGGTGGCACATCGGATCTGTTTTACGATGTCGAGCGCAGCCACACGGTAGGCCTCCGCGAGCGTCGGAAAGTTGAAGACGGTTTCAATGAGGTCCTGTACGGAAGCGCCGCAGCGTATCGCCATCTGACCGATATGGACGAGCTCAATCGCACCCTCTCCGCTGATCGCCACCCCGAGAATTCGTCTCCCAGCCGCATCGCTTACGATTTTGAGCATGCCCCGGCCACTGGTTGAGATATGTGCTCTTGCGAGTTCATCGAAGCTCGAGCGACCGACGACGATTTTTCCGCCATACTTTTCGAGTTTCGTATTCGCGTCGCGCTCGCTCATGCCGACACAGGCAATCTCGGGGATCGTGAAAATCCCCATGGGTATGAGCTGCTCGGCCTCCCCTGAATCGATTCCGTGTAGGGCCAAGACTGCGCGGCGACCTTGGTCCATCGAATAGGATGCAAGCGCGGGGAATCCAACCACATCGCCGACGGCTGCAATATTCGACTGGGAAGTTTGATAGTGTTCGTCGACCTCAATGGTCCCACGTGAGCCCACGCGGACACCCGCAGCGCTGAGACCGAGACCCTCGATGTTGGGAATTCGCCCATTGGCGACCAGCAATTTGTCCGAGTACAGTGTCTCACCGGAGCATAGACGGGTTGTGACACCGCCGAAGTCATCGCAGGAGACCTCCTCAACCTTTCGGTCGCCAAGAAAACACCCGCCTTGAGCCTCAAGGTGCCGAACGAAATCATCGCTTAGGTCTTCGTCAAGAAAACCGATCGGTCGAGGAAATCTGTCGATCATCGTTACTGTGACCCCCACTGCCGCGAAGATTGAGGCATACTCGCTCGCGATGATTCCTCCTCCGAGTATCGTCAACGTATCGGGCAGGTAGTCCAGCGCAAGTAAGGAGTCGCTATCCAAGATCTGTTCGTGGTCGAGTTGCACGCAGTCAGGCGTTCGCGGTCTCGAACCGGTGGCGATGACAAAATTTGTTGCCTGAAGTACAAATCGAGAACCGTCCGGTCGCAGGATTTCGACCGATGTCGAATCGATGAAACTTGCACGGCCGTGCAATATTGTGACCTTGTTTCGTGCGAGTTGGTCGTTGGCGACACGTACGTGGCCGGAAATGACCCGAGACAGACGGGAGCGTAGTCTCGACATTTTCGCCCCCGCATCGATAACGACATCGAGGTCTTTCGTGAGTTGTTCAAGATGCGCGATCTCGAATGCCGAGGCTCGGAGCGTCTTGCTCGGAATCGTTCCTCGGTGCACACATGCGCCGCCGATTGCTCGGTCCCGTTCAACAAGTGCAACTCGCTTGCCGAGTTTTGCACCTTGGATCGCAGCTTTCTGACCGCCGGGACCGCTGCCAATTACAATCAGGTCGTACGATGATCTGTTCATGGTACGCGATTGTTAAGAGAGGACGTTGACGCCAGCGCCGATGGCATCACGGCGTGCGAGAATCACCTCAAGCACTTCCGGATAGATCGAGAGGTCGGCGACTTGCGGGTGTTGTCGCAGGGTTTCTTCGTCAAGTAGATCTGGCGTCATCGTGTGCACAGCAAACGCGACTGCAAGTTGGGATGCGAGGATTGTATCGACATGTTCTTGACTGGGAACACTGAGATCGACGTTGGATGGATCGAAGGCGACCGTGGCCTGAACAACTGCGGGTAGCCGCCATTGAATGGCGAGCAGGTGTCCTGCCTTGTGGTTAAATTCGGCAACGATCTCCATGACCGATGGAGCGATCACGTCATGCGGTAGTCCTTCGCGTTGGCAGTATCGAGCGATCTCGGTTAGGACGACAGGTTCGCCGATGTTCGCCATGATTCCACACAGAAATGACGATTCGACATTGGCGCGCAAGGCTCTCGCTATTTCTTTTGCGAAGAAACCGGCGGCCAATGAGTATTTCCAGCATTGGCGCAGTTCGTCATGAAAAATAGGGGTTCCGAAGACTGCACTCTGCAGGGCGACAGACATCGCTATCTGAGAAATCGTGTCGGTTCCTAGAACTGATACCGCCTGCCGGACCGAGACGATTTCTCTCGAGATACCGTAGAGGGGGGAATTGGCCGCCCTCAGGAGGTGCGCGCATAGAGTCGCATCTCGTTGGATCAATTTTGCGAGGTCCATTACGCCCTGGCTCGGATCCGCGCTGAGCTTGAGAACCTCGTGGGCCATCGCCGGAATCACCGGAAGCTCCAACGTCGCCTCGTGAATTCTTCCCTGGAGATCGTCGCGCAGACCATCGAGGGGGTCGAATTGCTTTGTGGCGAAGCTAGTCATTGCCCAATGGATACTTCGTCACTCGGACTTCAGACTTGGGGCCCGAAGTATGCCCCTGGATCCGGGCGCGGTCCCCAACAAGGCCGAGTTGGACTCCGCAGGGGTACACAATGGTCTGTGTGAGCTGCTGGGGTCAGTCACCGATTCCCGCTTGCATTTTTGGGCCATGGTCCTACAGGGACTGCATGCTGGAGAGGGACTCCATCGCCTATTTTGATCTGAGGGGCGAAATAGAGCCCTATCTTGCCGACTTGGAAGCGGCCGCTGTGCGGGTGATCCAGAGCGGTCGATACCTCCGTGGCGACGAAGTGGCGAGGTTCGAGCGGGACTTCTCCAGGCGAATCGGCCGGGGCGAAGCGGTCGCCTGCGCGAATGGCCTAGATGCGCTTCGTCTTGGGCTGCACGCGCTCCGGATCGGACCTGGAGACGAGGTGATTGTGCCAGCTTTGACCTTTGTTGCCACCGCCTCCGCGGTCCTGTTGGCGGGCGCGACCCCGGTGGTGGTCGATGTCGAGCCTGGGACCCTTTTGTTGGATCGTCGGAAGGTTGCAGATGCGATCTCGGCTCGCACGCGTGCTGTGATTCCGGTTCACATTTTTGGACAAATGGCGGATGTCGAACGGCTCCAGTCAACACTTCAAAGTATCGGTTCGGTGGCCGAAATTCTCGAAGATGCCGCTCAGGCACACTTGGCCACCCTTGCTGGACGGACACCCGGGGAGGGCACCGCCGGCGCATGCTACAGCTTCTATCCAGGGAAGAACCTCGGGGCTCTCGGCGATGCTGGGGCATTTTTGAGCGACCGCAGCGCCTACATAAACGACGCGAGGTGCTTTGCCAATTACGGAGCGGCGGCTCCCTATCAGCATGACCAGGTCGGTATCAACTCTCGTATGGACGAGATTCAGGCCGCCTTTCTTAGTGTACGGATTCTACATCTTGAGCAAGAGACCCGAGGAAGAAGGGCCGTCGCGGCTCGCTACTTGGAAGCATTCTCCGGAATCTCCGAAATCGAGACTCTCGAAGTGGATGCGATGAGCGATCCTGTATGGCATGTGTTTCCTGTACGTATCCGGGGGGCTCGTCGAGGATCCACATCTTCTCGACAAAAGAGAGATTGTCTAATACGAAAGTTGAAAGAACATGGTATTTGTGCACAGATTCACTATCCGTATACACTCCGTGACGTGCCCGCGCTACAGGGCTGCACGAGGGCTCCTGGGCCGGTCCCGAATGCCGAGGCGGCTGCGGCGACGTTAATTTCTCTGCCCATCTACGGTTCTATGTGCCAACGGGACGTGGAACGGGTGATCGACGTGCTGGTCGAGGTTGTGGCCGAAATTGGAGACTCATGACATCGTCGTCGCATGGTTCCTACGGAAAAATTGTAATTTCTGGCGGACTTGGTTTTCTAGGAAGCAACCTGGCACACGCCTTGGCGAAGAGTTGCCGGTCTCTCCATATTATCGACAACCACGAGCCAGGACTCGGCGCGAATCGCTTCAATGTCGCGGGGATCGACTCTCGAGTGCACCTGCATAACATCGACTTGAGATCTTCAGACGACCTTCTCCGAGACATTTTTGTGGATACCGATCTCTTCTTACATTGCGCAGGAAACGGCGACCACGGGGCTTCGATGCGGGATCCCCTAAGGGACCTAGAGCTCAACGCGGGGGTTCTGCTACGGGTGATGCAAGCGCTCCGTGTCGTTGCGCCATCGTGTCGGTTGATCACTGTGGGTTCTCGCGCAGAGTATGGCCCTACTGATAGGCTTCCCGTCGCCGAGGACGAAAGGACGCGGCCCCTGGGTTGTTATGCGATCTCGAAGCTTGCTGCGACACAATACGCGCTCGCGTACGCTCGCCATTACGCCATGGACATCGTCGTCTTGCGCTCAACAAATATTTTCGGGGAAAGGGCTCAGATGGCTCATCCGGGCTATGGGGTTGCCAACTGGTTTCTTCGCCAGGCACTTTGTGGGGAGCCAATTACGATTTTTGGAGATGGTAAAATATCGAGAGACTATGTGTATGTACGAGATTTTGTCTCCGCAGTGCTGAAGATTGCCCACTGCCGGGATGCGCGAGGGCGGGTGATCAATATCGGGGGAACGCCACGAACAAGTCTACTCGCCCTGGCCGATGCGGCGATCGCGGCGTCTGGCTCCGGCACCATTCAATTTCGCCCGTACCCAGAGACGAAACGGGCGCTGGAGCCAGGTGATTTTCAAGCCGACGTGAGTCTTCTTGAACGTCTCGTCGCCTGGCGTCCTTCGACCCCTCTTGATGTCGGGATGCGAGCGACCGCAGATTACTATAGGACATGTCTCGGGAGCTACGGTTGTGCTCCCCGAGAGATCACCTGACGGCGGGTAGCCAACGCGTCTTGGAGCCTTAGGCGGCGGTAAGTTTCTTTGCGGCACCGATGAGAAGCTCGGGCTTGAATGGTTTGACGATCCACCCCTTAGCCCCGGCTGCTTTTGCTTTTTTGATTAGAGTGGGATCGCCCTCGGTCGTGAGCATGATAATCGGTAGGGACGCGTATTTCTCGTCTGCCTTGACCTTCTGAATCATCTCAATGCCGTTCATTCTCGGCATGTTTACGTCGCAGACGACGAGTGACAGATCCGAGTTCGCGGCGATTTTTTCGGCCCCGTCGGCTCCATCGACGGCCTCGATGACATTAAATCCGGCGCCGGTGAGTGCGGCTCCGACCTGTTGACGGACTGTTGCGGAATCGTCGACGACGAGAATTTTTTTGCTCATGATGTGGTCTCTTTGGGGTTGGTTACGGACTAAAACAATAGGAGGTCGCCTTCGGCGGACACCGATTCATGTGAGTCGAGAAGAGTGAGTTCCAGGCCCTCCCTGACTCCACAGTCGCAAAGCACGTGCAGGACACCGCTCGCAGCGCTGAATTTTAGCCAGCGTGCGTCTCGGGACCGCGGTGGAGAAATGGTGATGCTCTTGCCAGAAATCACAGTAGGTGTGCTCATGCCGAGCGTCGTCGAGTATCGAAGCATCTTATTTTTCTTACGCCCAAGCAGCTGGTTTGCGAGCTCCGCCATCCAGTCTTGCTGAGCCGTATCCGACTCATCGGCGCCCACGGCGGTGAGCCGGGTCATCGACACCATTTTTTTCTCCATAAGGAGCGTAAGGGACCCTCGGATCGATGTATGGGAGAAACCTATGACCCCCGCTAGACTGGGGTCCGTCATGGGAAGATCTGGCTTTTCAAAAGCCGAAAAAGTCACAGTGAGACCGTATTCTGCGAAAAGTTCAACGGTTGATTCCGACAGCAGTCTCATTATAACCTCGATTGGGCGTTCTATAGTTGGGACGGCGGTTGCAGATGCAGATGCTGACATTTATGGCTTCTATCCTCGGTATTTTGTGATTTCGACCGACGGTTTAGAGTCTTGAGCTTCCGTTCCGTATGAGGGCATGGAACTGAAAATACGTGCTCTAACTAGCAGGCCGTCGACAAAGTCTCGAAGCCGATGGGCGCCGAGCATAGACGACGGTTCGGTATCATCGAGGGTAAAGTTACGCCGCGATCTTGATTTGCACGTTGGGCACAGGACGAGGCCAATCGAAGCCCCAGAAGGCCGAGCATGGCCCGTGTCAGCGACCACAAAAAGGCCAGGAGGGCCCGGGCGAGGCTCGGTCTTCCTTGGAGGCACCGAGGTTTTCCGACCCCAAAGGCCGCACGCATGAGGAGGCTCAGATTGAACGCGGCGGCGTGAATCAGAAGTCGTTTTTGGATGTTGTCATGCCCGCGAAGGTGGATGCGTCTCATGCCGCCGCTGTGGAAGAGATGTGCCATCGCTCGTTCGAGTAATTCGCCTCGATGCTTAAGAAGGTGTTTGCCTTTGCGCCGGCGAAGTCGAGCGCGATTGAGG
>Ga0256845_1002734_pt1 | contig 12493 bp, 10 predicted proteins | sample RiftiametaG_FD_189101 | JGI IMG/M metagenome (GOLD analysis project Ga0256845, IMG submission 189101) | Tube worm associated microbial communities from hydrothermal vent at the East Pacific Rise, Pacific Ocean - Riftia | ecosystem: Host-associated > Annelida > Integument > Unclassified ... | reverse complement strand
CCATTGACGGCGGTATTAAACCTAATATGATCGCACCAAAATGTGAAATGAAATTTGGTTTTCGTCCGTTACCTGGTCAAGATTCTAAAGTTGTTTTACAAGCGTTAGCTGAATTATCTGATCATGGCGATGATATTAGGATGACAGCTGGTTTTTTTGGTCCTTCATTACCTGCCACCAACCAAAGTTTTGAGCAGGCTATTGATGCAGCTAAACAATTAGCCAATGATTTGAACATTGAAATTGGTGATGCAGTTAGTTTTTGGACAGAAGCGAGTTTGTTTTCTCAGGCCGGAATGACGGCTTTTGTTTTTGGTCCGGGAGATATTGCTCAAGCGCATACAGCAAACGAGTGGGTAGAAATATCACAATTAGAAAAAGTAGAACAAAGTTATATAAAAATACTAAATAATTAGGCAGTTAATGAATTATGAAAAATGAAAATCAGTCAGAATCAAAAGTAAAAGAAACTATTGTTCAATTACTTTCTAATTTGGGTAACCCAAAAGAATTTAATCAGTACATGTCACGTTTTGTCGAAGCAGGGCAATCACGCTTTGCAGTAATTAAAGTAGGTGGCGCGGTATTAGACAATGATTTAGAAAACTTATGTTCTTCATTAGCTTTTTTAGAAAGAATAGGATTATTTCCTATTGTTGTTCATGGTGCGGGTCCGCAACTTAATCGTAATTTAGAAAAACAGGGTATTCAATCTGAATTTGTTGACGGGCAACGCGTGACTACAAAAGAAATTTTAAAGGTCGCTAAAAAAACATTTGTCGAGCAAAATTTAAAACTCTCTAATCGACTTCAAAGTATGGGAGTTAAAACGTCAACCATTACTTCTGGTGTGTTTACCGCAGAACAAAGTAGTAAAGCAGAACTGGGTTACGTGGGTGAAGTGACAGAAATAGATCTTGAACCGATTAATCTTGCGATAGCCGCAGGCTCTGTGCCCATCTTATCTTCATTAGCTGAAACCGCTTCTGGGCAAATATTAAACGTTAATGCAGACATTGCGACTAACCAATTAGCAATAGCTTTAAATCCTTATAAAATAATATTTTTGACAGGAACGGGCGGTTTGTTAGATGAACAGGGCGAGATTATTTCTTCAGTTAATTTAATTACTGATTATGATTCTTTAATGAAAGAAGATTGGCTGCATGGTGGAATGAAATTAAAAATTCAACAGGTCGCAGAAATACTTAGCCAGTTGCCATCAACATCATCGGTATCAATTACAAAACCATCACATTTAGCAAAAGAGTTATTTACTCATAAAGGTTCAGGCACGTTGATCAGAAAAGGTGAATCAATAATGTGTCATGATAATATTGAAACCATTAAAATAAAAAAGATTACCAACCTGATTGAAAAAAGTTTTTCTAAAACACTGAATGAAGATTATTTTGAAAAAACAGTTATTCATAAAGCTTATATTACTTACTGTTATCGTGCGGCTGCTATTGTAACTTTGATTAATGGTATTCCGTATTTAGATAAATTTGTGGTTGCTGAGGAAGCTAAAGGCGAAGGTTTAGGTAAAGTTTTATGGGAAAAAGTAAAAAGTGAAAACCCCTGCTTACATTGGAGAGCAAGACCCGTTAATTCGATCAATGGATTTTATTTTAAACACTCGGATGGTTGTGTTAAATCTGAACAGTGGAATGTTTTTTGGTATGGCTTGGATGGTTTTGAAAAAATTAGTCAATGTGTCAAACAAGCGATGGAAAAAGAAATTACTGTTTCATAATTAAACGGTTAAACCTAAATAAGAGAGTTATAGTGAGTAAAAAATTTACCTTAGGAATTGTTGGCGTTAGAGGTTATGTTGGAAGGGAATTGCTAGCATTATTAGCCAACTCCAAACACATTCAAATTGATTGGGTTAGTTCTCGCCAGTTAGAAGGCAAGCCCTTGTCTCATTTAGTCTCTAATTCCGACTCTAATTCAGTGATTGATAATGAAGATTTTATTGCGCCAGAGATTGAAGAAGATCACTATTATAAAAATTTAAAAATAGAAAACTTATCAACCTCAGATATTGCGAACAAAAAAACAGATGTCGTTGTTTTAGCATTGCCGAATGGCTTGGCTCAACCTTTTGTTGACGCGATTGAACAAACTGGTGAGACTAAAATAATTATTGATTTGTCTGCTGATTATCGTTTTGATGACCAATGGATTTACTCCGTACCAGAACTACTTTCGGCAGATAAAATAAACGATATAGGTAAACAAAAGCTGATTAAAATAAGTAACCCTGGTTGTTATGCTACTGCGATGCAAGTTGGTTTAGCGCCATTAGTGGAACATATTAAGCAACCAGCACATTGTTTTGGCATTTCAGGATACAGCGGAGCAGGGACTACGCCTTCAAAAAATAACGATCCTAAAAATTTAAATAATAATATTTTGCCTTATGCATTACTTGAACACATACATGAAAAAGAAGTGGCTTATCAATTAAATTGTGAACTGAGTTTTTCACCTCATGTGGCCGCCTTTTTTAGAGGTATTAATATGACGTTTCAGCTTGAGTTAAATCAACGTTGGACGATTGAAAAACTACAACAACATTTTGAAGATTTTTATCAACAATCGGCATTGATTAAAGTCTCATCTGAGGTACCTAATATTCAGCAAGTGATTAACACTAACGATTGCCTTGTTGGAGGATTTAAATTAAGTCAGAATGGAAAAAGGTGCTCTTTTGTCAGTTGCTTAGACAATTTATTAAAAGGTGCGGCAAGCCAAGCATTGCAAAATATTTATTTAGCATTAGGTTTAGAATTAAGTTTGAAATCAAATTAAGAATTAAAAGTTAGTACAAAGCAAAATATAAGGTAAGAATAATGACACAACCTCTATGGCAAAAATCAACCACTTCAATTAATCAAACCATGATGGATTACATGGCAGGGGAAGATATCGTTTTAGATCGTGAATTAATTCAATATGACATTGTTGCCAGTAAAGCGCATGTTGAAGGTTTGCAATCGATTGGTATTTTAACTCAAGATGAAAGCTCTCAATTGGTTGAACAACTACAAACTCTTAGTGAAGCCTTATTAAATAAGGAATTTATATTAGACAATCGTTTTGAAGATTGTCATTCTGCTATTGAACATTGGTTAGTTGAAAAACTTGGAGAGTTAGGAAAAAAAGTTCATACAGGGCGCTCAAGAAATGATCAAATATTAACTGCCACAAGATTATTTTTGAAAGCGTCTTTAACCTGTGTTTTAGAGTTATGCCAAGAATGTGCAAATGCATGTTTAACTCAAGCTGAAAAAGGTCAAGATCAACCAATGCCGGGTTACACGCATTTACAACAAGCGGTACCTTCCTCAACGGGCATGTGGTTTGCGGGTTTTGCGGAGTCTATGATTGATAATTTAATCTCACTAAAAGCCGCTATAGAGCTGGTTGATGCAAACCCATTAGGAACTGCTGCAGGTTACGGGGTTAATTTACCGTTAGATAGAAAATTGACTACCGAAAAATTAGACTTTTCACGTTTACAAATTAATCCTATTTATGCACAAAATAGTCGCGGTAAATTTGAAATTGCCGCGCTTAATGCTATGTCATTATGTTTGTTAGATGTAAGACGTTACTGTTGGGATATTTCATTGTTTACCACACAAGAATTTCAAATGGTAAAACTGCCTGATGAAATGATGACAGGCAGTTCGATTATGCCTAATAAGAATAATCCTGATTTAGTTGAATTGATGAGAGCTGCTTATGCAGTTATTCAATCAGCGATGATTGAGTTGCAATCGTTGTTGTCTTTGCCTTCAGGTTACCAAAGAGATCTTCAATTAACTAAAGGGCCGTTATTGCGCGGCGTTAAAAAAGCGATTGATACTATGTCATTGTTTCAGGCATTAATTGAAGGGACAGAATTTATTAAAAAGTCCTGCGAAGAAAAAATTGATGCAGCTATGTACGCAACGGATTTAGCGATTGAATTAAGCGCACAAAACATTCCGTTTAGAACGGCTTATCAACAAGTGGCTAATAGCTATGATGAGTTAGAACAACGTCAACCGATTGATAGTGTGAAAGCGAGAGTTTCACCGGGTGGTTGTGGTAATTTGTTGTTGGAAGAGTTGAAGCAGCGGTTAGATGCTTTATCGATATAAAACAGAAAAATTAATAGACTAATAGCGTTTTTAAAAGAACTAAATACCTATGGAAACAATCTCTATATTAGTAGATGTGCAAAACGTTTACTACACAACCAAACAAGCATTCGGTCGTAACTTTGATTACAATCAATTTTGGGCGAATGTAACCAAAAATCGTCAGGTTGTAAAAGCCACGGCATACGCGATAGATCGAGGCGATGAAAAGCAAAAGCAATTTCAAAATATATTAAGAGCCATTGGTTTTGAGGTAAAATTAAAGCCTTACATTCAACGTTCAGACGGTTCTGCCAAAGGCGATTGGGATGTCGGCATTGCATTAGATGCTATGGAATATGCAGAAATCAGTGATACGATTGTTTTAGTTTCTGGAGACGGTGATTTTGATTTACTTGCCGATAGAATTAGAACTAAAAAAAAATCTTCGGTAGAGGTTCATGGCGTTGAAAAGTTGACTGCAAATTCATTAATAAAATCAGCGAGTCTATTTATTCCAATCGAATCAGATTTATTGCTCAATTGAGGATAGTAGCTCAAGTCACTTGATAAATAAAACGATGTAGCCCTTCTAATCGTACGTCGATTGAAAGACCACCTCAGACATTTGGTGGACAGTTCTTCTTATTGCCCTAATGTATTATTTTCATTTTTCTTTGATCTCTTAGCCGCTTTCTTTTCTTTTGCGCTTAAAAGTGGTTTCTTTTTAACATTCTTTTTATTGTCTTGTCCTTTGCTCATAATATTTACCTATAGTCATAAGTGTCATTAACCTAAAGTCAGTTTGAGCTAACTTGAGGGATATTTTTACACATTGTCATCAATGCAAACTGTAATGTTTATGTGTAGAAGCAGCAGTATGTTCCTAATGATTAACAACTGAAAGGATTATTATTTCTCAAAGCTTAAACCTGCATCACTTCGGTTGTAAGTTTCTAAACATAAATCATTTTCACTTTTGGCAACAATGGTTGCAACTGTGACATCTCCGGTAACATTAACCGCGGTTCGCATCATGTCTAAAACTCTGTCGACACCTAGTAGCATGGCTATGGCTTCTGTTGGTAGGTTAACTTGTGTTAATACCATTGTCAGGGTCACTAAACCAACGCTAGGGACTGCCGCTGTTCCAATGGAAGCTAAAGTAGCCATTAAAATAATGGTGAGATATTGAGTTGAACTAAGATCAACACCGGAAAGTTGAGCGATAAATATCGTGGCAACACCTTGCATAATAGCGGTGCCATCCATATTAATTGTTGCTCCCATTGGCAGTGTAAATGATGCGGTGGTTTTGCCAATCCCTAAGCGTTTTCTGCTGACTTCCATGGTTACAGGTAATGTGGCAGCACTTGAAGCTGTTGAAAATGCAAATAATAGTGCAGGCCTTAATTTTGTTATTAAAATAATAGGGTTCAAGCCAGAAAATAATATGAGTAAAGTTGGATAAGTTAATAGTAAGTGAATTATTAAAGTAACGGCGACTAGTAAAAAGTAAGTGGCTAAATGAGTAATAGCATCAAAACCTGTGGTGTAAACCAGATTACTCATAATGCAAAAAACACCATAAGGAGCAATATTCATAATGATGGTAACTAATCTTAAAATGACTTCATTCATTGACTCAAAAAACACCGCTATTTTTTGTCCTTTTTCACCAGAACGTGAAATTGCAATACCAAATAAAATCGCAAAAACAATAACCTGTAGCATATTTCCGCCAGATAAGGCTTTAAACGGATTACTTGGCACTAAGCCACCAAAAACCTCTGATAATGGTGGTGCAATTTTGGGGATATAATCTTTTGCAGCATCGGCAATTTTATCGGCTGAGATACCACTACCAGGTTCAAAGAAACTGGCAAATGCTAGGGCTAAGGAAATGGCTGTAGCGGTGGTTATTAAATAAAGTGCTAAACTTTTTCCGGCTAAAGGCCCCAACTTTTTTGGATCAGATAGAGAGCAAGTGCCGCAAATTAGTGAGACTAAAACAAGAGGAACAACGACCATTTTTAATGAATTAACAAAAAGTGTTTTAATGACTTCAAAAGTTCCAATGACTGTTGATTGAATAAATAGACTAATCATTTCACTTGTTTCACTGATAGAAACTAATAAAAAACCAAAGATAAAACCGCTGAATAAGCCAATAAATATTTTTCCGCTTAAAGATATTTTTTTGAAATTGATCATCTTACTATTCTCATTTGGTTGGTTTGTTTTTTTTATTAAGAGAGTTTTTTGATTATGAGCCAGAATAGGCTTTTGATAAAAATAATGCAACTAACCTTTAATTTAAAGATTAGTTGCATTATTTGGCGCTGTTTAGACGATGCTTAATTCTTTTTCTCTTGAGGCAAAGTAAACAACTGGAACAACAACAAGGGTTAGCAGTGTTGATATAAATATACCAAAAATTAGGCTTAGAGCAAGCCCTAGAAAAATCGGATCATCAAGAATGAATAATGCATCTAGTATTGCGGCTAGTGCTGTTAACGCAATAGGTTTTGCTCTCACTGCCGCTGATCGTATTATGGCGTCTTTTAGAGCAACACCTGCGGCTAGTTCAATATTAATAAAATCCACTAATAAAATGGAATTTCTAACAATAATACCTGCCAAAGCAATCATGCCTATCATTGACGTTGCGGTAAACTGAGCTCCCCAAATAGCGTGGCCAGGCATAATACCAATAATGGTTAAAGGGATCGGAGCCATAATGACTAAAGGGACAATATAAGATTTAAATTGAGCAACTACCAACAGATAAATAACAATTAAGCCTACGGCATAAGCAATGCCCATATCTCTAAAAGTTTCAAAAGTCACTTGCCATTCTCCGTCCCATTTAATGCTATCCACATAAGGATTTTCTGGTTGTGAGGTTAGTGCTTGCTCCATTTGAGGATATTTTTTGCTAATTCTCTTGCTAATGCTAAACATGCCATAAAGAGGGCTATCGGTTTCTCCCGCACTATCTGAGGTAAGGTAAACAACGGGTAATAAATCTTTATGGTAAATACTTTGTTCTATTTTACTGAGGTGAATATCAACCAAGTCTTTCATCGCAATTAATTCGCCATTTTTTGCTCTGACTTTTAATAACAGTAATTGCTCTATTCTTGCTTTATCTGCTGTTAATGCTTCTAACCGAATGGGAATTGGATATTTACTGTAGGCGTTATGAAGATAGCTCGCATCTTCTCCCTTAATTGCCGCGTTAATCGTTTGAGAAATTACTGCTTGGCTGACGCCTAACATGGCGGATTTTTGTCTATCCACTTTTATAATCAGGCGCTCTGCAGGATATTCTAGGGAATCATCAATATCAACAATATATTCCGTTGAATTAAACTCTTGACGAATTAAATGGGCTAGTGCAATTTGGCGAGGATAGTCTTGACCGTAAATTTCGGCAACAATTGGTGCCATAACAGGGGGGCCGGGCGGAACTTCAACAATTTTTATAACGGCTTGATATTGATCGGCAATTTTTTTCAATGGCTCTCTAGCAGACAAAGCTATTTCATGGCTTTTTCGCTCCCTTAGTTTTTTACTAATTAAATTAACTTGTAAATCACCAATGTTCGATCCTGAACGAAGGTAGTACTGCCTGACCAAACCATTAAAATTAATTGGTGCTGAGGTGCCTGCGTAGGCTTCAATATCGGTGACTTCAGGGATGGTTTTTAAGTGGCTCGATAATGCATGTAATACTTCTGCGGTTCTTTCTAGAGATGTTCCCTCAGGCATGTCAACAATAACTTGGAATTCTGATTTATTATCAAACGGAAGCATTTTTAAAACCACTAATTTAACAACCACTAAAGTAATGGCACCAATAATTAATATTAAAATACCTCCGAGTAGATACCAACGATTACGTCTTCCTTTTTTCTGATCGACAAAGGGAGCAAATATTCGGGTGAATAAAACGTGTAACTTTGATACTTTTTCTGGCGCTGATTGAATTAAAGTAGAGTCATTTATATTTGATAATTCTTTTGGGCAAGATGATTTAAGTACTTGATACATCATCCAAGGCGTTAAAGCAAAAGCGACAACTAATGAAATAAACATACCAGCACTAGCATTGATTGGAATAGGACTCATGTAAGGCCCCATTAATCCACTGACAAATGCCATTGGTAAAAGTGCCGCCATGACTGTAAATGTGGCTAAAATCGTCGGACCTCCCACTTCATCAACGGCTATCGGAATACATTCGGCTAAACTTTTATCACCTTGTTGCATGTGTCGATGAATATTTTCAACCACAACAATCGCATCATCAACCAATATGCCAATGGAAAAAATCAATGCAAAAAGAGAAACTCTGTTTAAAGTAAAACCAAATGCCCAAGAAGCAAAAAGAGTAAGAGCCAAAGTAATAATGACGGCTACTCCGACCACAAAAGCTTCTTTTTTCCCCAAAGCAAAATAAACTAATGCAATGACAACTAATGTGACTAACAATAATTTTTCAATCAATTTTGTCGCTTTATCATTGGCTGTTTTTCCATAATTTCTGGTGACGGTTATGTTAATGTCATCTGGAATGTAAGTTCCTTTTAATTGTTCAATTCGTTGGTTAATGGCTTTTGCTATGGTATCGGCATTAATTCCAGCTTGCTTAGAAATAGCAATAGTTACGGCGGCATTTTCATTAAAATTACCGGCCGATTTTTCTTTATGTTCTTTTCTTGAATTCATCCAAACATAACTTGTTGCATGATCGGATTGTAATTTTACTTCAGCAACATCACTCAAAAAAACCGGAGCGCCATCAGAAATACCAACCACTAAAGAGGAAACTTCTTTCGGATGAGTTAAAAAAGCACCAGCTTGAATTTGTACTTCGCGGTTATTGTTAATGGAGACCCCAGCATTAGTTGTAAAGTTGGCTGTTTGAAGAGCCATGGTCAAATCGTTAATAGCGATATTATTAGCCGCCATTTTTTGAATATCGAGTAAAACATGAACGACTCTGTCAGGTGCTCCTATGGTATAAATTTCATTGGTTCCATGAATTCTTTTTAATTCAGCTTCAATGGCATGAGCTACCTTTGATATTTCATAGCTGCTTTTGTCTGCCTTTGAGCTGGTTAATGTTAAAGTGACTATTGGTACTTCATCAATCCCTTTTGGCTTGATAATGGGTTGTCCTACTCCAACATTAGGCGCCATAAAATCTAGGTGAGAATACAATTTATTGTACAATCTTAGTAAAGCTTCACTGCGAGGCTCGCCAACCAAAAATTGGATAGAAAAAATAGCAATCCCAGGTTTAGAAACCGAATAAACATGTTCTATTCCTTTAATTTCAGAAAGAAGCTGTTCTGTTGGTGATGCAACTAATGACTCGACTTCTTTAGCCGTAGCGCCAGGAAAAGGAATAAATACATTAGCAAAAGTAACATCAATTTGAGGATCTTCTTCTTTAGGAGTAACCATTGCGGCAAAAATACCGAGCAACAAACCGACCAAGGCTAATAGGGGGGTTATTTCAGAGCGGTAAAAATGTTTTGCTATTTTTCCAGATAAGCCAAGTTTCTGCTTACTCATTGCTCTCTCCGTTATTTTGGCTTTGAATGGCTTTAATTGCTAAATTTGGGTTATCAATAATTAACTCACCCTCTGATAAACCAGAAAGAACTTCTGTATGAGATGAATTAATTGTGTTACCAATACGAATTTGCCTAAATGATAATTGTTTATTCTTTATGACATAAACAGCCGTTACTTCTCCTCGATGAATTAAACTTGAAGTGGCTATACTTAAAGCTGATCGTTCAGATACTTTAAAACTACTTTTTAAATACATCCCAGGATAAAGCCCTTGAACGCCTGACGGTAAATTAATTCGTACTTTAAATGTTGAGTTTTTAGGATCTGCATAAGCAAAAAACTTGATAGACGCCCCTGATAAATGCATTTTTTTGTCTTGAGGCAATTCAATAGTTACTTGTTGATTAAGCCTAATTGCATCAATATCTTTTTGAGGCACATCTGCAACAACACGCATTAATTCAAGTGACATTCCTGTATATAATGGGGTTCCAGGGTTTACTGTTTCACCAATTTCAATGTGCCTTTTTAATATTATGCCACTGTAAGGTGCTTTTACAACGGTGTAATCCAACTGTTCTTTTGCTGACTTTTTCTTTGCTTTTGCAGACTCAAGTGCCGCTTTAGTAGCATTTTTTTTGCTAATGGCTTTATCATAAACCGATTGAGAAACTAGTTTTTTAGCATAAATATTTTTAATTCTTAAATACTCTTTTTGGGCTGAATCGTAAAGTGCTTGTGATGCTTTAACATTGGCAACAGCACTTTCATATTGTGCTTTTTGTTGGGTATCACGTAATTTTAAAAGAGTATTGTTTTTTTGCACTAAATCACCAATATCAAAAAAAGTGTTTACAACCCTGCCACTGGTTTGTGCAGAAGCCGTGGCAGATTTCACCGCTTCAACTCGACTGGTAAAGGTTAAGTTATTAGCGATAGTGATTTTTTTTACGGCTTCAGAGGTTAAATTGTTAGCAAGAAGGAAGTGATGAGTTAAAACTAAACAACACCCAATGATGAACTTTGCCACTGCTGCAATTGTTGGAGAGGTTCTAAATATCATGGTGGATTACCTTCATTTATTTTAACAAATCAAATTAATCCCATCATATTAGAGATTGTTAATATAGCAACAAAAAATTATCATTTAAGCGATATTTTTTATTTTGACTTATATTATATATATTAGAGATATTTCATAGTATAGCATTGTGTTTTAAATAAGGTATTTATTGCTGCTGATTGAATCTATGTCCATCATATGTCTCAATTGATTATGGGTATAAAAGTGGTAGTAAGTACTTTGAAACTGTAGAGGCAATTATTTTTTGGCCTTGCTGGTTAGGATGCAACCCATCACTTTGCATTAACGCTGCATTTAATGCAACATTTTCTAGTAAGAATGGAATTAAAATTACGTTATTTAATTCCGCCAGTTCAATGAAAATCTGCTCAAAATCTTTTCGATAAGTACGTCCATAATTAGGTGGTATTTTTATTCCAGCTAAAACTACTTTAGCATTCATTTTTTGACTGATATTAATCATCGCTTTTAGATTTTTTTTGATAATGGTTAAGTTTGTACCTCTAAGCCCGTCGTTAGCACCAAGCTCTAAAATGACTATGCTGGGCTTTGTTTTTTGTATTTGAGTTTGAAATCGAACGAGTCCCCCTGAAGTGGTTTCACCGCTGATACTGGCATTGACGAGAGTGACTTTATTCAATTCAGTTTTATTAGACGAGAGGGGACGATTTAATTGTTGTTCAAGTAATGTGACCCAGCCTTGATCGCTTGGAATGTTGTAGGCAGCACTTAAACTATCACCAAAAACTAAAATGCTGGTTGATTTTGCGTTGACAGAAAAACTAGCCAAAAAAAGTATGGTTATTAGCAATCTGTTACAGATTTTCATTCATCTCTATCTCAAAGTCTATGTTAGCATTAAACTACTATTTGAAATTCTATTTGTCCACCGATATTCATCATATTTCTTAAGGAATTGTTATTGTGCTAAAAGCCATCAATTTATCTAAGCAGGTTAAAAGTTCAGATGCTGAATTGACTATATTAAATAAAGTTAGTTTTGAATTAGAGCAAGGTCAAAGTTTAGCGATTGTTGGTGAGTCTGGATCAGGTAAAACAACTTTGTTAGGGATCTTAGCAGGTTTAGATAACCCAAGCAGCGGAGAAGTTTGGTTAGAAAAACAACCCATTTTTAAATTAACTGAAGAACAACGAGCGCTCCTAAGAAAAAATAATTTAGGTTTTATATTTCAAAACTTTCAGTTAATTGATGGTTTAACCGCATTAGAAAATGTGATGATGCCATTGGAATTAAAAGGTGATAAAAAGGCGAAAGAGCAAGCCTCAGCAATGTTAGACAAAGTTGGTTTAAAGCTTCGATTAAATCATTTTCCTAATCAACTTTCTGGTGGTGAGCAACAACGTGTGGCAATAGCAAGAGCATTTGTTAGTAAACCCAAACTGTTGTTAGCGGATGAACCAACGGGTAACTTAGATACTAAAACGGGTCAAAAAATTATTGATTTAATGTTTCAATTAAATCAGTTAGAAAATACTACGATGATATTAGTCACACATGATCACCATTTAGCCTCTAGGTGTACTAGTTCAATGACAATGAGCGCGGGTGAAGTGATAGAGCGTTCAACGCTGATTGATTCAACAGTTAATGATACGACCACTAAAAAATCTCAATCGGATCAGCATTCAGAAAAGTCGGGTATTTCTTAATGAAAAAAAAATTGGC
>Ga0256845_1002733_pt1 | contig 12494 bp, 8 predicted proteins | sample RiftiametaG_FD_189101 | JGI IMG/M metagenome (GOLD analysis project Ga0256845, IMG submission 189101) | Tube worm associated microbial communities from hydrothermal vent at the East Pacific Rise, Pacific Ocean - Riftia | ecosystem: Host-associated > Annelida > Integument > Unclassified ... | reverse complement strand
GGTCCAGGACGACACACCCCTGTTCTCCACAGGCACCATCGACTCGTTCACCCTGGTGGACTTCTTCGAGTGGCTCAACCGCAAGGCCGGGGCGCGTATCGAGCCCTCCGACGTGAGCATCGACAACTTCGACTCCATCGGCCGCGTGCTCCAGCTCGTCGAGTCCCGCAAGCGATGAGCGCGCTCGAACCGGCTTCGGCCTCGGGCTCTTCTGCATCGGCAGGCGAGGCCCCCAAGGGCATCGTCATCCTCGGTTGCCCGCGCTCGGGCACCACCTTGCTGCGCCGGGTCCTCGACGCCCATCCCAATATCGCCTGTCCGCCCGAGACCTATCTGCTCAGCGGTGCGGCTCGATTTTTACACGCCGACCGTTTCGCTGCGGGTCTGCGCATCGGCGTGCTCGACGGGCTGGCCTTCGCCGGCTTCGAGCAAGACGAGATCCTGGCCCGGCTGCGCCGCTTCGCCTTCGGCTTCTTTGAAGATTACGCGGCCAAGGCCGGCAAGCCGCGCTGGGCCGAGAAGACCGCCTTCGACGCCTTCCACCTCGGCCCGATCCATCAGCTCTGTGCGGGCCACGTGAAGTTCATCTGCATCCAGCGCCACGGCATGGATGTGGCGGCCTCCATGCGCGACCTGGTCGAGAAGACCGGGGGCTACGTCGACGAGCTTCAGCCTTACCTGCGGCGCTACCCCCAGCCCCTCGAGGCCTTCGCCCACGCCTGGGTCGACACGGCCAGCGCGGTCGCCGATTTGGCCGAGGCCGACCCCGACGCGATCAGCCTGCGCTACGAGGATCTGAGCGCCGATCCGCTGGTCGAATTTCGGCGCGTGTTCGAGTTTTTGGGCGAGACCTGGGAGGACTCGCTCCTGGCCGAGGCCCTGTCGGAGACCGGGAAGGTCGGCTTCGGCGACTGGAAAACCTACGCTCGGGGGGCCATCGATCGCTCGAGTGTGGGGCGCTGGAAGACCCTCGGCTCCCCCGTGCAGGCCATGCTCGCCGAGGTCTGCAATCCGACTTTGGAGCGGCTGGGCTACGAGCGCGTCGACGCCGAGGCCCCGGATCCGGAGGGGGCGCGCCGCCGCTATGAGTTCGGGCTGATGATCAATCGCATGAAGCGCGACAAGGCCGACTGAGCTCGGGAGCTCAGTCGAGCCAGCCGTGTAGGTACCAGCGCCGCCGCGGGCAGTCGTAGAACACCCACAAGACGGCGCCGCTGCGGGTGGTCGCAAAGTAGTAGTCGCGCTCGACCTCTCGGACCCACCACCCACCGCTGGCCCGGAACGGCCCGCGGGTGTGCTCGACCGGACCCAGGCCCGGCTCGATGACCCAGCCCTCGAGGGCATCTCGGGGGCGAGAGGGGAGCGCCTTGGGGCGGGCGAGGAGTCGGCGTTGGCGGGGCGGATGCTCGCTGTCGACCCGCATGCGGCTGGGCTCGGGGACGGCCAGACTCGCCGTCGGGATCCATGTGAAGCGGGCCTCGGGGAGATGCGCAGGGCGCAGGCTCGCCCGGGTGACGGCCTCGGGACCCAGGGTCGCGCGCACACGGGCGAGGGCCCGGTTGCCCGCCTCGAGGTCGCGGCGAGAGCGAGTCTTGAACAGGGCGATCTGGCGGGGGTCGGCGCGCTGACCCTCGAGCTCGAGCTCAAAACGCTCGACGGCCGCCGGCAGGTCCATGGCGTCCAGGCGCAGGCGCAGCAGCTCGAGCACCTGGGCCGCGTCCAGAGTCGGGGCGGCCGGTTCGAGGTGCTGCTCTCGCTCGCCTGCGTGGTCGAGGGAGAGGCGCAGGCGCAGCGCCGACATGGCGGCCCCGCGCTCGCCGAGTTGCTCGAGCAGCCCAGCGAGCGCGGCGCCGAGGCGGAGCAAGAGCCGGGAGACCTTCGACTCGGGCGGGTCGACCTCGATCTCGACGCGGATTGGATCGACGAGCGCCCGGGCCTGGATCGGAGCCCAGTCGCTGTCGGCGCCGCGCGCATGCAGACGCTGAGCCTCGACCCCAAAGCGGGCCCGGAGCTCGGCGGCGGGCAGGGCCATGAACGCGCCCAAGGTCCGTACGCCGAGGCCCGCGAGTTCGTCGCGCAGGCGCGGGGAGATGCCGAGGCGGACGAGGGGCACGGCCGCGGAGGCCCGGGCCTCTCGCCCTCGGTCCGGGAGCACCCAGGCGCCCGCGCTCTGGCTGGCCCGGGCCCGGGCGATGGCCAGGCAGCGGAAGCGGTGAAAACCGACCACCACGGTGGCCTGAAATCCGCGCTCGGCGAGGGCCCCATGGACCTCCCGTGCCCACTGACCGAGGTCGCCCCAGAGCAGAGACATGCCCGAAGGGTCGACCCACAGCGTCCCGGGGTTGGAGCGGGCCTCGGGCTGGGTCGAGTCGGGCTCGATCCGGGGTGAGAACCCCAGCAACAGCCCGAAGAGGTCATCGATGCAGGCCTCGATGACCTCGCTCGAGATTACCGAAGCCCGCAGTTCGCGGGCCAAACTTCGGGCTGCGGCGAAACGCATGCCCGGTAGGATCCGTTGGTTGCGGGCATGTTCGTTGACCCACAACAGTTCGGCCTGGGGTCGGTCACTGGCGACGACCGCGATCGGGTGTCCCCGCCAGTCGGGGTGCTGAAGCGCGAGCAGCTGCAGGGGCAGGGCAGGGAGCTCGATACAGGCGATCCGGTCCCTATCGTCCACCGCTGGCTCCGCTGTGTCCGGGCTTGGCGTTCACCGTCCAATCACGATACTGTTCTTTTGCGCAGTCTCCTATGTCGGCCTCACTCAATCGATCAGCCCCAATCGAGGGCAGTGAAAGCATAGGCGCGACCTCCCCGCGGTTTCGCTATGCTGGTCCGACAAGCGCGAGCCCCCCCCCTATGCCGCACACGCCGCACACGCCCCACACGCCCCAACACGACGTATCGAAGCAGACCCTGGCTGGGTACCCAGGGATGCGCGGGGCGACCCCGGTGGGCGGTCGGGTGCTCGACCACTCCGACCGCGATCGTCCTGAGCTCGATGCGGCGTTCAAGCGCAGGCTCGACGCGCTCGAGGTCGACGACACGCCTTCCTCCGACGAGGCGCTCGCCAGCGCCTCGAGCTCCCTGCATATGCGCCCCCTGTTGGCCGATCGCTACCGCCTGCTGCGTCCCCTGGGAGCGGGGGGCATGAGCACGGTGCACCTCGCCGAACACGTTCATATCGGCAAGCGTGTGGCCATCAAGATCGTCGCCGATCATCTGCTGGACACCCCTTCACTCATCGAGCGTTTCATGCGGGAGGCCCGAGCGACGGCCAAGGTCCGGCACCCCAACGTCATCGAGATCAGCGATTTCGGCGAGACCCCCTCGGGCGCGCCCTTCTTCGTGATGGACTACCTCGAGGGTGAGAACCTCGCCCAGATCATGTTCAAAGACGGCCCCATGCCCTGGAGGCGGGTGATGGGTCTGGCCCAGCAGATCGCCCACGGAATCGGGGCGGCGCACGAACAGGGGGTCGTACACCGCGACCTCAAGCCCGACAACTGCGTCCGCCTGAGTTCGACCGAAGGGCTGGACGGAAAGGAGGGGGGCGAGATCGTCAAGGTCATCGACTTCGGCGTCGCCAAGCTCAGCGGAGAGGGGGAGCGCCTGACCAAGACGGGGATCGTCGTGGGCACGCCCGAGTATGTCGCGCCGGAGCAGGCTCAGGGGCGGGCGGTCGACCATCGCGTCGATATCTATGCGCTCGGCATCATCATGTACGAGCTGCTCACCGGGACCGTGCCCTTCACCGGTGACAACTTCATGGACGTGCTCTCGGCGCAGGTCTACGACCGGGCGCCGAGCTTCGCAGAGCGGGCCCCCGACCTTCAGGCGCCGGCCGGGGTCGAGAGCATCGTCCGCAAGGCGATGCAAAAGCAGCCCGAGCACCGCTTCCAGAGCATGGCGGAGTTCATCGCGGCGATCGAGGCGCTGTCCGTCGGCGTCGAGCTGGATCCGTTTCAAGACGACGCCGCTGGGCGCCCGGCCCTGAGCGGCGCGATGCTTTTTCAGGGCTCGCCGAAGACGGCTGGCTCGTCGCTTTGGCGCGCTCTCGCGCTGGGCATCGCCGCCTTCGGGTTGGTGACCCTGGGCCTGGGCCTGGGTTGGCAGCGCTACGGTCGGTCGGCGGACGCCCAGGCCGGAGCAGAAACCGAAGCCAGGACCGAAGTTCGGGCCGGGTCGGGGCAGGATCCGAACCCGAGATCGAGCGAGGGGGCCGCAGCCGAGCTGGCCCCGACAGATCGCTCACCCGCTCCGGTCGTGGACAGGATCACCGTTCGGATCACGACCAACGTCGAGGCGCGGATCGTCGATGCTCTCGACGGTGCGGTCTATGGGGACACCAACGACCCCGAGGGTTTTGAACTCGAGCGCCGCGGCGATGTGGTCCGGCTCCGGCTCGAGGCTCCCGGCTACAGCAACTTCGACTTTCAGGTGGTGCCCACGGGCGACCGCAGCTTCTCCCACGACTTGGTCGCGCAGACTCATCACCGCAGGGGCGACAAACATAAAGTGAAGCCCCAGCCCAACGAACAGGTGGAGCCGAAGCCTGACCCCGAAGACAGCGCCGAGTTCGACGTCCACAGCGAGATCAAAGACCCCTTCGCACACTGAGGGCCGGGGCCCGGAAACCCGACTTTAAAACGAGGAGTTGGGCTGGGTCAGGAAGGTCTGCTCTTCGGGGCTCGAGCTGCGCCCGAGGATCGTGTTGCGGTGGGGAAAACGGCCGAAGCGGTCCACGACGTCACGGTGGCGGATAGCGAAGTCCAGGTAGTTGTCGAAGCTGCGCTTGCGGGCATCGTCGACCCCCGGCTCCGCGGCCACGTCACTGGCGAGGGCCTCGAAGAGGGTCACGTTGCGCGCTTGCAGGGCCCGCTCTTCGCTGTGCTCGAGGGGCATATAGAAGAACACCCGCTCGAGCGGACGCAGGGCCCGATCGTGGCCGAGCTCGAGGCCCTCGACAGCGAGGGCGAGGGCCTTGGGATCGGCCGCGTAAGTCTCAGGATCGTCCCGGAACAGATTCCGGGACATCTGGTCGAGAACGATGATCAGCGCCAGGCGGCCGCGGGCCTCGGTGGCCCAAGGATCAAGGTCGCCGGCCTTGGCCTGCCCACGGGTCTCCAAAAACCGGGCTCGAATCTCGTCGTCGGTCGCCGAGCTCTTCCCCCACCACAGGGCGTTCGCCCGGTCGGGGTCGCTGGGAAACCAAAACTCCAGTACCTCACTTGGTCGAGTCATCGTCGACAGGCTTGCAGCCGCGCGCAACCTTCGCAAGCACGGTGATCCGAGATAGTAGGAATGGGTGGACCAGAGGGGGGCGCGCGTCCGAGTTTGTGCTTGAGCTGGGTGCCGAGCCGTGGTCACGTGAAAAAATGCGACGACTCGACTTTGCCTTGCCCATGGCCGCGCTCACGCTCGCTCTGCCCCTGTCCGCGATGACGACGGGCTGCGGAGGCGACGACGCGCCCAGCGACACGGGGGAGACGGACGAGGGCATCGGCGACGAGATCGGCGGCGAGTCGGAGTCCGAGTCCGACTCCGACTCGAGCGCGGGCGTGACCACCTTCGACTCGGACTCGGGCCAGCCCGACCTGCCGCCCGAGTGCGAGCCCGAGTGTGCAGACGACGAGCTGTGTCTCGACGGGGCCTGTTGCGCGGCCGACTCGGTCTGTGCGGGCCTGTGTTGCGGCGCGGGGGAGGTCTGCTCCTTCGCCGAGTGTGTGGTCCCAGGTGACGAGTGTGTCGACGCCAGCGACTGCCCAGAGGACAACTACTGCGAGTACAGCCTGGGCGAGCCCGGCGGCATGATGAGCGAGTGCCAAGGCAGCAGCATCGCCACGGGGGAGTGCCTGCCGAGCCCCCCCGACTGTCCGCCCGGTGAGGAGCCCGATCCCGAGGAGGAGCTGACCTGCCTGCCCGAGTGCGAGTTCTATCCCGAGACCAGCTTCGCCCCGACCCTCAAGTATCACGTCCCCGATCTGCACGTGATGATGGCGCCCATCGTCACCCAGCTCGACGACGACAACTGCGACGAGGTCGTGGACGAGCGCGACATCCCCGAGATCATCTTTTCGAGCTTCGGGGGCTCCAGCTACAACATCGACGGCACGCTGCACGCGGTCTCGATCGTCGACGGCGCCGTGGTCGAGAAGTGGAGCACCCACCCGGGCGATCCGCAGCTCCACCCGGGGGTCGAGTTGGCCGCGGGCGATATCGGAGGCATGCCCGGCAGTGAGATCTTCGCTTGCGCGCTCGGGGGCCGGGTCCGGGCCTTCAACCCCGATGGCAGCGAGCTGTGGACCTCGGCCTACACCGGCGGCTGCCTCATGCCCTCACTGGCGGACCTCGACCACGACGGCGCCCCCGAGCTCGTGCTCCGGGGCGGGATCCTCGATGCGGCCACGGGCGAGCTCGAGGTCAGCTTCGGCATCGTCCAGAGCTCGGTCCAGGCGGTGGATATCGACGGTGACGGCGACCTCGAGATCGCCGGACCTCTGGCGGTCTACGAGGCCGACGGGACCCTCAAAGGGATGACCGGCTTGACCGGGTACACGACCGCGGCGGCCGACATCAACCTCGACTTCAGGACCGAGATCATCGTCGCCGACTTCAACACCCACCAGATGCACATCTATCACTGGGACGATCAGCTCCAGCAGGTGGTCATCGACCGCCAGGGCTTGGACATCAATGGTCCCCTCTCGCCGGCCCTGTGCCCCAACGGCAGCGCCGGCAACACCCGCGGTGGCGGCCCGCCGACTGTGGCCGACTTCAACGGCGACGGCACCCCGGACGTGGCGATCGCCGGCGGGGTCGGCTACGCGGTCATCGACGGCACCAAGATCCTGGACCCCATGATCGCCGACGCCGACACCTTCCTGTGGATCCAACAGACCCACGACTGCTCCTCGGCGCAGACCGGGAGCTCCGTGTTCGACTTCGACGGCGACGGTGCGGCCGAGGTCGTCTATTCGGACGAGTGGTACCTGCGGATCTATGCGGGCAGCACCGGCGAGGTGCTGTGGCAGACCTGCAACACCACCGGGACCCTGCGCGAGCTGCCCTTGGTCGCCGACGTCGACAACGACGGCCACGCCGACATCGTCGCCGTCTCCAACAACTACTCGTCGATCACCTGTGAGGGCACCAAGCAGACCGGGCTTCGGATCTTCGGCGACGAGCTCGGCAAGTGGGTGCGGACCCGGCGGATCTGGAATCAGCACCACTACCACGTGACCAACATCAACGAAGACGGGAGCGTGCCGACCCAGGAGGCCGCCAACTGGCTCACGCCGGGGCTCAACAACTTCCGCCAGAACGTCCAGCCCGAGGGCGAGTTCTCGGCTCCGGACCTGGTCGTCGATATTCTCGCCCACTGTATGGACGGCTACGAGGCGGTCGCGCGGGTCCGCAACATCGGTCAGGCCTCCGTGCCCGCCGGTGTGGCGGTCGGCTTCTACGACGGCGATCCGACGCAGGGCGGGGCCCTGATCGGCCAGGGCGAGACCACGAAGATCCTCTACCCGGCCGAGGCCGAGGACGTGATCTTGGACGGGGCGGACGTCCCCCAGGCGATCCAAGATGGGGACCAGGAGCTGTGGGTGGTGGTCGACGACGGCATGCCTGAGCACCCCTGGCACGAGTGTCGGGAGGACAACAACGTGACCCACGAAAAGGCCGACTGCGGCCTGGTCGGCTAGTCGCCCGGTCGGCTGGTCGGCTGGTCGGCTGGTCGCCTGGTCGCCTAGTCGGCTGGTCAGATAGTCGCCTAGAGAGCCAGCAGGCTCTCCAGCGCCCGACGGGCGGCCTGGGCCGAGTCGAAGCGGCCGTCGGGGCGCTTGGCCATCAAGGTCCCGATGATCGCGTCGAGGTCGCGGTGAAGGGGGCGCGTGAAACTCGGATCGACGCTGCTCAGGGTCGGCACCGGGGCGTTGAGGTGGGCGTGCCAGAGCAGGTGGACCTCTTCGAACTCGAAGGGGCGGCGCCCGGTCAGGGACTCGAAGAGCAGCACGCCCACGGCGTAGAGGTCCGTGCGCGGGTCGACCTCCTCGGCCTCGATCTGCTCGGGGGCCATGTACTCCGGGGTCCCGAAGATCATCCCGGTCTGGGTCAGGCGCGCGCAGATCTTGGTCCCGAGCACGTCGTTGAGCATCTTGACGAGCCCGAAGTCGATGACCTTGAGGCGCTCGCCGGTGGGCGACTGGGCGAGGAGGACATTCTCGGGCTTGAGGTCCCGGTGGACGAGCCCGAACTGGTGCGCGTAGTGCAGCGCGCTGAGCAGCTGGATCATCGCGTTGATCGCTCGGGCCGGGGTCAGGGGGCCGAGATCGAGCTCGTGTCCGAGGTCGTGGCCGTCGACGAACTCGAGCACGAAGAAGAGGTCGCCCGAGGGGGTGCCACCGACCGCGTGCAGACCCACGATGTTGGGGTGATCGAGCATCGACTGGACGTTGGCCTCGCGCTGGAAGCGGGCGAGCAGGTCCGGCGACGCGGCGACCTGGGCGTGGAGGCGCTTGATGGCGAAGGGCTGGCCCGCGTCGTCCGTGGCCCGGTACACGGTGCCCATGCCGCCCTCGCCAATCTTCGATTGGACGGTGTAGCGGTCGAGGAGTCGGGCGCCGATCACTTTGCTCAGACTCGCCCAGAGGATCCAGGCCGGTCAACTCCTGTTCTTGGCCCTGCGATGGGCTGCTATGGTCCGCCGCGAGTTTGCCGATGACCGACCCCGAACGCCCCGAGCCCACGGACCTCGCTGCGCGCCTGCTGGCCGCCGCGGAGCTCCTCGAGGCCATCCACGCCGATCGCCGCCTGCTCGCCGAGATCGAGGAGCCCCTGCGCCGCCGCCTGCTGACGGTCGCGGGCCAGATCTCCCACCCCGACAAGTTCGCGCGTCGGGCCCTGGCTCGGACCCAGCGCAAGCTCCGGGCCAAGGCCTCCCGGGTCAGCGAGGAGGCGCTGCTGGCCGAGACCGGGATCCGCAAGCTGCGGACCAACCCGATCTTCCAGACGCCGCGGCGGCTCGCGGGCCTCAGGGCCGGAGCCACCCAGGCGCTCGCCGCATCGGGCCTCGAGGCCGAAGTAGAAGCCGAAGTAGAAGCCGAGGTGGCGAGCGATCCCGAGCCGCAGACCTCGGCTCTGGGAGCGAGCGATGTCGAGGCCCCCGGATCCGAGAGCATCGGCCGCGCACCCCAAGCCCGAACTTGCTACGTGTGCCGGGTCAGCTACCGAGACCTGCATTTTTTCTATGACCAAATGTGCATTCGCTGCGGCGACATCAGCTACGCGAAGCGCTCCCAGACCGCCGATCTGCGCGGCCGGGTCGCCCTGGTCACCGGGTCGCGGGTCAAGATCGGCTACCAAGCCGCGATCTTGCTGCTGCGTGCGGGCTGCCGGGTGATCTGCACGACCCGCTTTCCGCGGGACGCGGCCAAGCGCTACGCCAGCGAAGAGGACTTCGAGACCTGGCGCGACCGCCTGCATATCCACGGTATCGACCTTCGTCATACGCCGAGCGTGGAGGGTCTGTGTGCGCACCTCCTGCAGACCCTGACCCGCCTCGATTTCATCATCAACAACGCCTGCCAGACCGTGCGCCGTCCGCCTGGCTTCTACGCGCACCTCATGGCGCTCGAGCTGGAGTCGGAGGCCGACTTGCCGGAACCCGCCCGGGCGCTGCTGGGAACGGCGCAGGTCGCCGCCCAAGGTGCTCATGGAAGTGCCCCGGGAGCGACCCCGAGTGCCCCGCCGAGGGTCTTCGACGCGGCCTTGGGGGACGGGAGTGAAGACCCCCGGGAGGGCAGCTCGAGCTCTGCCGCCCTGAGCCAGTTCGAGTTTTTGCCCGAGGATCGGGACCGGGGCGAGCACCTCTTTCCCGCCGGCCAGCTCGACGCGGACCTTCAGCAGGTCGATCGCCGCGAGGTCAACAGCTGGCGCCTGCGCCTCGACGAGGTCTCGGCGGTCGAGCTGCTCGAGGTCCACCTCATCAACGCGGTCGCGCCCTTCATCTTCAATGCGCGCCTCAAGCCGCTCATGTCGGCGGTCGCCACCGCCGACAAACACATCGTCAACGTCTCGGCGATGGAGGGGCAGTTCTACCGTCTGTTCAAGACCGACAAACACCCGCACACCAATATGGCGAAAGCCTCGCTCAATATGATGACCCGGACCTCGGCGGTGGACTACGTCGAGGACGGCATTCACATGAATAGTGTCGACACCGGCTGGGTGACCGACGAAGACCCGATCGCCCACGCGCAGCGCAAGCGGGAGGTCCACCGCTTTCACCCGCCCCTCGATATCGTCGACGGGGCCGCCCGCATCGTCGATCCGATCTTCTCGGGCTTCAACACCGGCGAGCACGTGTGGGGGCAGTTTCTCAAGGACTACCGGATCACCGATTGGTGATCCGGCTGGTCGAGTCGGATGGTCGAGTCGGTTGGCCGTCCCGACTCAGAGGGTCTTGAGATACTCGAGCAGGGCAGCCCGCTCCAGCGGGTCGAGGTGGTCCCCAAAGGTGTGCCCACCGTTGCCGTACCCGTAGAGAGTCGTGTCGTAGATGGTGTTTCGCTCCTCGGGGCTCGCCTCGGCTTGGCCGTGGTCCAGGGCCTCCCACGGCCAGCCCAGGGCGCTCTGGTCGAAGACGGTGCTGTCGTAGCTGACCCGCCTCCAATACTGGGGGCGTGCGTCGCTCTCGAGGACCAGGGCAAGGGTCGGCACGGAGCCGTTATGAAAGAACGGCGCCGTCGCCCAGATACCGTCCAGGGGAGGCGGCACGTATCCCGGGAAGGGCTCCTCGGTGACGATCTCGCTCACGGTCCCGTAGTAGGACATGTTGAACCATTGGCGGAGGCCGCTGTAGACCCCTCCCTCGCTCGCCCCGAGCACAAAACTCGGATCCGTGCCGACGACCTCGTAGGGGATCAATAGGTTTGGATAGGTCTCCAGGCTCGGGTCCTCGTCGTAGGTCCCGTGACAGCCGGCACAGTGACACTCGAAGGTCTCACGCCCCTGTGAGGCGAGCTCCGCGTCGATCTCGAAGGGGTACTTTGGGGCCTCCAGGGAGCCGAGATAGGCCTGGATGTCGGCGAAGTAGTCGAGCATCGCGGCGGCCTCGGCGGCCGTGTCTGTGCACAGCGAAGAGGCCAGGATCATCGTCCCCCGGTGGTCGCCCCGGGACATCCCGTTGGCGAAGTGAGTGGCCTTCTTGGCGGTGCGCCACCAGGGCGGGGGATCGGCCGGAATGACCAGATCATCGTGGAGTTCGAAGTTGGGTTCGTCCTGCCAGGCCAAGGTCACCGGATCGCGGTGGGCGAGCAGCACGATGGCGAACATGACCGCCGGGTCGGCGCCGATGGTCGCCATCTGGGAGTAGGGCGCGAGCACCACGTAGCGCTCGACGAAGCGGTTGAAACGGATCGCCGACTCGGTGAGCTCGGGCAGGGGGGGCAGACTGTCGAACAGGCTGCCGAGGGAGCGGGTCCAGTCGCCGTCGGCGGTTCCTAGCCCCAAGATCAGCTCGCCGTTGAATTTACCCGCGTGGCAGGAGAAGCAGTTGGTGACCACCATCTCGCTGCCGTCGCTGTTCTCGACCACCGTCCAGTTGTAGGGGACCTCTGCGTTTTTGCCCTCGCGCCCGGGCAGGGGGTCGCCGGCCCCGAGGGGACCCAGGTTGGGCTTGGCGAAGCCCCAGAGGGTCCAAGGGATGCCACAGCTGACGTAGTCCTCCGTCAGCAGGGCCTCGAGGCCGAGCTCCGGATCCCCCTCTGGCAGGGTCGGCATCTCGATGGCGTAGCCCTGGGACCAGGCCCCGTTACAGGCCTCGCCGGTGTCGGTGCTCGAGCCCTCTGTTCCAACCTCCGAGTCCGAGTTCGCGGTGGTGTCGCTGGACTCTCCACCGGTCCCGGTGTCGAGTGTATCGATTGTGTCGTTGGCCTCTCCGACGTCGACGCAGGCCATCGACAGCAGCGCGACCACAGTGACACCCCAGTTGAGCTGTTGCTCCCGCACGTTTTACAGTACCAGCCTCAGGGGAGGGCAGGGCGCAGTCCCGGCGGGGAGAACGATGGGTCCGCCCGGATCACCAGACCGCTCCAGGTGTCCTCTCCGAATAGGAATACACGCTCTGGTGATCCTTGGAGCACCTTGTGGAGAGCGTCGGCGAGATCCTCGATGGTCTCGTAGGCGAGCCCTCCCGGGGGAGGGGCGGGCTCGACGGCGGGAGAGAGACTGCCAGGGCCCGGGTGTCGTTCGGTCGTCACGAGCGCTGCGGGATTCTACCCGCTCGCCTGCAGAACTTCGGGGCTGGCCTCTGAACCCGGTCTCACCCGTCGGTCTCGTCTTCGAAGCCGGTGTCGGTCTCGGTGTCAGTGTCGGTCTCGTCCTCGAAGCCGGTGTCGGTGTCGGTGTCGGTGTCGGTGTCGGTGTCGGTGTCGGTGTCGGTGTCGGTGTCGGTGTCAGTCTCGGTGTCGTCTTCCCAACCTTCGTCGGGCTCG
>Ga0256845_1002732_pt1 | contig 12498 bp, 8 predicted proteins | sample RiftiametaG_FD_189101 | JGI IMG/M metagenome (GOLD analysis project Ga0256845, IMG submission 189101) | Tube worm associated microbial communities from hydrothermal vent at the East Pacific Rise, Pacific Ocean - Riftia | ecosystem: Host-associated > Annelida > Integument > Unclassified ... | reverse complement strand
CTTAAGGTCTGATCTTCATCAAGCATTTTAGTAATTGAAGAAAACACTTTTTCTTCCTCACCTTTTTTAGCACTCACAGCAAAGGAAATTACAGGCTTCAAAGGTTCTGGTGCATCAAGCAATATCGGATCAGTGGAATCACAGAGCGTATCACCCGTTCCAGTCTCTTTCAATTTAGCGACAGCTATAATCATACCCGGCCCTGCTTTTTCAACAGGTTTCTGCTCTTTGCCTTCAAGTACATAAAGCTGCCCGAATCTTTCAGAAGTCTTTTTACTGGAATTATAAAAAGTATCCCCTTCAAGCACTCCACGAAATACTCTGAAAATAGTCAAACGACCAGCATATGGATCTGCCATGGTTTTAAAAACCAGGGCGGCAAATGGACCGTCAGGAGTAGGTTCAATAACAACAGTTTCATCATCAGCTGCAACCTTTCTAGCTTCAAGGGCCGGACGGTTGAGCGGTGAAGGCATATACTCGTTGATATCATCAAGAAGCGGTGCAGTTCCCTTGTTAACGGTTGCAGCACAGACACATACAGGAGTAAGAGATCCCGTTTCAACTCCGGCTTTTAATCCGGCCACAACTTCCTCCTGAGAAAGTTCACCTTCTTCGAGAAACTTTTCAATAAGATCATCATCAGTTTCAGCAACATTTTCCATTAGGGATTCACGAAGCAGCTCAACTTCGTCAACAAGATCCGAAGGAACTTCAGTTTTTTTGACTTTGCCTGTATCTCCATCAAAAAGATAGGCAGTGCCGCTGACAATATCGACGTATCCATTAAAATTATCTTCTGCACCTATCGGTAATTGAAGAATGACAGGATTAAGGTCAAGAGATTCCTTAATTTCATCGATAGTTTTTTGAAAATCTGCTCGCTCACGATCCATTTTATTGATGACAATAAACGTCGGCAGATTCTTTTCTTTAATAATATTTGCAAACTTGATCGTCTGCCCTTTCACACCAAGTACTGCACCAATTGTAAACAATACACCATCACAAACCTGAGATGCAAATACAGTTTCATTAAGAAAATTGTCATCACCAGGTGTATCAATGAGATAGACTGTATGTTTATTCCAGCTGTAATTATGAAAACTCGAACCGATGGAAATGTTACGAGTAGTTTCTTCATCCTCGTAATCCATTACAGAACTACCGTCATCAACCTTCCCGATCCTGTCAATTTTCCCGGCAGTATACAACATAGCCTCAGCGAGCGAAGTTTTACCACAGTTACCATGACCAACTATTGCAACATTTCTTACCATATTTGTATCCTGCATTCGTATCTCCTCAAAAACGACGATTATTCAATGCTATCCCCAAGCTACAATAATACACTCCACTTACTGCCTTTACCGAGAACCAAAGACCATACTCATATATTCAATTTCAAAATACAAAGTCAAGAAAGAATAACACGATACGAACGTTTCAAAAAAAAATTCCACGTTTACTCGATTGAATTGAAACAGGAAAATGATTTTGTGGCATATTTATCGCATTCGCTGTATTCTGGTGTCGCAAATTATCCACTCTAACTTATCCTCAGGTATTCTTCAGTTGGCAGATCACACTACGCATAAAGACACTATTGCCAAATCCGCTGGCATGGTCGGTATCGCACTAATGTTCAGCAGAGTTCTAGGACTTGTCAGAGAACAGGTATTCGCAGGGTTATTCGGTGCAAATGTCACCTACGACGCATTCGTTGTAGCCTTTCGCATTCCTAACCTATTAAGAGACCTCTTTGGAGAAGGCGCTCTTTCTGCGGCTTTTGTGACCGTCTTTTCAGCATACGATACCAATCGCCCTCAAATAGACACCTGGAAACTTGCTTCCAACGTACTGACGTTCATACTTATTCTTCTCAGTATCCTCACATTAACAGGAATATATTTTGCCGACTCCATTGTCGCTCTTCTCGCTTCTGGTTTTGATACAACCCCCGGCAAAACAGAGCTCACGATACAACTAACGAGAATCATGATGCCTTTTCTCATTTTTGTGTCTCTATCGGCAGTGGTAATGGGAATTCTCAACACTAAGGGTCGCTTTTTTATACCTGCCCTCGCCTCCAGTTTCTTTAACATCGGGTCTCTTGTCGGAGGAACATCTCTTGCGTTTATTCTGCCCCACTACGGGCAACCTGCAATTGTTGGTATGGCTATAGGAACACTCATTGGGGGAGCCTTACAACTTTGTGGCCAGATTCCATCGCTTCTTAGAACCGGCTTCAGGTACAAGCCTGTTTTGAAAATGAATGACCCAGGATTACGCCGGATTCTCAAATTAATGATTCCTGCAACTATTGGCCTCTCTGCTACACAAATCAACCTTTTCGTTAATACCAATTTTGCAGCATCCTGCGGCGATGGTGCCGTATCCTGGCTCTATTACGCTTTTCGTCTCGTCCAACTGCCTATCGGTGTTTTCGGCGTTGCGCTTTCGATAGCCATGCTACCGGTACTTGCAAAACAGGCCGCACAAAAAAAAATCACAGAAATGAAAGAAACCATGGTAGCTTCGCTCACCATGGTCTTTGCTCTTACCCTACCTGCTACAGCAGGTCTCATCATACTATCGGAACCAATAATTCGACTTATATTTGAACACGGTGCGTTCACAGCAAAAGACACTTTTGCCACTGCTCAAACATTATCCTTCTTTTCGATAGGTCTTTTCGCCTATTCTGCCAACAAAATTCTCGTTCCAGCCTTTTATGCTCTAAATAAAACGCAATTTCCTGTTATTGCAAGTTTCATGGCTGTTATTTTCAACATCATTATCGTTAAGCTGACAATTGACCAGTATCAGCATCTGGCAATTGCCTTCTCAACTTCCTGCACCATGTTGTTGAATTTTATTTTTCTTATGATCGTTCTCTACAGAAGCATGAACGGATTTCCCATCAGCTATTTGGTCAAAGGACTTTTCAAAATACTCAGCGCAACAGCGGCTCTTATTGTTTTCCTTTTGGTATGTAGCCCATTTTTTATTTCCTGGTTTAATGGGAACATCCTGCAACAAGGCATCGCTCTGTTGATACTGATATCAGGCGCAGCCGGTCTTTATACCCTGATTCTTATGATGCTCAAGCTTGAAGAACTACAAAGTTTTACAGATAAAATCAAAACACGTCTTTTAAAAAGAAATCCTTAATTATCAGCAGCTTCCTTATTTAAACTATTTTTAAGCAATTCCATTTCCTTGCGAAGCTCTTTCATCTCCGCTTTCAACTCACTTATATCAGAAGCTCGAACCAATTGCATTTTTCCTAAAGTTGTGTCGACAATTTTTTCAGTCTGCTTTTCCAATGACTTTCGAGAATCTTCAGCTCGCTTTAGCATATCGGCTACAAGCTTTTCTCCCTCTTCCTCCGACAACTTCCCTTTTTCAACAAATTCTTTTGATATCTCTTCCATTTTTTCTTTGGTCAGAGATGCTACGCCGATACCTGTCAACACTGCTTTTTTTATAAGTTCTATCATTACTCTCTCCATTAAAAAAAATGGTCTGGATTAATTACTTACTGCAATTATGTTGTCAAAAATAATTTGATCAATTTTCTTAGCAAGCTTAACATGTATTGAAAAATCATGACGCACTGCATCATGCGACCGTACTCCAACAATAAGACCACTGCATTTTGGCAATTCTTCTCCGTTTATTGTAATTGCTGTATTGATTTGCCTGCCCAGCAATAACTTGGCATTAATATTACTGGTAATTCTTATGGTAAAGGCCAGTCCTGCTTTTGAGATATCTAACAATTCACCTTTAAAACTCCTTTTCCCTTTGTTACCAAAAGGATCAAGAAGGACATTCTCAATCATCAATGATACAGGATAACGGGGATATTCTCTACGGTCACTACCAGACATCTCCAGTAAATCTTGAACCTTGTCATATTTCTGGCAATATTTCTTCAGTTTTGATTCAAGTCCAGGAAACTCTTTTGAAATCTTCTTCATCACATCATATTCAAGAACATGAACCTGCACTTCTGAAAAAGCTTTGAGGGTGACCGTCCACACTGAAGTTGAAAAAAACTGTTCACTGCCAATGATATCACTTGGCTGCATTTTTTTGAGAAAGACTTCATTGCCTCCAGAGTTACAACTTACACTGACAAACCCGGAATTTAAAAAGAAAAGACTACAGTCAGTCTCTCCCGCTCCAACAATGATATCACCCTTTTTATAATTTTCCTGAACCAGTGCATAATAGAGGGCGTTAAATTGTCCAGTTGTCATTTCATCATACAACTCTCTCCAAATTTCAATATGATGACCTGTAATTGATGTAGTTTTATGTTCTTCAATCAACTCACCTAACTGCAACACTTCTGCAAGGGCCATTGGATTAATCTCCAACAGTCTGTCCCGAAGTATTTCAGCAGTTATAAAATCCCTCTCTACTGTAGCATCAACAGCGTGAGAATAGATCAACTCGCCTGCCTGTTCTGAATCCCCAGCTCTGACGAAATCTCGGATTTCTCCTTCTATTTCCTGAACCTTTTTCAAGGCCAGCTGTTTGCGTAATGGATCAGAATCAAAGGATATATTTTCCTTGGGAATATCTATATGTTGACGACTATGTCTCAATTGCGGCTCCAAGACACTCAGGGCACTTTCTATCTGAAAAACAATTCTATCCTTTGTCTTATCTTCAAAAAATTCTCTACGCATTTTTTGTAATATCTTCAGCGTATTATCTGCGGGGAAATATTTAAATGCGGTAATAATTGCCTGCAACAATTCTTCTTCAGCCGCTGGGGGGAAAGTATCTCTTTTTGTTGCAAGATCACAAAAGGCCGAGAATGTCGCATCATCTCTTTCACCTTGCTCAACGAGAATTCTAACAAGGTGTACTTTAAGACTGGCATCAACGGATGAAAGACCTTCAAGCAGACGTTGCTGCATCTCACTTCCACCAAATTTTACGACACAACAGATCATTTCATGCTGTACTCTTTTGTCGGCATGTTTAAAATAGGGGCGAATAAGCGAATACAGCTCGTCATCATTCTCAAGTTCTGACACTATGTAGATCACATTTCTCAGAACCCCCCATGGAGGGTTACTCTCCAGGAGATTTTTCAAGACCGGCACAATATTGGTGCCAAACCGTGGCAAAAGATTAATAAGTGCAATCCTCTCAACCCTGCTATGACTTTGAATAACTCTGTTTAAAAGATAGGTAGCCGCTTTTCCACCAAGAAATACAAGAATATTTTTATATGTTTTTTGATTCTCATCTTCAAAAAGATATCCGTCAGTTATTTTTTCTACAATTTCTTTCCTCGTAAGCGTCACAAGAGATTTACTGACAATACCTGTAATAGTATTACTTTTTTCCAGTCGCCCTGTCTGAATCATCGAAAAGCGTTCGATAATATTTTCAGCATCCTCAAAAAGAGCGTTACTCAAAAACCATTCCGCCAGAGCTTCCATGCGTTTTATCATAATTTCAAAGCCGGGAAGCAATTCTTTCTCAAATTCAAGCCACTCAGTAAATTTATCTGCAAGAATAAATATAATTTCTTTTATACCCTGCTCTAATGACCATTCTGCAATAAGAGAATAGACCATCAGGGCGCGTTCCCTCATTTCTATTTCTTCTGAAAAAATACCCTGCCCAAGGATAACAAGCATTCTAGTTCTTTCTTTATTATCACTTGTTTCTGCCTGCAACCAACCAACTACATCTTTTGTAAATTCACCATTTTTTAAAACTTCAAATTTACCCTGTTCGAGTTGCGATAAATTGAACACCAACCTTCGCTTTCTTCTAATTTCTTCTGCTTCCGCAATATTTTTTTGTAGGCTTTCAAAAATGATTGGCAGTTGATTGATTGTATTATCCATGAATTACCCTAAGTTCCCCACGTGAAACGATAAAAAATTAAACCTGCAAACTATATACTCTGACTAATTATAAGTTTTTTCAAACGAATTACAATTATTTCTTTACTTAATGCCTTGCCCAAGTATTTCGTTAATATAAACAAAATGTTGAACATGTTGTTTTACAAATAAACGTCATTGAATATCAGAAATTCAAGAGTAAACTGACGCTTTAAGAAGGTACTTGTAATAAAAAGAGATATATGGTTATTTTTCGACCATCTTTTACTATTAACATAGGATCTTACAAAAATCTTACTTTGATGTAAAAACACATTACAAAATTCTACCCAACGTCTGATACGTAAAGATCTTCAAAACGTATTTCGAACAATCAAATTTGCACTAGAAACAGGAGATGATAATGGATAAATACACACTTTTACTCACGTGCTGTTTTTTCCTGTTTTTTTCACCCCCTGCCACGCTGACAGCAACCTCATCTCCTGAAAAAACTGAGACCCTATATGTGTCCGACTTTTTGGTCATAAATATAAAGGATCAAATTGCCAAACCATACTCTGTTGTAAAAATTGCTCACTCAGGTGACCCTCTAGAAATACTGGGCGAACAGGATAATTACTATAAGGTCAGAACCATCGATGGCAAAACAGGGTGGATAGCAAAGCAATATGCTAAAAAAGAAACCCCTAAGGTGTTGATAATAAAGAAATTAAGGAAAGAGCTGGAAGATCTGAAAAACCAGCAAGTAGACAATATTTTCAATGGGGTGCGCCCAGCAACAGACGTAGAAAAGCAATGCAAAACACGTTGTAGTCACATTAGAGAAGAACTCGAAGCCGGTAAAGTAGAAATACGCAAACTCATTCGAGAAAAACAGGAACTCCTCAACAACCTCTCCTCAGAATCTTCATTTACATCAATAAATCAATTAAAGAACAAAAATCTTCTGTTAGATACCCAACTGGAACAAACAGCAAATAAATATTCAATCCTTGTTGGTGAATTTGAAAAACGGGGAAAAAAAATTGCTGAATTACAAACAGTTATTGCAAAACAAGATAATAAGACAAGGTTTTATTGGTTTGTGGCAGGAGCAATCGTTTTCTTTTCTGGCTTGCTCGCAGGGAAATCAGGCCGCCGCAAGAAAAACAAACTGATCTATTGATACAGCACAGGGAAACTCTAAGAATCCACAAATATACAATCAGTTTTGAAACATATCAAGAAGAGTCGTGACTCTTTAATCTTGAATTTTCCACAAAACTACTCTAAACTTTCAACCCCTTGTTTAATGCCATGCTTCGTAAAAGCTGTAAAGAAAAACAAAAAAACATGAGGGTACTTTGCAAAATTAACATTTTTGCTCAAAACCAAGGCGGCTGAAAAATTTTGCCACAAGTATATGAGTGATATTTTACTTAACCGGTTTTACGAAGTAAGGCATTAAACTTTACAACTTTGGCAAATACTTCGATTTTCCAAGGTATTCATCAAAAATTTATATACATATTTAGTGAAAATGCAAAATCGTAGAATTGTCATAACCGGTGTTGGTCTTACTGCTCCAAATGCGTCAAATATTGGAGAGTATCGAGAAAAACTCATAAATGGTATCAGTGAAATTCAAGAAATTGATTTACGATATTTCGGAAAAGCACCTGCTGGGATTTGTTCTTTTCCCGAAACTCTCTACAGAAAGAAAAAGGAAAATAAGAAAGGAACAAGGGCCGGATGTATAAGTGTCTATTGTGCTAACGAAGCTTTAAAAAACGGCAATCTTCAAATGACTGAATACAATCCTTCTAGGATTGGCGTTTATATTGGACTAACAGAGCATGGTACCGTAGAAACAGAAAACGAAGTATATAATATCAGCAACTACGACTACAACGTAGACTATTGGACACACCACCACAATCCCAGAACAGTTTTAAACAATCCCGCAGGTGAAATTACTCTCAACCTTGGAATTACCGGCCCACATTACGTGATAGGTGCTGCATGTGCAGCCGGCAATGCATCACTTATTCAAGCCGTTCAAATGATGCGACTTGGCGAAGTAGACATGGCTCTTGCCGGAGGCATCTCCGAATCTGTTGGCTCATTTGGTATTTTTGCAAGCTTCAAAGCCCAAGGCGCCTTGGGGAGTGCCGATGATCCCCGAAAAGCGTCGCGACCTTTCGATTCATCCCGGAATGGCATAGTCATATCCGAAGGAGGATGTATTTATATTCTCGAATTTCTTGATAAAGCTCTTGAAAGAAAAGCACATATCTATGGAGAGATAGTTGGCTACGCAATGAATTCTGACGCAAGAGATCCCGTACTTCCCTATGGCAAGCGCCAGGCTGAATGTATGCGACTTGCGCTTGAAAGGGCAAACCTCCAACCTGAAGATATTGACATTATCAATGCACATGCTACAGGTACCAAGCAGGGCGACACTGAAGAATGCAAAGCGATACGCACGGTTTTTGACAATAGTAACACAACATATATCAATAATACCAAAAGCATTATCGGCCATGCAATGGGTGCAGCCGGTGTTCTTGAACTTGCAGGCAACCTCCCTGCATTCGACGACAGCATAGTACACCCGACCATCAACATTGAAAACCTGGATCCAGAGTGTGATATGAAAAATCTCATTGTCAATGAATCGAAAAAAGTTGATTCAATCTCAACAATTCTCAACAACTCATTTGGCATGCTTGGTATCAATTCAACTGTTATTATAAAAAAGTTTTCCTGAAAGAATTTTTTCTCTGTTTACTTAAAATAATTATAACCAAGATTGCTCAGGTATGTTATAGGAAGTGTTTTGCTGTTAATGAACAGAAACTTTCATTGCATCAAAGTTATTTAGTTTTTTCTTTTACTACAGCATCTGAACTCCCTTAAGAGAAATATCCTGAATGTCTTTTTTGAAGTGAAATAGAGAATATTTTTACACCACACACGTCGAATGCGGAGAGAATTACATGACAAGTGAAGAAATTAAAGACCTGGTACTTGAAATCATTGAAGATATTGACGATGAAGCTGATTTCGACAACCTTGACCCCGATAAACCCCTAAGAGATCAGCTTGATCTCGATTCCATGGACTTTCTTGATATCGTCATGGAATTGCGAAAGCGACATAAGTTACAAATTCCAGAAGAAGATTATCCACACCTGGCTTCTTTAAACAGCTGTGTTACTTACCTCGAACCACTGTTGAAAAACGCCTGATGTTGTGAAAACCCCTTTTCTCGTTATTGGTGGCGGGCTTTCTGGTATAGCCGCCGCCATAAGAGCCGCACGCTTTACTCCTGACGTTCTTCTAGTAGAAAAACATTCTCGTATTGGTGGACTGAATTCCTATTTTTACAGAAATTCGGTACTGTACGAAACTGGGTTACATGCTATAACGAATTACGCAGAACCTAAAGAAAAAAGAGCACCACTTAACAGGTTATTCAGACAGTTAAAAATTCGTCGGAAAAATTTAACTTTCTGCCAGCAGTATCAAAGCGAGGTAGTTTTTACTAACGGAGAAACTATTAGATTCTCGAATGATTTCGGCTTGTTTGAAGCTGATGTTTGCACTACATTCCCCAAAAGTGCAGATAAGTTTCGTTCCCTTGTTACTTTCATAGAAGATTTTGACCCATTCCTTCCTTCTCCCTTTCGCTCGGCCAGAAATTTTCTCAATGAATTGCTAAGCGATACAATTCTGACAGACATGATACTCTGCCCCCTGATGTTTTATGGTTCAAGCCACGAACAAGACATGGATCTCAACCAGTTTGCAATCATGTTCAGAGCAATTTTCCTCGAAGGAATGTTTCGACCAGAGGGTACAATAAAAGATTTTCTCGATCTTCTCGCCACTCATTATGAACAGCTTGGAGGAACTCTGAGGAAATCTTGTGGTGTAGAGAAAATCCTGCACAAAAATGGTCACATCAGAGGAGTGGAGCTACAGAGCGGAGAGTTCATAGAATGCGACAACATATTATCAACTATTGGACACCTTGAAACACTCAAACTCTTATCCCCCAAATCCCAGGCAGTGCCCCACGAAAAAACCCGTCTTGGCTTTGTTGAAACTATCTACCGAGTGGAAAACACAGAAGACCTCAACATTCCACAGAATAAAACAATTATTTTTTATAGTAAGGGTAATGAATTTAACTATAAAAAACCTGTCGATTATGTTGATTTTTCCAGTGGTGTTATCTGTTTTCCTTCTCATTTTCATGGATTGTCCCCTCAGAGTCATATTGAAATCCGCTCAACACACCTTGCCAACTACGACAAATGGGCGTCTCTCTATCAAGACCCCGATAAATATAAGCTACAAAAAGAGACCACATCACAACTATCGTCACAACAGCTTACGAATTTGATTGGCAGTTTTCGTGCAAATATTGTATATGAAAACACCTTCACGCCAATCACCATAGAAAGGTACACATCTAAAATTGATGGTGCTATTTATGGTAGCCCTGCAAAAATTCCAGATGGCGATATCGGTTTTTCCAATCTCTTCCTAGCCGGAACTGATCAGGGTTTTCTTGGTATTATTGGCTCAATGCTCAGTGGGGTGTCAATCGTCAATCAACATGTGCTGCCCAAGCTATAAAGTTAGTTCAGCAGCCAAATGTGTTTGATCAAATTGTGCTACCTCATACCTATTAACTTCTTTTTCAAATTGTAGTCTATGCCTGTCACATTCTCCTCTTTAGATAATTCATATGATGTTGTCGTTATCGGTTCCGGCCTTGGCGGTCTTACAACAGCCAATCGCCTCGCCTATTGCGGCCATAAGATCCTTCTCCTTGAACACCACCACAGACTCGGTGGACTTGCTACCTGGTTTAAGCGAAAGGGACACATTTTCGATATTTCCTTACACGGTTTTCCTTATGGGATGGTAAAAACCTGTAAAAAATATTGGAACAAAGCAATAATGAACTCCATTGTGCAGTTAAAGGATATCGTTTTCGATAACCCACAGTTTTCATTGCGAACTACCTTTGACAAACAGGATTTTACACGCTTGCTTCAATCGAATTTTAAGATTTCTCCTAAGACGATTGACAGTTTCTTTGAAACAATAGCGGCCATGAATTTCTACGACGATCAATCGATCACAACCAGGGAGTTATTCGAACGTTTTTTCCCAGGACGATCTGATGTTCATCGACTCCTTATGGAGCCAATAACCTACGCCAATGGATCCACTCTCGACGACCCGGCAATCACTTACGGTATAGTTTTTTCCAATTTCATGAACAAAGGTGTGTTCACTTTTGAAGGTGGTACAGATAAGCTCATTGGTATGATGAGTGAAGAACTTGAAAAAAATGGTGTCACCATCTGTACAAACGCCAAGGTTGATAAGATAGTTGTTGAAAAAGGAAAGGTTTGTGGCGTCCACGTGCTTGGTAAAACAATAAAAGCAAAAGCGGTCGTCTCAAACAGCGGGATAACCAACACCATACAAAATCTCACTGAACGTGACATATATTCAGATGAATTTCTCGAACTCGCAGATAAAATCAGGGTGAATAATTCCAGCTGCCAGGTATATCTCGGCATAAAAGACGGTGAACAGATTGAAAATGTTGGTGATCTCCTCTTTACCTCTTCATCGCCTGAATTCAGTTCATCTGAACTTCTCGATATGAAAACCAGATCGAAAACTTTTTCCATTTACTACCCTAAAACACGCCCTGGGTTAAATCGTTACACTATTGTCACATCTATGAATAGTCGATATGACGATTGGGCACATCTAGACGAAACCACATATGAGCAGGAAAAGGAAAATCTTATCACGCGATCCGTGAACGATCTTGAAAAATATCTGCCCGGAGTAAAGGATAAAATTGACTGGATGGAAGCTTCCACGCCTAAGACGTTCAATGACTATACCCTGCACACCCACGGTACCTCTTTTGGAACCAAATTTGAGGGCCTTGATATCTCCCGATCCATTTTTAAAGAAGTTGGAGGACTGTTTCATGTCGGCTCAGTTGGTATCATCATGTCAGGTTGGCTTGGAGCAATTAACTATGGCGTCATTGTCTCAAACGATGTTGACTGTTACCTCCGCACCTGAATGGTGAATACAATGGATGATTTTCAAGGACAGATTGCGGTTGTCACTGGAGCAACAAGAGGAATTGGTAAAAGTATCGCCGAGGCTTTTCTCCAAAATGGTGCAAGGGTCATTGGCCTCTACTCCGGTGCTGTTGACTCTACAGAACAGTTTATCCAGGACAACGAACCCAGCAAAGACAATTTTGAACTTTTTCGGTGTGATGTTTCCAATGAAGCTGATGTGGCTGATCTTTTCCAGACAATTGAAGAAAAATACAACTCCATTGAAATACTCATCAATAATGCTGGAATTCGCAATGACAGCCTGCTCGCACTCATGAAAGCTGAGCAGTGGCAACACGTCCTGGATGTTAATCTCACGGGAACGTTTCTCATGACAAAACAGGCCGTTTTGCTCATGATGAAAAACAAATACGGAAGAATTGTCAATATCACCTCTCCTGTTGCCCGACTCGGTTTTACGGGACAGGCTAATTACAGTGCTTCAAAGGCAGGACAGA
>Ga0256845_1002731_pt1 | contig 12499 bp, 12 predicted proteins | sample RiftiametaG_FD_189101 | JGI IMG/M metagenome (GOLD analysis project Ga0256845, IMG submission 189101) | Tube worm associated microbial communities from hydrothermal vent at the East Pacific Rise, Pacific Ocean - Riftia | ecosystem: Host-associated > Annelida > Integument > Unclassified ... | reverse complement strand
ATAAGTGGCTTATATGCGTTAAATACGCTTTTTCTGGATTTACTTTATTAATAAAATCAAGAGCTTCTTCTAAATTAAAATGTGATTGATGTGATTCAATCCGCAATGCGTTAATTACTAGCACCTTTATGTTTTTAATTTTCTCTATTTCTTTATTCTTAACCGTTTTCATATCAGTTAAATACGCGAAATCCTTAAACCTAAACCCAAATACTTGTAATTTGTGATGCTTCCCATTTATTGGCATAACGGTTAAATTTTTTAATTTAAAGGGTTTGTTTTTTATTCTATTTTCTAAAACTGTTGGCGCACTAGGATACTTGTTTTTTGTAGCAAAAATATAATCAAACCTTTTGTGCAACTCCTTTAACACGCGTTTGTGTGCGTAAATAGAAATATCTCCTTGTCTAAAATAAAAAGGCCTTATATCGTCCAATCCTAAAACGTGGTCAGAATGCTCGTGAGTAAAAACAATACCATCAATTCTTTCGCAGTTACTTCTCAACATTTGCTGTCTAAAATCTGGACCACAATCAATAACATAAACAAACGAATCCCATTCAACAAGTACAGAAACTCGTAATCTTTTATCTTTTGAATTCTCACTTAAACACACCGGATGCTTGCTTCCAATTATTGGAATACCTTGTGATGTGCCCGTACCTAGAAACGTTATTTTCAAAAAAGAAACAATTTAATCACAAAAATAATGTTATTTTTTTGTTTACTACAGTAATTTAATACCTTTGTAAAATACATTTCAACCCAAAATTAATATGGAAATTACCATAAAAGGAGATAAGGAGTTTGATGACATTCCGTCATTAAAAACTAAAGCGCTTCGTATAAACCTAAACGAAAACATTTACGGATCATTTGCCGAAATTGGCGCAGGACAAGAAACTGCTCGTCATTTCTTTAGAGCTGGAGGTGCTTCTGGAACCATTGCAAAAGCAATGTCGGCTTACGATAAAGATTTTAGTGATGCTATTTATGGTGCTGAAGAAGATGGCCGTTATGTAACCGAAGATCGCTTACGCAAAATGCTTTCCCATGAAATGAACCTTATGGAATCTCGTATTACGAGAGATAAAAACCCAAATAAAATATTTTTTACGTATGCCAACACCGTAGCAACTATAGATTTTGCTAAACAATTTAAAGGTCATGGTTGGGTTGGAATTAAATATCAAATTGAAGCTGGTCAAGATTATAACGAAATAATTTTGCATTTACGTTTTAAAGAAACAGACGCAAGATTACAACAGGAAACTTTAGGCACACTAGGCACAAATCTTATTTATGGTGCTTTTTACAAGTATAATGAACCAAAAAAATTATTACGTTATTTATATGATCATTTAGATAAAGACCAAATAGAAATAGATACTGTAAACTTTTCTGGACCCGTATTTAAAAATGTAGACAACCGGTTAATGAGCTTGCAATTGGTAAAAAACGGCATGACAGATGCTGTTGTTTTTGGCCCAGATGGCACCAATGTGCTTCCTGCAAGAGTGTTTTACAAAAAGAATATTTTAGCTTTACGTGGAAGTTTCAGACCCGTAACTAAAGTAAATATGGCTATGTATGAGAAATCATACGACATGTTTATTAAAGAAAATAAAGTAGATGTAAATAAAACAGTTGTTGTTTTTGAAATAACACTATCCAACCTTCGAGCTCAAGGTGAAATTGATGAACAAGATTTTATGGATAGAGCAGATTTATTATGTGCTCTTGGACAATCTGTAATGATTTCTAATTATCAAGAGTATTATAAAGTAGTAGAATATTTTTCAAGATACACCAAAGCTAGAATGGGATTAGCGATGGGTGTAAATAATTTAGTAGATATTTTTGACGAAAAATATTATCGCCATTTAAGTGGTGGTATTTTAGAAGCCTTTGGAAAACTTTTCTTTAAAGATTTAAAAGTTTACTTATATCCAATGTTAGATTCTGAAACTGGAACGCTTATAAATAGTGAGAACTTAAAAGTCCATCCACGTATGAAAGAATTATATAAATTCTTCAAACACAACGGAAAAGTAATTGATATTGAAGATTACGATACAAGTATAATGAATATTTTCTCAAGAGAAATTTTGCAAAAAATTGATAATGGTGAATATGGTTGGGAAGATATGGTGCCAGAAGGAACTGCCGATTTAATTAAGGATTATCGTTTATTTGGATATAGCCGTAAACCTATAAAGCATTTAACTATTAAGAAAAGAATAGTGAAATAATAAAAAAAGTAGTGTTATTAAAAAAAGCCTAAACTAAGTTTAGGCTTTTTTATTATTCTAATATTTGAGAGGTGTGATGTTTTGTTTTTACTTTATCAATTACCCGCTCAACAATTCCGTTTTCATCAATAATAAAAGTTTTTCTATGAATACCATCATACGTTCTACCCATAAACTTTTTTTCTCCCCAAACACCAAAAGCATTAATTACCGCTTTATCTTCATCTGCTAATAATGGAAATGTAAAATTATACTTATTCTTAAAATTAGATTGCCGTTTTGCAGAATCTGCGCTAACCCCTAACAATTCAAAACCTTTTTCTTTTAAAACTTCATAATTATCTCTCAAATTACAAGCCTCAACAGTACAACCAGGTGTACTTGCTTTTGGGTAAAAGAAAACTACAAGTTTCTTTCCTTTATAATCCGATAATTTTATAGTGTTTCCTTGTTCGTCTAAAGCTTCAAAATTTGGAGCCTTATCTCCTACTTTTAATGTATTCATATTTTATAACTTTGTAATTGCTAAAATACAACTAATGACCAAACAAGAAAACGTTACGTTTATAATAAATACATTAAACAAATTATACCCAGAAATACCAATCCCGTTAGACCACAAAGACCCATATACCCTATTAATTGCGGTTTTAATGTCTGCACAAAGTACCGATGTGCGCGTTAATAAAATAACGCCTTTGCTCTTTGAAAAGGCTAATAATCCGCATGATATGATTAAACTTACTGTTGAAGAAATACGAGAAATCATAAAACCTGTAGGTTTATCACCCATGAAAAGTAAAGGCATTCATGGTTTATCACACATACTAATTGATAAACACAACGGAAAAGTTCCCGTTAGTTTTGAAGCCTTAGAAGCATTACCTGCGGTTGGTCATAAAACAGCAAGCGTCGTTATGTCGCAGGCATTTGGCATTCCTGCATTTCCTGTTGATACGCATATACACAGATTAATGTACCGATGGAATTTAACCAACGGTAAAAACGTGGTTCAAACCGAAAAAGATGCAAAACGCTTATTTCCTAAAGAATTATGGAATGATTTACATCTTCAAATTATTTGGTATGGTAGAGAATATTCACCTGCAAGAGGCTGGGATTTAGAAAAAGATATAATTACTAAAACAATTGGAAGAAAAACTGTTTTACAAGACTATTTTAAAAGAAAAAAGTCCTAACGACTAACTATCAGGACTTTTTTTTGAAAACTTAGTTTAGAAGCGCTTCAAACTTCATTTTATTACAATTTATAACACTTAAAGCCTTAGAATAACTTAGAAGAAAATTAACCGTTTCTTCCCTCGGTTTTAGATCGTTTAAATTTTTAATAGAATTTTCAGAGTAAATTTTTGCCATTTTTATATGTTAAGGTTAATTATTACTTAACGCAGCAAAATTCACTTTATTGTATTAATTCGTTAAAACTATATTATGCTTATCTATTATTTTTCTTAAATTTATTAAAGCATAACGCATGCGACCCAAAGCTGTATTAATGCTAACACCTGTTCTTTCAGAGATTTCTTTAAAACTCATGTCATTATAAATACGCATAATTAATACTTCTTTTTGGTCGTTTGGCAACTCATCTACCAAACGTCTTACATCATTTTCAACTTGTTCTTTTATTAATGCTTTTTCCGCATTTAAACTTGAATCGCTTAATACAGAAAAAATACTAAAATCGCCACTATTATCAAATTTTGGCATTCTGTTATTTTTTCTAAAAAAGTCTATAACTAAATTATGAGAAATACGCATTACCCAAGGTAAAAACTTACCTTCTTCGTTGTATGCGCCGCGTTTAAGCGTACGAATTACTTTAATAAATGTGTCTTGAAAAATATCTTCAGCAACATCTCTATCGTATACTTTCGAATAAATAAAACTGAAAATTCTTTGTTTGTGCCTTTTAATAAGTATTTCTAAAGCACTTTCATCACCATTAATATAGTCGCTAACCAAGGTAGCATCTGAAATAAGTTTGTGTTGCATAATCATTACTTTTAGTGCATAGAAGCGAGCTTCTTTGCTTGGGGTTAAATGTTGAAAAGTAATTTTCTGCTATAGGCGAGAGTTGATTTTATATGATTAATAAGTTTCAAATATAACAACAATCATTCCTAAAAAACAAAAAATAATGTGGTTTTTTAACTTTTCATCAGACAAAACTTCATTTTTTAAGCTAAAAAAAGCTACTAAAAACATACTTTTTTACTATAATAAAATAGTGTTTCATTCTGTCAATTAAATATAAATTAAGTTTAACAGAATAAATACTTATAGTATATTTGCGAGATTATTCCTTTTAAAAGCCTATGATTACTAACCTTTCCGAAGTAAATCCGAAACAAAATATTATCATTAAAGGTGCAAAATTGCATAACCTAAAAAATATTGATGTTGTAATACCAAGAAATAAATTGGTTGTTATTACAGGTTTATCGGGTTCAGGAAAATCTAGTTTAGCTTTCGACACGCTGTATGCTGAAGGGCAAAGACGTTATGTAGAAAGTTTATCGAGTTATGCACGCCAGTTTTTAGGCAGATTAAACAAACCAAAAGTAGATTATATAAAAGGAATAGCTCCTGCAATTGCTATCGAGCAAAAAGTGAATTCTACAAATCCGCGCTCTACGGTTGGCACAACTACAGAAATTTACGATTACCTAAAATTATTATTTGCTAGAATTGGTAAAACATATTCGCCAATTTCTGGTTCTGAAATAAAAAAAGACACCGTGACCGATGTTTTAAATTATTTAAAAACATTTCCCGAAGGTGAAAAATTATTGCTCCTCGCCCCTATTCATTTGGAAAAAGGACGAAAGATGGACGATAAACTTAAAGCTTTAAACCAACAAGGTTATGCCCGAATTAAAGTAAAAAATGCTGTTGTTAGAATTGATGAAGTTGACACTCTAAAATCGAAAAAGAATATATTTTTAGTAGTAGATAGAGTTATTACAAAAGATGATGAGGATTTTGAAAATCGTTTGGCAGATGCTGTACAGACTGCTTTTTTTGAAGGAAAAGGCGAATGTATCATCGAAACTTTAACCGATAATAAACAGCGTAGTTTTAGTAATAAATTTGAACTGGATGGCATTACTTTTTTAGAGCCAAACATTCACTTATTCAGCTTTAACAACCCTTATGGCGCTTGCCCAAAATGTGAAGGCTATGGTGATATTATTGGAATTGATGATGATTTAGTAATTCCAAATACGGGACTTTCAGTTTACGAAAGTGCTATTTTTCCTTGGCGTGGAGAAAGTATGAGTTGGTATAAAGACCAATTAGTGAACAATTCACACAAGTTTGATTTTCCAATACATAAACCATATTTTGAGTTAAGCGACAAACAAAAACGACTTATTTGGAATGGAAATGAACATTTTGAAGGATTAAACTCCTTTTTTGCTGAATTAGAATCGAAAGCATATAAAATTCAAAATCGCGTCATGTTATCGCGCTATCGTGGTAAAACAAGATGTAAAACTTGTAATGGCAAACGTTTACGTATTGAAACTAACTATGTAAAAGTTGATAAAACAACTATTACAGATTTGGTAGAAATGCCATTAAATAAATTAATCAACTTCTTTAAACAATTAGAATTAAACGATTACGATTCTAAAATTGCTAATAGATTATTAAAAGAGATTAATAACCGTTTATTGTTCCTTACCAATGTTGGACTAGATTATTTAACCTTAAATAGAAAATCTAACACGCTCTCTGGCGGTGAAAGTCAACGTATAAATTTAGCAACTTCATTAGGAAGTAGTTTGGTTGGTTCTATGTATATTTTAGACGAACCTAGTATTGGTTTGCATCCAAAAGATACAGAACGATTAATTTCTGTATTAAAATCGTTACGTGATTTAGGAAATACAGTTATTGTTGTAGAACACGACGAAGATATTATGAAGGCTGCCGATGGAATTATTGATATTGGCCCAGAAGCAGGAACGTTTGGCGGTCATGTAGTGGCACATGGCACATTTGATGATATTTTAGCTTCAAATTCTTTAACTGCACAGTATTTAAATGAAACTTTAAAAATTGAAGTTCCAAAAAAACGTAGAACATCAAAGTATTATGTTGATATTATTGGAGCTCGAGAAAATAACCTTAAAAACATTGATGTCCGATTTCCTTTAGGAATGCTTACTGTAGTTACTGGTGTTTCTGGAAGCGGAAAAAGCACATTAATAAAGAAAATATTATATCCTGCATTACAAAAAAAATTAACCGATTTTGGTAATAAACCAGGACAGTTTACAAGTCTAGAAGGTAATTTTAGCAATGTTAAACAAATTGAATTTATTGACCAAAACCCTATTGGACGTTCATCACGTTCAAATCCTGTAACATATATAAAAGCCTACGATGATATTCGGGCACTCTATTCAAAACAAAAACTAAGTGCTATTAGAAATTATCAAGCGAAACATTTCTCGTTTAATGTTGATGGTGGACGTTGTGAAACCTGTAAAGGCGAAGGGCAAGTAACCATAGAAATGCAATTTATGGCAGATGTGCATTTAGAATGTGAAACTTGCAAAGGGAAACGTTTTAAAAAGGAAGTTTTAGAAGTAACTTTTGGTGACAAAAATATTGATGATATTTTAAACCTTACTATCGATGATGCTATTTCATTTTTTGAAGAAACCGAGCAAACTAAAATAAAAACCAAGTTACAACCGCTTCAAGATGTTGGTCTGGGCTATGTTACTTTAGGGCAAAGCTCTTCTACTCTTTCTGGTGGCGAAGCTCAACGTATAAAATTAGCATCGTTTTTAGGTAAAGGAAATAATAAAGATAAAACCCTTTTCATCTTTGACGAACCTACAACAGGCTTGCATTTTCATGATATTCAAAAGTTATTAAAATCGTTTAATGCGTTGATTGAAAACGGACATTCTATTATTGTTGTTGAGCACAATTTAGAACTTATTAAATGTGCCGATTATATTATTGATTTAGGACTAAAAGGTGGAGAAACTGGCGGAAAACTTATTGCCAAAGGAACACCAGAAGACATTATTAAAGTTAAAGCTTCAGAAACCGGAAAGTATTTAAAAGAGAAGCTTTAATTTGAAAGATGCTGAAATAAATTTAGCATGACAAATATTTGATAATCAATAAAATAAAAATCCTGCAAACCCTACAATAACAATAGCAATAGGAATTACAAACGAAAAATATATAAACGTTGATAATCCAGTCTTAAAGAAGCTTAAAACCCAACCTTGCCCATAAAAACGTTTTATAGCTATAAACAAATAGAATATTGTAGAAAAAATAAGCAAAGAGTCCAACCAAGTTGGAATATCCCAAAAATAATTCACCACAAGCTGAATACTAAAAACTGTAAATAAAAACGAAAAGAAATAGAAGCTAAACACTAAATGATGTGAATATCTACCGCATTTATAAAACAATATTTTTAATATAAAAGCAAAAATAGGTAAGAGTATAAATAATGAAATCGGAATAGTATCAACAGCTGCTTGAAATATTTGTCCGCCATTACGTTGCTTATAAAACTTAAGCACTTGTGCGTAAAGTTTTCTTTTAATCCAACTCGGGTTATCACCCATTCCCATTTCTTTATGAATATCTGTATCAGAAGCACCTATTGATATTAAAGAATCTAGTTTTTTCTGGTCAAAATCAAAAAATGTACCTGTATTGTTCCCGTTTTTAGCATTTGTTCTAATTAAAGAATCTAAAGCTTTTATTTCTTCGATTTTCATTCCAGGAATACCTTTTTCACTTAAAGGCTTTAAAATACTATCGAGCATTACTGAATCTAAAAATTTTTCAGCTTTGGCTTTAGCTTCAGATTTAATAGAATCATTTATTATTGGTTTGTCAAATGTCTTTTTTAGTGCAGTATCAAATTCATGAACCTTATCTCTTATAACAATAGTAGACAACAAAAAGAAAAACACAACCGATATAAACAAGTATAATTGTGCAGGATGCAAATACAACAAGCGTTTGCCTTCAATAAACTTACTTGCTAAATAACCTGGTTTAAATAGTAACGGGAAAAAGCTTTTAAAAAAGCGAGCATCAAAAGAAAAGTAATTGCTTACTGTGTTGTAAAACAATACACCTATTGTAAGTTCATCTTTAGCTTTTTGTCCGCAATGTGGACAAAACTGAAAGCCATTTTCAAAACTTTCTTCACAATTTTGACATTTAATATATTCCTTTTCCATGAACGGTTAGTTGATTGGTATAAAAATAGGAAAAAATAATGAGTCATGATTGAGACATCGCATTATAACATTCTTCCTTTCACTCTTCTAAAACCTTTTTGCTAGTTACCGAAGTTTTATGATTCATTAATATTAACTTAATTGAAACCAAATGTTCGTTAAGGGACATGCTTTACACAAGTTAAAGATTAGACTTTACACTAAATTAGTTTCCAACCTTATTGATTTTTCTTTAATTATAGACACGCAAAATTGAAAATTTTGCGGACTTTGTAAAATGCACTTCACTTTGGGTTAAGCACAAAAACCCGTATTAACTATAGCCAATGTTACCTACAGTACTTATTTTATTTTATTTTATGTTCCTTTTTTATTTCATTCCACTCGATTGATAATTTGTCATTCATTTCGTGAAATAAATCGCTGTTTAAAGGAATCGAACCAAAAGATAAAGATTTCTCATAAGTAATTACATTGTCTATTATTAAAAATTCTCTTTTAGTTTTTTTAGTTGAATTAAATATTTTTTTAAAATTCGAAAATACTAACTCAACATTTCTATTCAGTCGATATAGTTTACGAGCTTCATTGATAATTGTAAAAGGAAGAGAAAGTAAAAGAACTTCTATAAATATATTATTTGGTACAGTAAAAATAACCAACATAATTACAGTCCAAATTATTATTGTATAAACTAGTTGTTTACTAAGCATTTTTGAAGAAACCGATTTGGTGAAAAATGAGTTTTCAAAACAATTAACACCTAACTTATAAATGCCATTATTTATTTCATCATTTGTAAAATAGCCTGTTGAATTAGCATCAGCTAGTTTTGTTTTTAAGCTGTTGTCTATAAAGTCGTTTTTTCGTTGAATTTCTGCACGATGAAATATATGGCTTTGAATAATATCTAAAATAAAATATAACACAGCAAAAAGAGCAAGTAATATTGACAGCGAAATGGAAATTTTTGAATTTAACTTTATACTTAAATTATTGATAATAATTATTGCAACTGAAATTACAGTTGAAGTTATTAAAATCCATTTCAATCCTTGTGATAGTTTATCAACAATCTTATAAATTTTATCGTGTGGTACTTTCCTTGTCATCATTTTCGTTTTTTATATTATCGTGGCTAGCCTCAGGACCATACCAAATATCTGTTTCTAACCAAACTTCATAAAAGTATAACCAAGCAGATGTTATTGGAACAATGTATTTTGCTATTAATTTATCTTTTGACCACTTGAAATCTTTAGGATGATAAAGACAAAGCGTTCTAGTTCTTTTATAGAAATGTTGTGGATTATCAACTAATTTTGGGCTTAATACTTTTACTTTTGGTCTAAGATTGCCACAATAAAGAATTTCTACTTTAAACTTTCTAAATTCAAGTTTTGGTTGTAATTCTCCGACAAATTTTACTTCATTGTTAGTTTTTTTGGTAACTCTAAATTGTGGATATAATGATTTCATCGCACCAATTTGTACGTCAACTTTGGTTGATTTATTTCTGTATATCGCCATAAAAACCTTTTGAAGCAGGAATATTTTTACCTATTGTGTTTGAAACAAAACCAGATGAAGCAGATTTCAAAATTCCATCTGACAAATTTTGAGAAAATGTTTTCGCTTCATTTATATCTGATATTGTAAACTCTTTACCAAATACATCTTTCCAAATTTGGATTGCTTCTGCATTTTCTTTTTTGTCCAAATGCTCTTTTGCTTTATTTAGTTTTTCCTTTACTTTTTGTGCTTTTTTTATGCCTTCGTCAAATTGGTTTTGTGTTTTAAATTTAGCTTTACTTAAATAATATTCTGCATTATCAAACCAAAGCCTTATACCTTCTTCAAAATTCGTGAAATTATTAATGTTGAAATAAGTAATAATTGTTTCTTCGATGTGAAAAGATGGTAGTAATTTTTTATTTTCTCTATTCCAATATTTTATAGCTTTTACCAAGTCTTTTATTTTGTAGCCATTATTTCTGTTTGAATCATCCAGATTATTAGTTAATTCTTCAGGACTACTATGTGTCCAAGTTTCTAAATCATAATTTGGTATTAGATAACCTCCATAACTTTGTTTAAAACTTGGTAAAATATCAAAATTTATCTTACTCAAAGTAACTGTTACACAAGGTCTATCTTGGGTTACTTTACCTTCGTAATGAGATATTGAGTTTAATTTGTTTTTTATTTTTGTTAATACAGCTTGTGGTTTTGGTAGATTACCATATTCATCAGACCATTCTTCTTCGTTTAATACTGCAAAAATGTCAACATCATCTAAAGGTCTAATAATTGTATCTCTTTCATAAGAACCATTTACGAACGTATTATCAATATTTAAATCGTTTTCTTCTTTAGTTAAATGACCATCAAGGTAGTTTGTTGATTTATCAATACTCTCTTCTTGTCTGTCTGTGACTGATATATTATCAATCATCTTTTGTATGGATTGTAAAAGTGTCGGCATATCTTAATTTTTTGTTAAAAGCTCAAAGAATGTGCCATTTAATATGAAGAGACAAAATGGCAGTAATTGACACAAAATCAGTAAGTTTCGCCGTATTGTAGGTAACTTCTATTAGTAAATCTTTGGTAAAATCTTTTACAAAAAGTGCTACTATAAAAAGAATTATTGTAGTTAATATTATAATTAAATCTGTTTTAGAAAGATGATTTTTTCATTTGAAGTAGTATTTAAGTGTTCATTAACTTCTGTTAATTTTATTCAGAATCTTCTTGTATAAGCTTTGGTGTTGGTCTATTCCATATACTAACATATTGAACTATTCCTTCGTAATATTCTAAAGTCATATTTTCAATTAAAACAATAAATTTTTTGACACTACCAAAATTTGCGCCAAACCCTCTATTTTAATGCTAAAATATTAATTGTTTCAATTACTCATAATATCAATTAACCAAATTTAGCTAATTTTCTTACAAACAGATATTATTTCAACTAAAACATTAAAAACTTATTAACCAATATTTGTTGATTTTCAGCAAGTTAAATACCCTTAACATTTTTTGGCACGCTGTTTGTAATTGGTAAAAGTGTAATCATTTAAACACATACAATTATGAAAAAAATAATGTATTTATTAGTTGGATTAATCCTTACTGGGTTTACCACTAATGCAGCCACAACAACTACCATCGAAAATAGCGAATCATCAACATTTATTCGAGGTTATGGTAAATCTTTCATATTTGTAGAAAATGGTATTGAATTTTCAATTTTCGCAGATGGTCAATTCGATTTTTATATTAAACGCTACGGACCAAACGTAAATGTTTCGGTAGGTTCGCCTCGTTTCAGTATGAGTTTTAATTCGGGTTACGATTATAACGCTTATGTACAATACGATGAGTTTGGTGCAATCATTCAAATAGAAAACACACCTATTTATTATGATTACTACGGGCGTATTAGTCAAGCCGGAAACGTAAATATAAACTACAACAGCAACGGATATATTTCTCGTGTTGGTGGATTATATGTACACTACGATAGATATAACAGATACTCACACTACTCAGGTTTTATAAATGTGTGGAACAGACATTATGCTTACAACCCTTGGCATTCATATTACAGTATTCCTACATATGATTACTGTGTAGTTTACAACAGACCTTACAGACAATATTACAATGCTGTACGTTATACATATAACAGACCGTTTTATAATAACTACAGACGTAGCACTGCAATTGGAAGCAGACGTGGATATAATATTACTAGAAATAGAAGTTATGCTACAGTAAATAGAAGTACTAGAAATAGAACTAAAATTGCGAATCATAAAACTACTAGAAGACGTTTAGCTAGTGCTAATACGAATACAAGACGTAGTAATTCTACAATAAACAGAAGGAGTGGAACTACACCAAAAATGACTACTAGAAACCCTGTAAGACGCTCTAATACTAATATTAATAGAACACCTGCAAGAGGAAATAATAATAAAG
>Ga0256845_1002730_pt1 | contig 12499 bp, 11 predicted proteins | sample RiftiametaG_FD_189101 | JGI IMG/M metagenome (GOLD analysis project Ga0256845, IMG submission 189101) | Tube worm associated microbial communities from hydrothermal vent at the East Pacific Rise, Pacific Ocean - Riftia | ecosystem: Host-associated > Annelida > Integument > Unclassified ... | reverse complement strand
CGGCGCCCTCTTCAGTATCGGCAGCTTCATTTATGGCAACATGCCATGGGGCATCGGCCTCGGCGTGGTTTCACTCCTCGGCTGTGTCTTCCTCATGAAGGCCTTCGTCAAAATCAAGACCGACTAACCAAAGACAACACAAGCTCCACTCACCCAACGGCGGCCCGCACCATGCGGCCCGCCGTTTTTTTTACGGGACAGCATGGGGTCAGGCCTCCAGATTTCACACGCCCGACAGGATTCTGTAGGACCGTATTTTTAATCGGTCGACTCCCTGTCGAGCATCAGTCATGCACACCGGCTTGGAATGATCAGCCATAGGCAGTCGACCGATTGCAAATCGATCCTACAGACACCATCAATGCTAGTCGTCGACACCATTCAATAGAACATCAAAGGCAGCGTTATCTCGCAGCACTCCCCAAAAACCACATCGCTTACACTACAGCGTCATACATAGAAGACATCACAAAGGATTTGTTTTTAATCCTACGGCATTAGCTAAAGATTTTTGTTTTTCATCAAATGTCAAAAACACATTCACATCATAACATAGTGCAAATGCAACATGCCAAACATCGAGCGAACGATTACCCAAAACTGCCGAATGGTAACTTGATAGCTCTTCAGCCTTTTCCCAGACCTGACCATCAGCGTCATCCATCATAACATAACACCCTTGCTGAATCTCCAGATCAAACCTTAAAATCAATGCCCTCGCTTGATATTTTTCATATTTCCTCCAAAATACTTGAAGATTAATCGCGTTCACCACCTCCAAGTGAATTAATCTTGAGATCAATATAGGCTCCGACGACAAACTCAACAAGCCTATCGACTCCTCCGTCCTTGCCTCATTGAGATAAGAACTAACTAAAACACTTGTGTCAGCATAGATCATCGATTCTCTTTCTTGATCACCACCCTAATACCGTTCCATTTCTCGCATTTTTTGAACTGTATCTTCCATCGACTTCGGTAAGTCACCAAGAGCTTTTTGCCTCTCTTCTATCACGGCTGCCCAATCCACCTTCTTCTCCATAGGATCTATTGCCTCATTCATAGGGGCTAAGGTTGCGATAGATTTCCCCCGACGCGTTATCACCACCTCCTCACCAGCATCCACCCACTTCAGCACTTTTGAAAAATGATGCTGCACTTCTCTCGTCGTCGCGGTTTTCATGTTGACACTAATGACGCACATGCGCGCATTTGTCAATGACACATTTTGATGAAATGTTTATTAGAAAACATGAACAAAGCTCAGATTCATCAAATTTAAGGTGCTATCGGCTGCGCAGGGGAGATTGAGCTCGCCAACCTCCTCCGTGAAAGGAGGCATCTCCCCTCCTCCGTCAAACCGATCCGCCCCTTGGGGCTTCTGTAGGACCGTATTTTTAATCGGTCGTTGGGTGCAAAATCCCTGAACTTTTCCCAGTAGATGAACTGCTAGCCTAGGAACGACCGTTGATTCAGAAGTTTACGGAAATGACGATCATCCCCCTAAAAATGTCCTATGCTCAAGGATATATTAACTCTAACCTCCTTATTCTACCTAATTCTCCGCACATTCTCCGCACATTCTCCTTAATTTAAAATCATGCTTCTTGATGCTCAAAGCATCATGTATAAATAATCAACTTGCCTGTTTCATGCTGAAAAACCAACCCTTACCCAACCTTGAGTCTTGCTGGGCTAAAACCGACCTTTCGACAGGATTACCGGTTCTTACGGTCAGGGACCACTGTATTCACGTGGGTGCCGTTGCCGACACGATCATCCATCTTTTACCTTCTCAGGTTTCCCAACTGCTTCCCGCTGGAGCATGCACACTTGTCGCCCTACACGACATTGGAAAAATCACCCTCGGGTTTCAAAAAAAATGCACACTCTGGCGTCATTTTTCAGAAATACGGAACATAGGCTTAGAAGGGAATCACGCCAAGGTCAGTCACAGTTTTCTTGGAGAATACATTACAGATCGAAACCCAGCCCAATGGGCGATCAGCTTGGGAGGACATCACGGAAAATACAACAGCTCAAAACGAAGCATCAATTTCCCTGAGCAGGAAAAACAATGGGCTCAGGATCTACGAGAAGAGTTGACCGAAGAACTCATCAAGCTCTTCGGTCAACTACCCGATTCGACGGAGAAACCTACCCACTACCAACTCCATTGGTTCACCGGCCTCATCACCTTTGCGGACTGGATAGGCTCCAATGAAGACTTCTTTCCGTTACCAACTAACGGCGAATTAAAAAATCACACTTCTCTTCCCCAATCTAAAAAACAAGGGAAAGACGCATTGAATAAAATCCAATGGAGCAAAGTAAAAATAACCCAAAACCAATCGTTTAGACACCTCTTTCCTTTCTCCTCAAACCCACTTCAAGACACCCTGTCTCATGCCTGTGATGCTCCAGGACTCTATATCGTAGAAGCTACAATGGGCTTGGGAAAAACAGAAGCGGCCCTCGCAGCAGCTTATCAACGTTGGGAATCGGGAGACGAGCGCGGTATCTACTTCGCTCTCCCCACCCAGCTCACAAGCAATCGGATTTTTAAACGTATCAGCCCGTTTCTCGAAAAATCCATCGACTCCACATCGCCTCTTACTCTCATTCACGGGAGTTCATGGCTCAATGAAAACAACATCTTGCAAATCAATGCTAGCAATTCCACGGAATCATCACCCCGTTTCAGCCATGATGCACTTCAATGGTTTTCCTCCAGTCGACGCGCCTTACTCGCCCCTTTTGGCGTCGGCACCATCGACCAAGCACTACTCTCCGTGCTTCCTACGAAATACGCCTCGTTACGATTTTTTGGGCTTGCAGGAAAAACAGTTATTCTCGATGAAGTGCATTCATACGATGCTTATACCTTTTCCCTAATTTGTAAACTTGTAGAAGAACTCACCAAAGCAGGATCCTCTGTCATTGTGCTCTCTGCGACCCTTACTCAAAATGCGAGGCACCAACTCGTCAAAGCTGCTGGTGGCACAGAAAAAACAGAGACTTCCGCATACCCTCTCATCACCGCCGTTAAGAGACAATCCGACTCCGTCACCACTTCTCACTATCCAGTTCATCTCTCGGACAAACCCAAAACATTTCACCTCAAGCACATCTATCTTTCCGAGGGAAGTGATCAAGACGATGCCACCCTCAATGCCGCAGTCGTAGCCGCAGAAAATAGCGCTTGCGTCCTCATCATCCGCAATACCGTAAAAACGGCTCAAGCATCCTACGACAAAATCAAAACTCTCATTCCCGAGCACATACCAGTAGGACTATTACACAGTCGCTTTCCTTATGACCGCCGTCAGGAAATAGAAAAAAAATGGGTTGGACAGCTAGAAAAAAATAGCCACTCTCGTCCATCCGGATGTGTTCTCGTTGCCACTCAGGTCGTTGAACAAAGCGTGGATATTGATGCGGATCTACTCATTACCGACCTTGCGCCCTCGGACCTCATTCTCCAGAGGCTCGGTAGAGTTCATCGTCATCAGCGCACGCGCCCTCAGGGATACGAATCTCCTCAATGCTGGATCCTCCACCCATCTACTACGGAAACAGAAGATGCCGCTGTTCTCAAAAAGCAACTTGGTTCCAGTGCCTACATCTACCCGCCCTACACGCTGATTCGCAGCTCAGAAATATGGTCCACCAGAGAAAATATCAATCTGCCCACCGATATCCGAGAAATATTAGAAAATACCGAGGAACCAACAACTGAACTTTCCCTCGCAGCTCAAAACCTTCTTTCAATCCAATCAGAGGAAATAAAAAAGAAAATCAACACCTCAAAAACACGCACTAGAAATCCACTGAACACCGCGGCTCTACCCGATGACGACCAGGGGAATCAAACCCGCTGGGGCAACCAGCAATCAGCCACCCTCGTCCTGCTCAAATCCAACCCCTCCATTTCTGGCTCAGAAATAATCATCCAGCTCCTTACTGGCGAAACCCACACATTCAACCCATTTGAATTCGATTTTCAACTCGCCAAACTCCTGCACAAAAATGCAGTCCGTATCCCACGCTATCTTCTACCAAAGGAAATCGATGCCTCATGGCTAAACAACTACTTTTTCGAAACCTGCACCATCGCCATTCTTGAACACGGCATTGGTGGCGACTGCCAACTCCCCGAGTTCTCTTCCACTCCTCCCTATTCCATTCACTACAACCAAAACTCCGGCATCTCATTTGAAAAAATCTCCACCTCCGCAGATTCTTCTGACTTCTACACAGAAGAGGAAGAATGCTGGTGGTAATCCCAATATCTCACATCATGAACCTCATAACTTCACCATGGATACCCGTCCGAATGCTCGATGGCACATCCTCACTCCTCAGCCTAAACGACATTTTCACCCAATCTTCCAGGATAGCTGATCTCTCGCTCGCTCCACACGAACGCATCAGCGTGATGCGTCTGCTCATCTGCATCACCCAAGCTGCCATAGGCTTCCCCGAGCACGAAGAAGCATGGGATGGCTTTGGCGAAAATCTAGAAACAGATGTCCCATCGTATCTGGAAAAATGGTATGATAGCTTTGAGATGTTCGGCGATGGTAAGCGGTTTTTGCAGACACACCTTGCTGAAGATGAAAAAAGTTACGGTATTGATCAAATGATTTTCACCTTATCATCAGGCAATACCCCCACCATTCTCGATCATCGCTCTGAATCGTCAGGCATCCCAACTGAAAAGATCCCGCTCATCCTGCTCAGTTACCAAAATTTTTTTATTGGGGGCAGCATGGCATCTAAAATTAAGGGCAATGGCCCAAGCCTCAAAGCACTTCATACCTTCATCCAGGGTCCAAACATCAAAGAAATAATCTTAAAAAACTGTATTGATGAAGAATCATGCACCCTTCCTCCTGGCGAACCCATCTGGGAAACCCCCAGTAATGAAGAAAATGCAACTCTCACGTATCTTGGAAGACTCATCCCTAAGCCTTGTAAAATTTGGATCTACCTAAAAGATCAAACGATTCGTCTAGATCAAGGGTTTAAATACCCTGAGTTTAATGAAATAGCTCCTGAAAGCTCAGTTACGACCACCATCTGGCTTAATAAAGGAAAAGAAGAACCTCGCCTACTCAGAGCAAACCCTAACCGTGGGATTTGGAGATATCTGCATGCTCTCACAATTCTAAAAAAATCAAAAAATAGCTTTTCTGAAGCTCCCCTTATCATTCAAAGCCACAGCAAACAATTTGATAAAACAGACAACATGCCCATCTGGTGTGGTGAACTAGTAAAAGCAAAGGACGCTAAAATTCTAGATGCTGTAGAATCTAGCTTCCACCTGCCTCATTCTCTCTTTAAGGAAACTGGCAGAGGTCTCTATGATGACGGAGTTCAGCATGCTGACTTCCAATCCAAACGTCTTTCGGATGCCGTAAAAGCCTATGGAAAATCTCGATTTATCGACAAACCTGACACAACCTTAGCCACCCGCCACTACTGGCACAGCCTCGACCAGCAATCCGAAAAACTTCTCGAAGTCATTCAACACCAAGACCTCCTCAACAAAGACAAATTTGGTGTATCCTCCGATCCGTGGAGTAAGGCGGTCTATCACGCTGCGAGAAATGCTTACGAAGCATCCTGTCCACGAAACACCCCACGCCAGATACAGGCATACGCAGCAGGTCTCGGCAAACTCTTTCCCAGAAAGAAAAAACAAACCTCCAAACCAAGCAAGTAAACACCACCTTCCAGCAACCAACAAGAACCAGCACTATGATCGACTCCGCCAAACTCACTCAACAACTCCTCAAACTCGAGCAGAGCAAAGACCGAGGAAAACTCTCTCATCTCCGCCGATGGTGGAGCCCAGCCACCCGTCACTACGCCTTTCCCGTCATTGCAGGTATCGCAGGAAGCTACGCCATTGATGATCTCCCCATCTGCATCGTCGCAGCCCTCTTTGCTGAACACCCGAAACACAGCGACAAAATAAAAAACTTCGGCACCACCTGCCGGAACGTGGCGGGGAAAAACAAAGATACCTTTGAAAGCCATTTTCGAAGATTGCTATCCTCCGGGCCAATCGAAGCTGATCTGGCATCAGCACTACACCGGATTGTGAAACGCGCTAAAAAAGACGGCACGCCGATCAATTTTACCCAACTCCATCAAGACCTCTACAAATGGAAATACTCCGCAGAAAAAATCAAAACCGACTGGGCCAAAGAATTCTGGAGTGTGCCCGATGAATCAAAACTCGACATCCCAGCATCATGATCGCCTACCTCACCAAAGCAGAAATCGACTACGAAACCGCCGTTAAGCGACAACTCAAAGATAGCTACGCCTGGCATCAAAAAGTTTGGGAGGCTTTTCCTGAGCGAGACAAGGAATCTCGGAACTTCCTCACCCGTGTTGATGACATCGATTCTGGATTCCGACTTCTCATTCTTTCGATGAGTATCCCAACCCGCCCCGATTGGTGCCCTACCGACAACTGGAAAACTAAAGAAATGCCAGACACATTTCTCAATGCTGAGCAATTTAACTTCTCACTTGTTGCCAATGCCACCGAGAAAAAAGTCATCCGTAATGAGAATGGGGAACGGAAGAAAAACGGAAAACGTATTCCTATAGTGGGCGAAGAAAACCTTACCGCTTGGATGTTACGCAAATGCAGCCAGCACGGATTCACTATCGCTGAAACACAACTGCGCATCACCCCCATGCCCCGTCAATACTTTATGAAAAAAAGGAAATCCGGCCTTCATGCGGCCACTCACTTCCAAGGCTTACTTAAAGTCACCGATAAAGAACTCTTCCTCAAAACCCTCACGACAGGTATCGGCACAGCCAAAGCATTCGGCTTTGGCATGCTCTGCCTCTCACCCATCAAGTAACCTAACCAACAAACCTAATAACTATTATGAAACTTATCGAACTCCACATCCTCCAGTCCTTCCCTGTCTCTTGCCTCAACCGCGACGACGTAGGCTCACCAAAATCCGCCATTTTCGGAGGCGTGCCCCGCGCCCGTATCTCCAGCCAATCACTTAAACGCGCTATCCGCATGCATGCCAAAGATATTTCAGATTCAGGACAATTTGAAGGCATTCGCACCCGCCAATTGAAAGACCTTTTCCTCAAAGTTCTGACTGAAAAATCCGTGGAAGAAGCTGAAAAAGTAGCGGATGAAATCTGTGTAACGTTCAGCAAAGTAGATGGAAAAAACAAAGACCAAGTCACGACCGCGGTATTCCTCTCTCCTGGGGAAATTGAAGATATTGCTCTATCAATAGCTGAAAACCAAAGTCTCAAGGATGACTTCAAGAAAAATCTCACAAAGGTCGTCAAGGCTGCTGTGAAAGGTGCACAGCGCAAGGATGCCGCAGACATAGCCCTCTTCGGACGAATGATCGCCAACGATGCCACCCTCAACGTCGATGGAGCCGCGATGTTCTCCCATGCGCTATCCACCCACAAAGTAGCTAATGACATTGATTTCTTCACGGCTGTCGATGACATGAAAACCGACACAGAGGATGCTGGGGCCAGCATGATGGGAACCCTCGAATTTAACTCCGCCGTTTACTATCGCTACATCGCTCTTAATCTCGATATGCTCGCCGATGACAAGCACCTCGGTGCACTCACAGAAGACGAAAGAAAAGCCATCGTGGACACCTTCATTCGCGCCACCGTGGAAGCCGTCCCCGGAGCACGCCAAAACTCAATGAATGCCGATACTCGGCCCAGTTATGTCTTGGGAACAGTCAAAGAAAACGGACAACCCGTCCAACTCATCAATGCCTTTGAAAAACCAGTATGGTCTTCTGGCAGCGGGTATATCGAAACCTCCATCGAAGGTCTCACAACTCAACATGAAACACTCAAAAATACTTGGGGGATAGAGACAGCCGTCGAAACATCCATCCCCGAAACCGACATCAACACATTCATCAAAGCACTCACCGATCATGTCAGCTAATCATCACCTCGCCTTCATCCTAGATTCCCCCATGCAAGCATGGGGGGCTTCTTCCAGATTTACCCGACGCGACACCCTACCTCACCCCACCAAAAGCGGGGTGCTAGGCATGATTGCCGCAGCCATGGGGATCGATAAATTTGCCGATGACGAAGCTGAAAAATTAGCTCCGTTAAAATCACTCCGCCTCAACACCTACGCCATCCCCAAACTCGACCGCTGGGAAAAAAATCTCCCCGTGGGGAGGCTTCAGGATTTTCATACGATCGGTGGGGGTTACAGTAAAAAAAACATCCTCCACGTCCCAAAAAGAGCCAGAGGAACACATAATCTAAATACCGTCATCACTCGCCGCGACTACCTCACGGATGCCCGTTTCCTCGTCATTCTTTCTGGAGAAAAAGAAACGCTGAATCAAATCCAGACAGCACTCCAAAAGCCAATCTGGGGCACTTGGCTGGGTAGAAAATGCTGTATCCCGTCCACTCCTATCCAACCTGTAATCGACGAAAACATAAAGGCCGCAGCTCACACAATACTAGAACGCACTGGCACAAAGCCATGCGCACTAGAAAGCTACGACCGCTATCTCGAAGAAGATTCTCCGGAATCCTTCCTTCAGATGGATCAACCCGAAGCCTACGCCTGCCGCCATTACAGCAGTCGACCCGTGAAGCATTTGCTCGCAAATCAAAAAGAATAAAACCCTCAGCCCATCATGCCCATCTTCGAACGTCCTCCCCTAGACACCCTCGCCCCCGCCAAGGACAGATGGACCCCCATCTATCTGGAACACGGAAACCTCCTCATCGACGACGCATCCGTCAAATGGCTTTCCAAAGCGGGAACAAATATTCCTATTCCCATCGCAACAGTATCATCTCTCATTCTTGGACCGGGAACCACCATTTCCCACGCAGCGATCAAAACATGCGCCCAATGCAATTGCCCCATCTTCTGGATGGGCGAAGATGGCATGCGTTTCTACGCCTTCGGCATCACTCCAAACCATGATAACTCCATGGCCCGTATCCACGCCACCGCCTGGGCCGCCACCCGACAAAAAAGTGAAATTGCCCGACGAATGTTCCTTCAGCGCTTTCCCGAAGCAAACGTCCACGGCATTTCCATTGCCCAACTCCGGGGAATGGAAGGAAAACGAGTCAAAGATCTCTATGCCACCCTAGGAGAACAGTTTGGGGTGTCTTGGAAAGGACGTGACTATAAAACGAGCAACTGGAATCTTGCAGATGGAATTAACCGAGCCCTCTCTACAGCCAATGCCTCGCTTTACGCCATCACAGCAGCAGTTACCTGTTCAATGGGATTCATCCCCCAGCTAGGCTTCGTCCATCAGGCGGGCACCTTACCCTTCGTTTATGATGCCGCCGACCTTTACAAACATGAAACCTCATGGCCAGCTGCCTTCGAAGCCGTCGCCACTAACCCAGATGATCGAGGTGATCTCGTCAGGGAAATTCTCAAACGCAATATTGAGCAAACCCGCCTCCTCAAACGTATGCCCAAAGAACTCAAAGCTCTTTTCGAAAATCTCCCGGGATCAGGCCCCAAAGCAGTATCCCCCCATCCTCTCCAGCCTCACACCTAAAATCACCAACCACAGTCATGACGGTTCTTATCGCAAACGACACCCCACCCGCTATTCGAGGACACCTTAAACGCTGGTTTATCGAGCCAAAACCGAACATTTTTGTTGGCACAATGAATACTCGGACCCGCGAAAAAATAATAGCCTTTGTTCTCAGAAACTCACCCAAAGACTTTGGACTCATTATCATATCCTCAGCTCCCAATTGCCAAGGATATGATCTTGAAAGAATCGGTCCCGTAGGTAAACTGGGTCGTAAGGGAGTCTCCCTCTCTGGCATTACCCTCATTGCAGAAAGCTGGATCCCTCCAGAAAACTGCCCATTCTAGCAGATAAGAGTCAATCTGTCACACCCCCTCGCGTCAAAAAAACGGCATTCAACACCCCTGTATCCTCCTAGATCACAGGGTATTCCCCACACCCGTGGGGATGACCCGAGCTGCACCAACCACAGACGGGTCACCTAATAGTATTCCCCACACCCGTGGGGATGACCCGCATCAAAACCACGCTGACGCCGAACATTCCGAGTATTCCCCACACCCGTGGGGATGACCCGCGGTTCAGATTCTAGGAAACTTTTGAATTCTGGTATTCCCCACACCCGTGGGGATGACCCGCGACCGCACTAACACTGATGATACCCGGAGATGTATTCCCCACACCCGTGGGGATGACCCGCTATTACCGACAGTGACAGGAACAGAGCTACCGTATTCCCCACACCCGTGGGGATGACCCGGTAAATGACGGATCGGATCAATCAGACGCTGAGTATTCCCCACACCCGTGGGGATGACCCGGATACGGCTACGATGAGAAGGCTCTGCAAACGGTATTCCCCACACCCGTGGGGATGACCCGAGCGAGACTAGGATCTCCCCGATTCACCTCGTGTATTCCCCACACCCGTGGGGATGACCCGACCGGCCCATTTGCTTGGCTCTCCAAGCTTTGGTATTCCCCACACCCGTGGGGATGACCCGCGAACATACCACCAGAGTCGGACTCTGTTTTTGTATTCCCCACACCCGTGGGGATGACCCGGAGAGCCACCACCGGATGAACCGTCGCCAGTTGTATTCCCCACACCCGTGGGGATGACCCGTAAATAAAAAAATGGCTGCACTTGCAGCATTCAGTATTCCCCACACCCGTGGGGATGACCCGCACTCAACAAGAGGAATTGAAAAACGATCAAAGTATTCCCCACACCCGTGGGGATGACCCGTTCGTTGAACTTATTTAGGCTGACAATTCAAGGTATTCCCCACACCCGTGGGGATGACCCGGAGTCCAGTCGTGATTTGCTTCTTGTTTTTGTGTATTCCCCACACCCGTGGGGATGACCCGTCCAACGCAACGGCATAAAAATCGTCAGAAAAGTATTCCCCACACCCGTGGGGATGACCCGCAATCCGCCCCTCAGAGCCATTCAAAAGCCCAGTATTCCCCACACCCGTGGGGATGACCCGGATTCCGGCTCTCCGCTAGATTCCCTGGCTCTGTATTCCCCACACCCGTGGGGATGACCCGTCTCGAAGCTACGGCTCACGCACATCGTATTGGTATTCCCCACACCCGTGGGGATGACCCGAGACCCTCGATTTCCGCACCCTCATTTCCGATGTATTCCCCACACCCGTGGGGATGACCCGCAGAGGTATAAAAAAATGCGCTGGGAATCACTGTATTCCCCACACCCGTGGGGATGACCCGCAAATGGGGCTGTTTCTCGCCTCTCTAACTCCGTATTCCCCACACCCGTGGGGATGACCCGGGCAACTCGGACACACTCACTATTGCATTCTCGTATTCCCCACACCCGTGGGGATGACCCGTTACTAATGTCTCCACTTCTAAGACTGACCCGGTATTCCCCACACCCGTGGGGATGACCCGGCCGTGGCTACCACCGCAGCACCCGAGCTGATGTATTCCCCACACCCGTGGGGATGACCCGAGAGGCCGAGGATTGGCTTGGACGAAGGGCGAGTATTCCCCACACCCGTGGGGATGACCCGGGTGAATGCTTCGTGCCGACTTATAACCGGAGGTATTCCCCACACCCGTGGGGATGACCCGTAGCTCGTCTCTCGATGAATAGGCCTCGAATGGTATTCCCCACACCCGTGGGGATGACCCGTCACTGCAACCCGCCCACTCATGGAAGGTGGCGTATTCCCCACACCCGTGGGGATGACCCGTTTTTTGACTCTGTGGCCACTGGCCGCCGACGGTATTCCCCACACCCGTGGGGATGACCCGAGCGATGGAGGGCTGAGCGCGGAGACGCTGGAGTATTCCCCACACCCGTGGGGATGACCCGGACAGAAATCTATATAAATAGTCTGACCTTCGGTATTCCCCACACCCGTGGGGATGACCCGCCTTCCGCATTTACGCGGTCAATAGCAGCGGCGTATTCCCCACACCCGTGGGGATGACCCGGTTGCGAGGATTTTGTCGAGGTCGGCATTGGTGTATTCCCCACACCCGTGGGGATGACCCGCGTGGGGTGTCTGCGGATGATGATGAGAAACGGTATTCCCCACACCCGTGGGGATGACCCGAGGTAGCTGAACTACTCAAGGGTGAAGGCTACGTATTCCCCACACCCGTGGGGATGACCCGTCAGTGGCTCATACCTAACAGCATCGTCCGAAGTATTCCCCACACCCGTGGGGATGACCCGCTTAACTTCCGGGCCTTCCGAATCCTTATCAAGTATTCCCCACACCCGTGGGGATGACCCGCGTTTCGGTATAGTTCAATCTCCGAGAGGGAAGTATTCCCCACACCGTGGGGATGGCTCGCCGACGACGACGACGCGGCTTGCCCCGCTCCTCCCTCCGGCGATAGCCGCACTTCCTCATGACTCCACTACCCATTGGACATCCAGCCCTGGCACG
>Ga0256845_1002728_pt1 | contig 12510 bp, 12 predicted proteins | sample RiftiametaG_FD_189101 | JGI IMG/M metagenome (GOLD analysis project Ga0256845, IMG submission 189101) | Tube worm associated microbial communities from hydrothermal vent at the East Pacific Rise, Pacific Ocean - Riftia | ecosystem: Host-associated > Annelida > Integument > Unclassified ... | reverse complement strand
AGTAATCTGTTTAAGTAAAGAAGATTTCATAATCATCTTTAATCCTTCAATAGCACTTCCTCCCATTGGGGCTTCTTTGTTCTCAACAGAATCAATTGCATTTTTTCTTACAAAAAACAAACATAAAACCACCATTAGCATACAAACAAACGATACGAAAATTAAATTAATCCATCCTATCTTATCAACAAGGATTATCCCTAACAAAGGTCCAATTATTCCACCAGCACTACCCCCTGATGCTATTAATCCAAAAAGTCGCTTACCTTGTTCTTTATTATAAACATCTGCCATAAAACTCCAGAACAATGAAACTATAAAAACATTATAAACACTAATAAAGATAAAAAATGCCCTCGCCAAAATAGGAACTTCTCCAAACAGATGAAAAGAGGCCCAAAAACTTAAAATAACAAGAGCAAAAAACGTATAGATATAGGGCAAAAATATTCTTCTTGTATATCGGGATACAATACTTCCATATATAGGTTGAATAAGCAATGTCGTAATAAATGTACCTAAAAACAACCAATGATAATTTCCGACCCCAGAAGCCACGCCCATTTGTTCACGGATTGAACGAATAATAAAATACCCACATAAGAGAAAGAAAAAATATAAAAAAGACCAAATTAATAAGGGCCATTCGTTTGGTTTTACTTGAGATTTAAAATACTCAGTAACTTTATTAATTGACATAGATGTAATGAACCCGTGAAGTTATTTGGCATAGTAACACATAGGCGATGGTATGGGCATTGCTGGCAACTGTTTCAATCGGTAATTTTGATAGGACTTCTTCACCCCAAACCAGGACAGAATTACCTACAAAGATATTATCTATGCCACTAATATCAATTGCCATCATGTCCATAGAAACACGACCTACTATCATGGCTTTATGGTTATTAAGCATAACATAAGCATCTTTAGATAATAACCATGGATAACCATCACCATACCCAATACCAATAATTGCAATCTCCATGTCAGCTTTGGCCGTATAAGTTTGACAATAGCCTATACTCATTCCAGCTTTAATATCTTTCATAGCGATGACGTTGGTTTTTAAACTCATCACTGGCTTTAAATCAAAATCAACTGCAGTTGCAGTCTCAATTGGTGAAACACCAAATAAGGCTAATCCTACCCTACACCATTCATCTGATATATAGCTTTTATTCAACAAAGATGAGGAGTTTGACAATGAAACTTGTTGATTATTTCTAAATTTAAGAAATTCCTGTGTTTGTTGAAATGTAAAATTATCCTGTTTATTATCAGCTGATGCCAAATGACTCATTAGAATAATTTCTCTTATTTTATTGTGGTTTTCCAACGTACTGACAGCTTGGGGATATTTATCCTTTGTAAAACCCAACCTGTTCATGCCAGAATCAAACTTCAGCCAGATATTCATCTTCAAATCAGTTTCAATGTCATTTAACAAATCGACTTGTTGTTGTTGGTGAATGACACAGTCGAAATTATTATCAAAAGCAGTTTTTAGCTCATTTGCATCGAGGTATCCTTCTAGCAACAATATTCTCACCTTTGGTCGTACTTTTCTGACTATTAATGCTTCATCAATTGTAGCGACCGCAAAACAATCTACTTTATCCAAAGCTGCAACCACTTGTTTGAGTCCATGACCATAGGCATCCGCTTTGACTACTAATACCAATTTATTGGGCGCTAATTCTGATAAAACTTTAAAGTTGTGCCTGAGGTTATCAAAATCAATAATGGCTTTTGTACCACGGCTCATGTCAAACAATCAACCTTTTAAATTTAATGCCCATGAGTCGGATCTTCACTACCAATGCCAAGGTCATTGAGATAATTTTCAAAACGGGTGAACTCACCGATAAAAGTCAATGGTGTCATGCCTGTAGAACCATGTCGGTGTTTTCCAATAATAATCTCTGCTTTACCTTTGTGCATTGTATCCTCGTTATACACTTCATCTCGGTAAATAAAAACAATCAAATCAGCATCTTGCTCGATAGCTCCTGATTCGCGCAAATCAGACATAACGGGCCGTTTATTGGGCCGTTGTTCTAATGAACGGTTCAACTGCGACAAGGCAATGACAGGAATATCCAGTTCTTTTGCCAATCCTTTGAGGGAACGTGAGATTTCAGAAATTTCATTCACCCTATTTTCCGAACCTTTAATTTGCATCAACTGCAAATAATCTATTACCACCAAATCTAACCCATGTTGTCTTTGTAATCTTCTACAACGGGCACGAACTTCCATTGGTGACAATGCTGGGGTATCATCAATAAATATTCTAGAATTCGCCATTAATTGTTGGTTCTGCCCTATTCTTGGCCACTCATGGTCTTGTAAATTACCCGATTTCAATTTGCCAGAATTTATTCGAGATAAAGATGACATCATGCGCATAACCAATTGTACTGCCGACATTTCCATACTAAATATGGCCACACTAGCACCATGCTGAATGGCTGCTTTTTCGACAATATTCATGGCAAAAGAAGTCTTACCCATGGCTGGACGTCCAGCTATAATAATTAAATCTGATTTTTGCAAACCATTGGTTCTCTTATCAAAGTCAGTGAAACCAGTAGGAATTCCTGTCATGCTTCCATCTGACTCTGACATTTCTTCTATGGTTTCTACCGCTTGTCGAAGCAATCCTTTTATGTCTTGAAATCCACTTTTAGTTTTTAAAGTTTGTTCTCGGATTCCAAATACTTCCTTTTCTGCTTCTTCCAACATATCATCACTGTTTTTTCCCTCTGGATTGAAGGCATTCTCAGTTAGATTATTGCCAATTTGGATCAATTGTCGCAACACTGATTTTTCACGAACTATATCAGCATAGGCTTTAATATTAGCAGCACCGGGTACATTGCTGGCTATTTCAATTAAATAATCTTCCCCACCTGCGTCTTCTATCAATTGATGAGTAGATAACCATTCACCCACAGTAATGACATCACAGGGTTTTGTTTGCTCACTTAAATCTTTAATCGCTTTAAATATTAAGGCATGATCATTTCGGTAAAAATCCTCTTCACTAAGCAAGTCGGCAACCTTATCCCAAGCATCTTTGACCAATAACAACCCACCAAGTACCGAACGTTCCGCATCATCTGATTGCGGTGGTACTTTTAAGTTATTTACTCTGTTTGTTTTTGGCTTGCTGGCCCTTTTGCTGGAATAATCATTCATTGAGCTATTGTAACTTAAATTTAAAATAATTCCATCCAAGTTCAATTTGAAATCAAAGAAAATATTTTAGACATAAAAAAACCCGATTAGAAAATCGGGTTTTTAAAATTAATTTATAAAATTAATTAAGCTTCTTGCCCTTCTACATTTAATTTGAATGTAGCTTTCACATCAGCATGGAATGACAGTTCAATTTCAACTTCACCGACATCTCTAACTGGTCCTTCAGACATGACAACTTCACTTTTATCAACAGGAAAACCGTTTTGAGTGAGTTTATCAGCAATTTCACGAGGTCCAATTGAACCGTACAATTTGCCTTCAGGAGAAGCATTTGAAGTGATAGAAATTTCCAATCCTTCAATTGACTCAGCACGAGCATTTGCAGCGGCCAATGAATCTTTTTCTTTGGCAATCAGTTCAGATTTACGCCCTTCAAATATTTTAATATTTGCCTCGGTTGCCATTGATGCTTTGGCTTGAGGAATTAAATAATTTCTTGCATAACCAGGCTTCACGTTAACGACTTCACCTAATTCACCAAGGTTTTGTACTTTTTGTAATAATATTACTTGCATACTATTTCTCCTTAGTAATGTTGGTCGCAGTAAGGTAATAATGCAATATATCTTGCACGTTTAACTGCTGTAGTTAATTGCCTTTGATATTTTGCTTTAGTGCCAGTAATACGACTAGGTATGATTTTCCCAGTTTCACCGACATTTTGTTTCAAAGTATCAATGTCTTTATAATCTATGTGTGTAACGCCTTCTGCAGTAAATTTACAAAAACGTTTGCGATTGTTTTGTCTTCTTCTTTGCATTATTCTTCCTCTCCTGAACCTTTAGTTTCAGCTTTCACTTCATCTTCAGTTTTCTTATCAGACTTTTCTTCTACTTTCTTATCAGACTTTTCTTCTACTTTCTTATCAGATTCATCTTCTGATTTTCTATCTGAACCTTTCTTGTTATCTTTGTCATCTTTCTTAACTAAGAAAGAATCTTCAGTAACAGCATCTTTTAGCTTAATAACCATGTGACGCAATACTGCATCATTAAATCTAAATGCTTCTAGAATTTCTTCAAGAGGGCCTATATTACATTCAATGTTCAATAAATAATAATGGGCCTTGTGAAGTCTCTGAATTGGGTAAGCCAATTGACGACGGCCCCAATCTTCAGCACGATGAACCGTGCCCTTGTCATTTTCTACCATCGCACGGTATCTTTCAACCATGGCAGGTACTTGCTCGCTCTGATCAGGATGGATCAGAAAAACGATTTCGTAATGTCTCATTTTTGTCTCCTTATGGATAATAAAAGCCACCTATATTTTTAATGTACTAGTTTTATAGTGCAGCAAGGATTCGATTTAAATAATCGAGCGGGGGATTATAATGGTTTTCTTGATAATTTCAACAAAACAATGGGATTATATGTTTTTATTCGCCAAAGAATTAAGGGGTAAAGGTAAAAATTGAACCTGAATAGAAAAAACTTAAAAATTACTTCTCGATTTTATCAACATGTTCGCCTAACAATTCCCACAGTGGGATCTGCTTATCTTCAGGAATCTTAATGAATTTCAAAGCAACACCCAATTCATTAATTCTAGTCACTTCAGCCTCTACATGTAGATTAAAATCTTCATTTAAAATAATTTCTAACACACAAAAATCAGAAATATTTAACTGCAACTCATGTTGCTCATCGTATTCTAACAAGATACCTGATGCTGATATATTTATCACTTCCATCAAAATAGATTCACCTCTCATCACCAACAAACATGAAGAAGTAATGGGTTTTCTTGCATATCTAATTTTACTATCTGCATTCATAATTAAAAATCTCTGTTTTATACTTCTGGTCGCATATATGGAAACAACAACACATCTCTTATTGATGCTGAGTTTGTAAATAACATCACCAATCTATCAATGCCAATGCCTTCGCCTGCAGTTGGCGGCATCCCATACTCTAATGCTCTAATATAATCCGCATCAAAGTGCATCGCCTCATCATCTCCTGCTTCTTTATTAATCACTTGGTCTTTAAATCTTTGCTCTTGATCTTCTGGATCGTTTAACTCAGAAAAACCATTGGCAATTTCATTGCCTGCAATAAACAGTTCAAATCTATCCGTATAATTTGGATTGTCATCATTTCTTCTTGATAATGGTGATATCTCTGTTGGATACTCTACCACAAAAGTTGGTTGAATTAATTGTGCTTCAGCTGTTTCTTCGAATAATTCGGTTAAAAGTTTACCTTGACCCCAATTTTTTTCAATATGTATACCCAACCTGTCACAATGTGTCGCTAACGCTTCTCGACTTTCACAATCATGTTCACTGATCTCTGGGTTGTATTTTTTTACCAAGTCTTTCATGCTGATGCGATCAAAAGCTGAACCAAAATCTAATTGATAGTCTTGGTAACCTACCCTAGTTCCTCCGGTTGAAATTTCGGCCAATTGCTGAAATAACTCTTCAGTCAAATCCATCAATTCGTTATAATCTGCATAGGCCCAGTAAAATTCCATCATGGTGAATTCAGGGTTGTGTTTTGTCGATACACCTTCATTACGAAAATTTCGATTAATTTCATAAACACGTTCAAAGCCACCCACAACCAAACGCTTTAAAAACAACTCAGGAGCAATACGTAAAAACAGTGGTAAATTAAGTGCATTATGGTGTGTTTCAAATGGTTTTGCAGCGGCTCCTCCTGGAATCAAATGCATCATTGGGGTTTCGACTTCCATAAAAGCTTTTTGTTCCATGAATGAACGGATATGTGTAATGATTTTAGAACGCACCTTAAAAGTGTCTCGGCTGCCTTGATTCATAATCAAATCAACATAACGTTGCCTGTAACGGGTTTCTTGATCTGTCAGACCATGAAATTTATCGGGTAAAGGGCGTAAAGATTTAGTAATCAACCTAATTTCTTTTACTTTGACCGAAAGCTCATTGGTTTTAGTTTTAAACATTGTGCCCTTAGCAGCAATAATATCGCCCAAATCCCATGATTTAAATTCTTTGAACCTTTCTTCACCAACACCATTTAATTGCACGAATAATTGGATTGGATCTGATACGTCATTGATAACCGCAAAGCCACCTTTGCCAAATTCTCGTTTGCTCATCATACGTCCAACGACTGAGACTTCTATGCCTTGCGGATCAAGATCTTCTTTCGAAATCCCATCATATTTTTTATGTAAATCTTTTGCCAAATGACTTCGCCTGAAATCATTTGGAAAAGCAATACCTTTTTCATCTCGGATGGCTTGTAACTTTTGTCGTCTTTCTGTGATTAAATGATTTTCATCTGACATTAAACTTATTCCGTTTGTATATTATTGTGTAATTAAATCGGTGATTTTATAACCCTTGTTTCAAACTGGCAATAATAAACTTATCTAAATCACCATCTAACACGGATTGAGTGCTTGTGTTTTCTATGCCCGTGCGTAAATCTTTAATTCTTGATTGGTCTAAAACATAGGAACGAATTTGTGAACCCCAACCTACATCCGCTTTAGAGTCCTCAGTTGTTTGAGATTCTTCGCGACGTTTTTGCATTTCTAATTCATATAATTTAGCTTTGAGTTGCTTCATGGCAGATGCTTTGTTTTTATGTTGGGAACGGTCATCTTGACATTGGACCACGGTGTTTGTTGGCGTATGAGTTATTCTTACAGCTGATTCAGTTCTATTAACATGTTGCCCACCTGCTCCAGAGGCACGGTATACATCTATGCGCAAATCCGAGGGATTGATTTCTATCTCAATGTCATCATCAATCTCTGGTGAAACAAATACGGCAGCAAAACTGGTGTGTCTTTTATTACTTGAGTCAAAAGGTGACTTTCTAACCAATCTGTGTACACCAATTTCTGTTCGCAACCAACCAAAAGCATAATCACCTTCAACCTGAATTGTGGCGGATTTAATTCCTGCTACATCACCAGCTGAACATTCTAATAATTTTGCAGTAAATCCCTTTTTCTCACAATAGCGTAAGAACATGCGCAGTATCATTTCGGCCCAATCTTGAGCTTCGGTACCACCAGATCCAGATTGAACGTCAACAAAACAATTATTGGGGTCCATGGGATTTGAAAACATTTTTTTGAATTCTAATTTTTCTAGTTTTAATTGAAGCTTTTTAATGTCTTGAATAACTATTTGAAATGTATCATTGTCATCATCCATTTCGGCCATTTCTAAAAACTCTTTTGTATCAGAAATTCCTGATTTTAATTGGTCAATGGTTGTCACTATTTCTTCAAGTGATGCCCTTTCTTTTCCTAGCTGTTGAGCGTGTTCAGGACTGTTCCATACATCTGGACTTTCTAGTTCTAGGTTTACTTCTTCTAATTTTTCTTTTTTGACATCATAGTCAAAGAAACCTCCGAAGCTCGGAGGTTCTTAGATCAAAATCTTTCAGTTGTGCATTTTGAGCAGCTGTTTCCATTCTATCTGCCTTCTTTCAATAATTTTTGACGCAACTCCCAACGTTCTTGAGCATCAATGGTCATCGTAGCAATGGGTCTTGCAATTAATCTGTTAATACCGATTTCTTCATCAGTATCTTCGCAGTAACCATAATCACCTTCTTGAATTCGCACCAATGCTTTACGAATTTTTGACAATAATTTTCTGTAACGGTCTCTGGTTCTCAATTCTAGTGTATTTTCTGTTTCGCGAGAAGCGCGCTCCGCTTCATCACCAATATCGCGAACTTCGCCTTGTAAGTTATTGATAGTCTCCTGCGACTCCATAACTAGTTCTGATTGCCATTGCACTAGTTTACGACGAAAGTACTCAATTTGTTGTTCATTCATGTACTCTTCTTTTAGTAAAGGTTTATATTTTTCATCCAACTTTACTGCTGGAACATAACCTTCTGGCAAATCATTAATGCTTTTTTCTGACATTAAAATCTCCTGTATATATAATATGACGCTGTCCACATGTTAGAATCAATTTATTGATTTAAACACGGTGTTAAATTCAGCCTAAATTTTGGGCGACTATTTATAACTCAAAGGAATCTTAAGAGCAATAAAAAAAGCCTAAATAACATTAAATAATTATGAAATTCATTTTGATTCAGCTTCTAAAAGGCTATAAATATTTTATAAGCCCGCTTTTGGGTAGTCGTTGTCGCTTCTATCCAAGCTGTTCCGAATATATGATGACAGCTATAGATAGGTTCGGAGTTATTAAAGGCATTACATTGGGAATTAAAAGAATTGGCCGATGTCACCCTGGATGTGAAGGTGGTATTGATTATGTGCCTAAATCAAAATTAGACAAAAAAACACAACCTAAAACATGAGCAAAACAATGATCAGAACATTAATTAAAAATGCAAAAATAGTGAATGAAAATATAATCATTGAATCTGACTTACTTATTGTCAGGAATAAAATCGAACAAATATCCACCCATATATCACCACAAGAAAATGACCAAGTCATAGATGCCAGTGGACTATATTTATTACCTGGTATGATTGATGATCAAGTACACTTTAGAGAACCGGGTATGCCACATAAAGGTAGGTTTGTAACAGAATCTGCGGCGGCGGTAGCTGGTGGCATTACATCTGTTATGGATATGCCAAATACATCACCATTAACGATTACACAGCAGGCTATTATTGATAAACACAAACTGATTGAAGGACATTCACATTGTAACTATGGTTTTTACTTAGGGGCCACCAACGACAACATTGAGGATATTAAAACCATTGATACCAGTCTAATCTGTGGTATCAAAGTATTTATGGGAGCTTCAACTGGCAATATGTTGGTAGATAATGAAGAAACCCTCGATCAAATATTTAAACATGCCAAAACATTAGTAGCCACTCATTGTGAGTACTCACCAATGATAGATATTAATGAGAGTAACGCAAAAGAAAAATATGGAGAAGATGTCCCCCTATCACTGCATCCACTGATACGATCCAGAGAAGCCTGTATAAAATCCACAGAAACAGCGATTAAATTGGCGACAAAACACAACGCTAAATTACATGTATTGCACATATCCACGGCTGAAGAAGTTGAATTATTCGAAAAGCTACCACTTGAGCAAAAAAGAATTACTGCTGAGGCTTGTGTTCATTTTGCTTGGTTTGATGACCGTGATTATGAAAAACTGGCTGCCTTAATAAAATGCAACCCTGCTATAAAACAATATTCAGATAAAATGGCTATCATAGATGGTATAAATTTTGGAAACCTTGACATCATTGCAACTGACCATGCTCCGCACACATGGGAAGAAAAACAAAACAAATACTTTGGAGTTCCTTCTGGTTTACCTCTTGTTCAAACGGCTTTACCAAGCCTGCTCACACTGGTAAATCAAAACAAATTTAGTATTGAAAAAGTGGTTCAAAAAACTGCTCACAATGTTGCTGACCTTTTTAAAGTTAAAAAACGAGGCTATATCCGTGAAGGATATTATGCTGATTTAATACTTGTCAATATGAATAAGATCAACAAAGTTTACAATGAAGACATGCTTTATCAGTGTGGTTGGACCCCTTATGAAGGCATAGAGTTTTCTGCTTATATTGAAAAAACATGGGTTAATGGAGAGCTAAAATGGAGCGAAAACCAGCTATTGGGTGATGCCAATGGAATAAGTTTGGACTATAATTCTTAACAATCCTTTGCCGTTATCTATGTTTAAATAGTTCAAACATTCGTTGAATTATTACCAGTATTGTGCTATTTTAAAATGCGTTTTGAAAACAATAATAACATACATAACCCAATTAAATATTTAATATTTGTTGAGGTTATAGCAAAACGTCAAATCTAATTAGCACAATATAAAGAGGAGTAAACATGTTACAAAATAAGAAATTATTATCTTTAATGTTGCCACTATTGGCATCCACATTAATATCTGCAACCCCACTAAATAATAAACACCTAGCTGGCCCACCAACTGAATTTGAATTCATGCTTAAAGCACAGCCAGAACAAAGTGCCTTAGCATCAAAAACCGCTCTAATACCCGTTAATCTTCAACAGAACAAATCTGGTGACTGGGTTTGGAATTCAGAGTTAGCCATTGATAGTCGTGATTTTAGTATTATGGTATTTGCCAATGGTTCAACTGATTGGAAGGTTGAACTTGTTGACCCAACAACGATGCAAAAACAGAACATAAATAATTTTTCTGTAGATCATGAGCTGACTAAATACGGTATGCAAATGAGTACTTTTGCAGGTGAAAAGTATACTTTTAAAGACATGAATACTGGCAATTGGAAGATTAAAATTAATACAAACTCAGAACCAGAGCAATTTAAGGGTTTTATATTGGTATCTAGCTCTAGTAAATATCAGTTAAATTCTTACAAAACAAATTTAGATCAAATCAAAGGGCATAATATTCATTTTGTTACACAAAGTAGTAGTAATGAAAAGACAATTGAGGCATTAAAGGATTTCAACCCGATTACTTCAGCTTTTATGTTAGTCACTGATCCTACTGGAAACCAACAAAAACATGCCATGTATGACGATGGACTTCATGGTGACAAAGTAGCTGATGATGGTTTATTTGGTGGAAATTTTTTAGCACTAAATTCTGGTAATTACAAGGTACAAATCAATGCCAAGGGCAGTAATCCAAATGGCACTCCTTTTTATCGAACCACAGAACATTTTGTCCCTGTAATTAATCAAACTATAACTATGGATTCATATAAAGCCAGTGCAAAATCTATTGGCGACAACAGATTGAATATAGAACTAAAAGTTGAAAATAAAAGCCAAGTCTTAGACAATCGTTACAGAATCATCGCAGAAGTTTGGGGCATTAATGAAAAAGCTACCATGGCACCTGTTTCTTGGATAAGTACAATTACCGAGATTAAAAAAGGCCAATTAAGCATTGAGCTTGATGGACGGTGGTTGGAGATGGCGAAAGTCTCAGGTGCTTATGAGTTACGTAATTTAAGAATTGAAGACGCCAATCATTTTATTCCTTTAGTCACTAAAGATAATATGAAATTAAATATTGGAACTATTCAAAAATCTGCAAATAAAAGTTTTAATGGTAATATTACCGAAGATATGATGATGGGAATGAGACCTAACCAAAGAGCAATTAATAAAGCTTCAGGCAAAGTGTTGTTGGTTCATGGATATTGTTCAAGTGATGTTTGGGGTCCATATGCTGGGCAATTCAGTAGTTCTGCTACTTTTTATGATTTAGAAAAGAATCGCTCACATGATGAATTTGCCAGAAAAATCAGAGACTTTGGTGCACAATACAGTTCATTTGGAGTGGTGGCGCACTCACAAGGCGGAGCAGCGAGCTTGCACTTGTACACTTATTATTGGAGTGGTCTAGATTATTCTTCAGGCAGTAGAATGATTCAATCAGTTGGCACACCTTATCAAGGTACTCCAATCGCAGGTAACTTAGCCGCCTTAGGTGATGTTTTTGGGGTTGGTTGTGGTTACAATTCAAACTTAACGACTTCTGGGGCTTCTTCCTGGTTGGCAGGAATCCCAACATGGGCAAGAAATCAAGTCAATTACTACACCACATCATTTGCTACCAAATGGTGGAGGTATGATTACTGTAGCTTAGGTACCGATTTATTCTTAAGCGACCCAGAAGATGGTGTCATTGAAAAATCTCGCGGTCAATTAAGTGGTGCTACCAATCGTGGTCATAAAACTGGATGGTGCCACACTCATTCAATGAGAGACCCTGGTCAAACAGGCGATAGCAGTAGAAATTCAACCATGAGTAATTACGCAAAAAGGTAATTAATTATTTGTCTCGTCCTAAAAAGGGTTTCTTCTTGAAACCCTTTTTTTTGGCAAAACTTTAAATAATATCGTATAATCCACAACTGCATTTAAAATACTATATCAATGAAACACAATTGGATTCCACATATAACCGTCGCTACGGTTGTAGAAAAAGATAATAAGTTCCTTATGGTTGAAGAAGATTTACATGGGAAAAAACTAATCAATCAACCTGCTGGTCATTTAGACGAAGGTGAAACTTTAATACAAGCAGCCATTAGAGAAACACGAGAGGAAAGTGCTTGGGAAATTAAAATCATGCATTTAATTGAATTTGCACAATGGACATCTCCCAATAGCAATACACATTTTTTACGCGCTTGTTTTGCTGGCAAAGCCATCAAACATTATCCTGAGCAACCATTAGATGATGGAATCATCCAAAGTCTTTGGATGAGCCGCGATGAAGTAGAACAAAATGCACACCGATTACGTAGC
>Ga0256845_1002727_pt1 | contig 12510 bp, 12 predicted proteins | sample RiftiametaG_FD_189101 | JGI IMG/M metagenome (GOLD analysis project Ga0256845, IMG submission 189101) | Tube worm associated microbial communities from hydrothermal vent at the East Pacific Rise, Pacific Ocean - Riftia | ecosystem: Host-associated > Annelida > Integument > Unclassified ... | reverse complement strand
TGAAAGTGTGAATTAAATTGAAGAGCCGTATGAGGGAAATCTTCAAGTACGGTTCTGTGAGGGGCATTATGTTTCCTTACGTTTATAAATCTTAAAATTAAGGAGACATCAATGTCTACTCTACAAGTATTGATTCATAATTTAATTTGGCTAGTTTTAATATCGATTAATTTTTGTTCTGATCTTGTTGCAAAAGAGCTTCATCGAGAGCGATCGCTTTATCGAAATGTAATTGTAACTGAAAAAAATAAACTTCGTTGTATGCGTTTTGAAGTGCGAAGAAAAAAAGTCTCAAACCAAGCGTGTATCAATTTAAAAAAACCAAACAAGTTAGTTTTTGAATATACCCAATCTATACTTGCAGGGTTAGTTTATAACCCTTCACCTAAAAATATATTAATTATTGGTTTGGGTGGTGGCGTATTGCCTCAAGCATTTGAAAAAATATTACCCAACACTGTTATAACTTCAGTAGAAATAGATCCTGCCGTAGTATCTATAGCTAAAAAATATTTTAACTATAAAGAAAATAATAGGGTTAAAACGTTAACTCAAGACGGCCGTGTTTTTGTTAAACGAGCACTTAAAAAAAAGCAAACATATGATTGGATTATTCTTGATGCTTTTAATGGCGATTATATCCCTGAACATTTATTAACCCTTGAGTTTCTACAAGAAGTAAAAAACCTATTAAGTGACGGCGGTATTTTATCTGCAAACACATTTAGTAGTAGTGAATTATATAATTATGAATCGGTTACTTATCAAGCGGTTTTTAGTCAATTACAAATTATTCAATCGCCAACAAAAGGCAATCGAATTATTTTCGCATGTAATTGCGATAATTTTCAAAAAGTACCTGATACGACAGACAAACTAGTTAAGCAACTAGAGAGTTATGGTGTCGATTTATATTATTTAGTTGCTAGAATTTCTACCAAGGTTGATTGGGATGAAAGTGTAAAACCACTAACAGATCAACATTCGCCAGCTAATTTATTAAGTCGATAAAGTAACTCGGCGCGATCTAGCGATAGAATATTTTAAGTATAATTTTTAATGAAAACAAGCATCGATATTTTCGAGCCAGATTGCCGCTTCTTCTCTATCTGGTAAATTAAAAAGCACCATATTGACAACCCACTTTAATTCATCAAGATCAATTGAATCTTTGAGGTTAAGAGCCAATACACGATCAATAACGGCTTCCCGGCTATGACCATCGAGCACACCAGCCTGTTCAAGGAAATAAAGAAACCCCCTAGCTTCGGTGGAAAAACTATTAAGTTCGTGAGGATGAAATATTCGGATATGGGATGAGTTTGAGTTGTTAGGAGCGAAGTTATCAGAGCTTGCTTCTACTAATCCATCAAGCCAATCGAGGGCTGAGTCAATTTCATTTAGTTTGAACCCGACCTTTTCAAGCTCTCTTATGATTGATTGGTTTTTGTCTAGTGGTACAAATTCATCTTCTTGAAAACGTTCATATAAATACTGAAGAACATCCATTACATGTGTTTTCATTTAAGCACCTAAAATCAAATAGTATTGATACTTTTATTGATCTAGTGTTTCTAGACATAAGTATCCGCCGAGTCTGAAGCTGTAAATTGGGAGTTAAAAGTGCTATAACCGAGTGTAGCCGCCTGCACTATTAATAACCCAACCATCAAGCTCTAATAGTAACAGCTTATTTGTTACAGATTCTATGCTTAATTGACTACGGTTCAAAATTGTATCAATACTGGTGATTTCGTAATCGATAGTTTTTAGAAATTCAGCAGACTCTATATTTAAAGCGGGTCTAGTTTCTGTTGATGTAGCAAGTTTTTGTGCGCCAGTTATTGCAGGTAACTCTTCAAGAATATCTTCAACATTTTCAATTAGCTTAGCTCCTTGCTTTATTAGAGAATGACAACCTCTTGCTAAAGGGTTGTGAATAGAGCCTGGTATCGCAAATACATCTCTTGATTCCTCCATTGCAATTTTGGCAGTGATAAGAGAGCCGCTTTTTTCGGCAGCCTCAACTACAAGTGTGCCAAGACTAATGCCTGCAATGATTCGGTTTCTTCTTGGAAAGCAGCCGGCAACAACTCCCTGATCAGGCATGTTTTCTGAAATAATTAAACCTTTATCGGCGATCTCATGGGCGAGTTTTTTATGGGGTGCTGGAAAAACAGTTTTTAAACCAGTGCCACTAACTGCTATGGTATATCCATTGCAGTCAAGAGTTGCTCGGTGTGCCTCTCCATCAATACCTTGTGCTAACCCACTTGTAATAGCAAGCCCCTGATTGACTAACTCTTTGCAAAATTGCTGAGTATTGGTTGACCCAACGGGTGTGGGTGAGCGGCTACCTACAACGGCTAATTGTGGGTTTAGTAATAGCTCATAGTTGCCTAGTGTAAATAAAAATAGTGGTGGTGTAGCGGTTTGAAGAAGTAAAGGTGGGTAATAAGTCGAATTAATCGGAATAATAGAAGTGTCGCTTTTTTCGAGCCATTTAAAGGTTGAATCGAACTGATTGAAATCCATTTTCCTAATAGATGAAATGGCTGCTGTTTTTAAACCGATGTGTTTTAGTTGTGAATCTTCAGCCTCAAAAATGGCTTCTGCTGACTTGAAGTGATTAAAAAGTTTAAGTGCGTTGACATCGCCAACGCCTTTTATCTTTTTTACTGCAAATAGCCTTCTAAGTTGGTTTTCATCTAATCCTTGATGAGCACTCACTCTATACTCCTATGAGTTAAACAATTGAAGAAAGCTCATTCTTTATAGCGGAGTCTTCACGTTATCTAAAATGTGAATTGAACGAGAGGCCTTTAAAACTAATGCTAAGCTGACCTTTTCAAAGGTTCTAAAAATCATGAGCCTTCCTGCTTTTTCATCAGGTAGTTTTATTGTTTGTTTAGAGCCTGTCACGCTATCCTTCATCTTATCCCAGATACTCACATCATCACTATCTTTGCGTCTTTGAGTTGCAATTGCATCTGGAATAATTTCTCCTCGTTGATAAATGTCTAATACATGTCCGACTTCCATACCATCTCGATTACCTCGGTTAATTACAACAACATCGAATTGACCAATCTGTTCAACGCCAGCATAAACGGATATTAACTGTCCGCCTTCAAAATTCTTGGGTGCTCTCGGAAAATAGACAGGTCTAATTTGTTCATCATTAGTCGGCCAAGCTCTATCACCTTTACGTAGCTCTTCAACCGATTTTTTAACTCGTATTACAACAGGATCACCTGATTGTAGTTTAAGCCCCTCACCTAAATGGATGGCTTCTACTCCAAGGTTTTCGCCAGTTTGAGGATCTCTATAGGTATCACCTCTTCTAAAAAATGAATATTTTTCACTTGTTTGATCGGTTAGTCCGCGTACATAAACCTTATGATCATTTGCGGCTAGTAAGCGTCCGCTATCATTTCCGACAATATAGGGTGCAGAATTTAATTCTTCTTCGGTTAAGACTCTAGCAGAAGTTAAAAAAGGCAATATTGCATCCAAAGGGATGGTTGCAATGGCTTGATCGGCACTTAATTGACGGGCACGAGGTGTCAGTTTGATTACACCATTAGGAAGTTTGTTGGATTTAGTGATCCTTGGCTTGCCATCAATGTAAACGAGTGAGAGGATGTCGCCGGGGAAAATTAAATGAGGATTATCAACTTGCTCATTAACAAACCAAATTTCTGGCCACAACCAAGGTGATTTTAAAAAGGATTGAGAAATATCCCACAGTGTATCATCGGGTTGAACCACGTGAAATTCTGGGTGTCCCTCCTTTAGAGCGGAGTTTTCAACTTCTTCTGCAATTGATATGCACATTGTTAAACTAAAAACAGTTGCTAAGAGTCCAGTAACTAGTTTTTTCATTTTATGATTCCTTTGTTTGATCTATCTTATTGCGTGATCTAACGCCATGATCTGTATACAAATATTGTGAGTCTTCACTAATTACACAGGTTTTAAACCATTTTAGCTCAAAACAATTCAAAATTCCCAGTATTTAGCATCATATTTTAACTATAAACGGAGCAGTTTTTCCAGTATGATCATTATCTTAGCAGTTATTCTTAGTGTTTTACTAGAACTTACGTCACAAATCATAATTCGTAAAACACAACTTAAAACATCAAATTTATGTCTATACTCAAGATTCTTGAATACCCTGATCCACGGTTACGCACTAAAGCAATGCCAATATCTGATTTTGGAGAGGAATTGCAAGAGCAAATTAAATCAATGTTTGAGACGATGTATGCGGCGCCAGGTATTGGCTTAGCTGCGACTCAGGTTGATTTTCATCGGCAATTATTTGTTCTAGATACATCAGAAAATAAAGACACCCCATTGGTTTTTATTAATCCAGAAATAATAGAATTAAAGGGCGTTGAAGAAATGGAGGAAGGTTGTCTTTCTTTTCCTGGAGTGTATACCACAGTAGAAAGAGCGGATGAATTAACTATTAAAGCGTTAGATCGAGAAGGTAATGAGTTTAAGATGGATGCTGATGAGTTGTTAGCGGTTTGTATTCAGCATGAATTAGATCACTTACAAGGTATACTATTTGTGGATTATCTATCCGCACTAAAACGAAACCGGATCCGTAAGAAATTGCTTAAAGAGCAAAAAGAACATAATTATTAACCTCCAATTCCATGATTCAAATTATAGCAGTGCTGGTATTTGTATTATGAAGTATCAATGGTATAGCATTTTATGAGTCAAGCGCCTTTAAAAATTGTATTTGCTGGAACGCCTGATATTGCAGCCAGTGTATTAACCTCCCTTATTAAAGTTGGTCATCAAGTTGTTGCTTGTTATTGTCAGCCAGATCGTAAAGTTGGTCGAGGTAAAAAAATAATGATTGGTCCAGTAAAGCAAGTTGCGTTAGCGGATAAAATTCCTGTGGAACAACCTATAAAATTTGATGATTCGACGGATGAAGCAGGACGAAACCCTGTTCAACGATTAGCCTCTTATGATGCAGACTTAATGATTGTAATTGCTTATGGTTTGCTTTTACCTCAATTAGTCTTAGATACTCCAAGATTTGGTTGTATCAATATTCATGCATCATTATTGCCAAGGTGGCGCGGCGCGGCGCCTATCCAAAGAGCGATTGAGTCCGGTGACTCAAAAACAGGTATCACCATTATGCAAATGGATAAAGGGTTAGATACCGGGAATATGTTGCTGAAAAAAGAGCTATTTATTAACCTAAATGAAACAGGCTCAAGCCTTCATGATAAGTTGGCGACCTTAGGTAGTGAAGCGATTATTCAATATATCAATTCTATAAATTGGAGTGGTGAACAAAACCGCCGAAGTTTGGACTATAATTCAAATGGTGAGTGTCAAGTTGGTGAGTGTCAAGTTGGTGAGCTAAGTAATTATGCAAAAAAGCTATCTAAATCAGAAGCTCTTGTAGATTGGAGTCGGCCTGCAAATGATATTGAAAAACAAATTAGAGCCTTTAACGCGTGGCCGGTCTCTTATACTTATTTGAACAAACAAAGGATCCGCATTTGGCGGGCAAAGCTTTTAACGGGATCATTAATAAAAGAACAAAGTGAGTCATCTTTCGGCTCTATTTTTATCAAAGATAAGCAAACATTAAAAGTTAACTGCGGTGATGGAATATTGATAGAAATTTTAGAACTTCAAGCAGATGGCAGTAAACGAATGACTGTCAGTGAGTTTTTGAACGGCAAATCACACTGGTTTGACTCTGATGCCAAATTTAGCAAAAAATAAAAGCACAGAAACACAAATGAAGAACGTTAGTGCGCGTTTACAAGCTATTTGGTGGCTAAGCGCAGTCGTCAAAGGTGGTCGTTCAGTAAATGATTTACTCTCTGCACTCCCTAAGCAACAAAATGATAGCAAAGACAACAATTCTCAATTAGCATTTGCAAAACACATCTTGTTTGGCAGTTTGCGTTATTTTCATCAAATAAAAGCGATTCTTGATCAATTGCTAGGTAAACCTCTTAAGCAAAAAGATAGCGATGTGTTTTGTATTTTAATCTCTGGAATTTACCAGCTAAAATATTTATCAGTTCCCGATCATGCCGCGATATCTGAAAGTGTTGATTTAGCTAAAAGTATTAAGAAAAAATGGGCTGCCGGATTAATTAATGCTGTTTTAAGGAGTTATCAGCGAAAAAGTGATGAGATTGCTGAAAAACTTAGCAAGGCAGATACTTTTTTGTATTCACATCCTAATTGGATTATTAATCAGCTAAAAATAGATTGGCCTGACCGTTATAAAGAAATATTGGTGGCAAATAATGAGCGAGCACCAATGGTGATTAGAGTTAATTCAAGTTTAACGACTAAAATAGCTTATCGGGAACAATTAAAAGAGCAGTCTATTCTTTCTCAAGAGCATTTGATCGCAAAAGATGCGCTAGTTTTAGAACAACCATGCGATGTATATTCTTTACCGGGTTTTACTAGGGGGTTGTCCACTTTGCAGGATGTTGCTCCGCAGTTAGTGGTTGAGATGCTAGATTTGAAACCAAGGCTAAAAGTACTTGATGGTTGCGCCGCGCCAGGTGGAAAAACGACTCATATTCTGCAAAGAGAGCCTAGTACCTTATTAACATCTGTAGAAAAATCAACATCACGATTAGACAAAATAACGGAGGTACTAAGTCGCTTTAATATGGATAATAAACCCTACAAAGTGAAGTTACTCAATGTGGACTTTTTAGATTATAAAGATTGGTGGGATGGTGAGCTTTTTGATCGGATTTTGATTGATGTTCCCTGCTCTGCAAGTGGTGTTATTAGGCGAAATCCCGATATTAAAATACACCGTAAAAAAACAGATATGGAGTCGCTCACTAAAATACAAAGTGAAATTCTTAATTCCGTTTGGCAAATGTTAAAACCAGGTGGTAAATTAGTCTATGCGACTTGCTCAATTTTTAAAGCTGAAAATGAAGATCAAATAAAACAATTTCTAAATAAAAACAAGGCTAAACTCTATGATATACCCGATGAGATAAGGCAAGAATTAAGAAAAGAGCAAAGAGCCAGTCTCGGTTATCAAATTTTTCCGGGTTACATGCAAATGGATGGCTTCTATTTTTGCGGCTTAGAAAAACCATTAGAATTGAGCTGATTAATCAAACAGTAACAAGAGTATTTTTATGAAGATAATCATTGTTGGAGCAGGGCAAGTTGGAGGAACTCTTGCTATTAGTTTAGCGGGTGAAGATAATGATATCACCTTGATCGATACTAGCCCCAAAAAATTAAGAGTGTTACAAGATCACCTTGATCTTAGAACGATTGTTGGATACGGCTCTCACCCTAATATATTAAGGCAAGCCGGTGCAGAAGATGCTGATATGGTTATAGCTGTCACTAACAGTGATGAAACTAATATGATCGCTTGTCAGGTCGCATACTCAGTTTTTAATACGCCAACAAAAATTGCCAGAATACGCTCTCCAGAATATCTTAAAGAGAAAAAATTATTTAATGCCGATAATTTACCAGTAGATGTTGTAATTAGCCCAGAGCAATTAGTCGTCAAACACATTCATCAATTGATAGAAAATCCCGGAGCACTACAGGTAATGGATTTTGCAAATGGGCTGGTTCGTTTAGTCGCAGTAAAAGCATACTACGGTGGCTTATTAGTGGGGAACACGCTTTCAACATTGCGTTCTCATATGCCGAATATTGAAGCGAGAGTTGCGGCTATTTTTAGGAGAGGTAAAGCGATTGTTCCAACTGGAGATACGGTAATTGAAGCCGATGATGAAGTGTTTTTTATTGCTGAAAGTAATCATATAAGACAAATAATGGGTGAACTCCAAGAACTTGAAAAACCGTATAAAAAAATAATGATCGTTGGCGGTGGTAATATTGGATTAGGTTTAGCAAAAAAGTTAGAAGAGGACTATTCAGTCAAATTAGTAGAAGCAGATGCAAAGCGAGCGTTAACTATCAGTGATTATTTAGATGATGCAATTGTATTGCATGGTAATGCGAGTAATAAAGATCTGCTGACTGAAGAAAACATTGATCATATGGACGTTTTTATTGCGGTGACCAATAAAGATGAAGCAAATATTATGTCGGCCATGTTAGCAAAAAAAATGGGTGCAAGAAAAACCATGGTTTTAATTAATAACAATGCTTATACCGACATTCTACAAGGAAAAGAAATCGATATCGCTGTGTCACCTCAACATACAACAACAAGTAGTTTGTTAACGCATATTAGAAGAGGCGATGTGTCAAATGTTTATACATTAAGGCGCGGCGCGGCAGAAGCAATGGAAGCGGTCGCACATGGAACGGAGGACACCTCAAAGGTTGTAGGAAAAGCAATTGGTGATATTCCGTTACCAAAAGGAACAACTATTGGAGCAATCGTTCGGGGCGAAAAAGTCATTATCGCCCATCATAATATTGTAGTACAAACGGATGATCACATTATTCTATTTTTAGTTGATAAAAAACATGTGGGCGAAGTAGAAAGATTATTTCAAGTTGATTTAACCTTTTTCTAACCAAGCGATTAACTTAGTCAATTTTTAACTAGCACAATACTGGCAAACTCAAATGCAAAAACAAGTGATTATTAGAATTCTTGGTATCCTGCTAATGATTTTTAGTCTCGCGATGCTCCCACCAATAGCGATTGCTTTATTTTATAAAGATGGTGGCGGTGTTGCTTTCTTTACCGCATTTATTGTTAGCCTATTATTAGGTTTAAGTTTATATCTTCCAAGAAAAAATGCTAGAGGTGAACTAAGAACAAGAGATGGTTTTTTAGTAGTGATCCTATTTTGGGGAGGTTTAAGTTTTATGGGAGCTTTGCCTTTATATTTAGCAATGGAGCCATCTTTAAATTTTGGTGTTGCAGATGCCGTGTTTGAATCTTTCTCTGGATTAACTACTACTGGAGCAACTGTTATTTCTGGGATCGATAAATTACCCCACTCCCTTCTTTTTTATCGTCAACAATTACAATGGATGGGCGGGATGGGAATTATAGTTTTGGCCGTAGCTGTATTACCAATGTTAGGAATAGGCGGAATGCAACTATATCGAGCAGAAACACCGGGACCAGTAAAAGATGCTAAATTAACGCCAAGGATTGCAGGAACAGCAAAGGCACTGTGGTATATCTATTTTGGTTTAACGGTGATTTGTGCGATTAGTTATTGGGTAGCCGGCATGGAGGCCTTTGATGCGATTGGGCATAGTTTTTCAACTGTTGCAATTGGAGGTTTTTCGACTCACGATGCCAGTATTGGGTGGTTTGCAAGCACGAATATCGAATTAATTTGTAGCTTTTTTATGTTTGTTGCAGGTATTAATTTTTCGCTGCATTTTGTTGCGGTTAGAGGTTTAAGTTTAGATAGTTATTTTCAAGATGCTGAATTTAAAGTTTATAGTACAATTTTGTTAATTATTACCTTAATCTCTACGAGCATTTTGGTTTCTCATGATTATTTTCAATTTTCAGAAGCTTTAGTAAAGTCAATTTTTCATACCATTTCAATTGGAACAACAACTGGTTTTGCAACGACTGATTTTACAGCATGGCCAATATTCTTACCCGTATTATTATTGTTTGTCAGTTTTGTTGGTGGGTGCGCTGGATCAACCGGTGGTGGTATGAAAGTAATTAGAATTATTTTATTATTTAAGCAAGGAACTAGAGAAATTGCTCGCTTAATTCACCCTAATGCAATATTAAAAATTCGCATTGGTAGCAAGGTGGTGCCAGAAAAAATAGTTGAAGCGATATGGGGCTTTTTTTCGACGTATGTTGTTTTATTTTTTATTTTTATGCTAATTTTAATGGCTGATGGAGAAAATCAAGTGACGGCATTTTCCGCTGTTGCGGCTTGTATGAATAATTTAGGGCCGGGTCTTGGAGATGTCGCAAGTAACTATTCTGGATTGAGTGATCTTTCGAAATGGGTATTATCAATTGCGATGTTATTTGGGCGTTTAGAAATATTTACATTACTAGTTATTTTTTCACCAGATTTCTGGAGAAGTTAATGGGCAACCAAATATCGGTTAGATCGCCATGTATTAGTAATTGTTGTTTAGATGATGAAGATATTTGCTTAGGTTGTTTCAGACATATTGATGAAATTGTTGGATGGGATATAGCTAGTAAAGAAGAACGAAAACAAATAATACTAAATTGTGAGCAGAGATTACTTAGTAAAAAATAGTATTACTATTCAACTAATTCAAAAACACACTCTAAAAATTTATCTTTGCTAGAGTAATTTCCAAACTGAAACGAACTCATCTTAAATCCAGGTAATAACTTAGTTAGCTGAGACATAGTCGTGATAGTTCTATTTTGATCACCCACAATATCTCCTCTAACAGAAACAGTGTAATCACTATTAATTTCATACTCAGGTGGTTTTTCTGGTGCATTTAGATTGATAGGTAAAAGCAAATGTAGCTTAGCTCCGACTCTTAAGTGAGATCGAATAGCGATAAGAAAGGCACCAAACTGTGTTGGGTGTAAAATACTGATAATATCCCACAGTAATATTAGATTAAATGTTTCATCAGTTTTAAAATTTAAAGCGTTTTGACTAAAGCTAGGGGTGTTATTGTTGATTTTTTTTTGCCAGATTAACGATGAGTATATATCTTCAACATATAGATGTTCGGTCAAGGAATTTAAAGTTTTTAGAGAGCGCCCTCCTTTTTTGCCAATCTCTAGAGTGCTAGAGTTATTGATTATTTTTAATTGCTTTAAAGAATCCTTTAGGCCATTCATAACGACATTGTTAAAGGTTAATTTTTGGCTGGAATATTTTGACTCTTCAACCATGTTATTTTTTTTAAGATTTTTTAACGCAGCCGTTTCACCGTAATCAAAAAGATATTCAGTTATGTCTTTTCGCATATCTGGTTGATTCATAATGGTTGAACGCAAAGTGAACGCACCCATATTTTTTAGCATTTGAATAGTGGATAAAGTGGGGTTCTTGATCAATTTATCGGAAAGGTTTTTATCCATGGAAAAAATTAGATCGTTTTGAATGCGAAATTGGCTTGGACTTGATGGCACATACTCACTTGTATAGCGCATCGTATGAAGAAGAGTGCCTTCTTTGAAATGTGGTGCAAGCAAATTAAACAGGTGAGTTTGTAGATCCTTGTCTATATAGTTTAAAAGATCCCAACAGAGAACATAATCAAATTTTAATCCGTCAGGCTTGTCTAAAAGATGAGCCTCTAGTAGATCAAAACGTCTGGGATTTTCAGAAGAGATCTCTTGTAATAGTTCGTTGAGATCTTCAATATAACAATTACACCTTAGATCTAAAAATACTTGAGTCGATCCCGTTTCTATAGAACCAAGATCAAGAACAACACTCTTACCAAGGCTTATTTCTTCAATTAAACTAGTTAATGCGGAAGAATAATGATCTGACACGATGACTCTCTTACTTATACCCTTAGCCTGTAATATGAATGCTACAGGCTAAGGGTTAGCGAAATTATTTTTTATTAAAGTTTGGTTTCCCAGAATCTTTACCGGAATTATTTTCTTGAGGTTTTAAGTTATCACCTTTTTTAGGTAAATGAGGGTGGATTAGTTTTTGTTTAAAGTCACTTAAACGTTCTTTCTTTTCTTGATCGGTATCTGTCATGTCCATTGAGCCGCGGAACTTTCCTCCATCGTCTAATTGAATTCTTGGAGCGGTTAAGTTGCCTTTAACAATCGCTGTAGATTTTACTTGAATCAGTTCGTCAGCAAGTACGTCACCCGTTAATTTACCATGAATTGTTAAGTTTTGAGCATGTACATTGGCATTAAGTATACCTTCTTCACCAATTGAAAGATTGTGCCCTTTCATGATAACCACACCTTCAATCACGCCTTCAATATGAAGATCTTCCGTACCAATAAGCTCACCACGAAACTTGATATTTTTTCCTAGTACAGAGTTTCCTTTTACAATGGTTTCTTTAACTTGTGTTTGAGTGGCACTGGTTGATGCCGTCGTAGATGAAGTTGAAGGTGATCCGGTCGTTGGAGAATTTGCAGTGCTTGAAGTAGGAATTTCTTTTTTACTAGCAAAAAAAGACTTATTTTCAGAACCTAGTTTTGTGTTGCTCATTTTTTACTCCGTATGTAACGTTAGTTTACAATAATAGCTATGTAATAATCTCGGGAGTGAAGGTTAAGCGATATGTAATAATCGAAAATAACCCTACTGATCCTAAAACTGGTTAAATCAAAACAACAATTAGATCCGATAGATCGTATAGTGTGAACTCCGTCACGGTTTTGATGGGACTACGCACTCATCTAATGGATCGAATGGATTATGTGCTTAGTCTGCTTACACTATACAAAAATCACCGCCTAATCAAATGATTTGATTAGTTGGTGATTATTTCACACTTCTTATAATACATAGCTATAAAAGAAGACTCAGTTATAAAAAGGTGTCGCTTTAAAGCGGTACTGAAGAGTTT
>Ga0256845_1002726_pt1 | contig 12511 bp, 14 predicted proteins | sample RiftiametaG_FD_189101 | JGI IMG/M metagenome (GOLD analysis project Ga0256845, IMG submission 189101) | Tube worm associated microbial communities from hydrothermal vent at the East Pacific Rise, Pacific Ocean - Riftia | ecosystem: Host-associated > Annelida > Integument > Unclassified ... | reverse complement strand
TGTCAGGGGTGAACCCACCGTTTCGTTTGAAATGCTTCTCGCGGGCCTTGCGCCACTCGGCCAGTGTTTCGTGTTCGCCTTCGGCCAGCGCCATACGCTCGGTGACCTTGTCAAACGGCAGGGTTTTGACCGAGGTGGTTTTGATCACCACCGCCGGTGTGCCGTCCCAGTTGGCAATGATATCGCAACGCCCGACCTTGGGCATCGAGGCCTCGTCGCCGCCAAATTCCGATAGCGCCGCGCATTCCGCGTGCTTGGTCTTGGCCCGCACCAAAGCGATCAGGGCGGCGGATGTTTCGGCATCCTCGCCCAAGGTGAACGTTCCCGCGCCGGGGTATGTGTCTTGCAGGTCTATGATCACCGCGACAACCCACCGTGCAACGTCGGCATATCCAGCGCGCCGAACCCGTAATGCCGCAGCCAGCGCAGGTCACTGTCAAAGAACGCCCGCAGGTCGGGGATGCCGTATTTCAGCATCGCGATCCGGTCGATGCCCATGCCAAAGGCAAAACCCTGCCATTTGTCAGGATCAATGCCGCCCGCCTGCAATACCTTGGGGTGCATCATGCCCGACCCCAGAACTTCCATCCAGCCGTCGCCCTCGCCAATGCGCAACTGGCCGTCGACCCATGAACACTGGATGTCGACCTCGGCCGATGGTTCCGTAAACGGGAAGTGGGAGGCGCGGAAACGGGTTTTGATGCCGTCGATTTCGAAAAATGCGGCAAAGAATTCTTCCAGAACCCATTTCAGATTGGCCATGGAAATATCCTTGCCAATCGCCATACCCTCGATCTGATGGAACATTGGTGTGTGGGTCTGGTCATAGTCGCTGCGATACACCCGACCCGGCGCGATCACGCGGATCGGGGCGCCGGTTTTCTCCATCGCGCGGATTTGCACCGGCGATGTGTGGGTACGCAAAACATGCGGCGGGCGGTCGTCGCCCTCGGCACGGTTCATATAGAAGGTGTCAAATTCCTGACGGGCCGGATGGTGCGGCGGGATGTTCAGCGCGTCGAAATTATACCAGTCATTTTCGATCTGCGGCCCCTCGGCCACCTTGAACCCCATATCGGCGAAAATGGCGGATACTTCCTCGGTCACTTGGGACACCGGATGAATGGTGCCTTGGGGACGGGTGCGCGATGGCAGGGTCACATCCAGCCATTCGCTGCGCAGGCGTTCATCCAGTGCAGCATCGGCAAGGCCTGCCTTTTTGGCGGCGATGGCTGAATTGATCTCGTCCTTGAGCGCGTTCAGCTTGGGGCCGGCCACTTGCCGTTCCTCGGGCGTCATTTTGCCCAACTCGCGCATTTTCAGCGAAACCTCGCCTTTTTTGCCCACAGCGGCGACGCGCAAATCTTCCAGCCCGGATTCATCCGCGACATTGGCAATGGCGTCGATATATTTCTGTCGTAGCGCGTCCATCAGACATTCCTTCGTTTGGTCACAGCCCTGCTAACACAAAGCACAAGCAAAGAAAAAGCCGCGAAACCCGAAAAGGGCCGCGGCTTCTTCAAATTCATTCCCCGTGAAGGGGGCAGTTTTACGCGAGCGCGGCCTGGGCCTTTTCAACGATCGCTGTAAAGGCAGCCGGCTCGTTCACGGCCAGATCGGCCAGAACCTTGCGGTCAACCTCGATGCCCGCTTTGGACAGACCATTGATGAAACGCGAATATGTCAGCGCTTCGTCATGGCTGCGCACGGCGGCGTTGATACGCTGGATCCACAAGGCGCGGAAATTGCGTTTACGCTGCTTGCGGTCACGTGTTGCGTATTGGTTCGCCTTGTCCACAGCCTGTGTTGCTGATTTGAACAGATTTTTACGGCGACCTTTAAAGCCTTTGGCGGCTTTGATGACTTTCTTGTGGCGGGCTTGGGTCGTTGGACCTGAAGTAACTCTCATTGCTCAATCCCTCCTAGCGTGAATACGGCATCATCGACTTGATGATTTTCGCATCAGGATCAGACAATGTGGTGGTGCCGCGCGCATTGCGCAGGAATTTATTGGTGCGTTTGATCATGCCGTGGCGTTTGCCGGCCTGACCCGCCTTGACACGGCCCTTGGCCGTGACCTTGAACCGCTTTTTGCAGCTCGATTTCGTCTTCATCTTAGGCATTTCCGTCTCCTTACAGATGGGCGGTTAAAACGCGACTCGGCATGCCTTACCAGCCGGTCGCGCGGTATCAAGATGCGCCGTATAGGCCGCTTGTGCCTATATGACAAGGGAAAAACGCAGGCGATCAGGGCTCTAGTTCAGATATTTGGCAATCACCCTCGTAAACGCCTGAGGTATCTCTTGAAAGCTGTATCCGCTGGGCCTTTGCATCATTGCGACCGCGATCATTCCACTGCCAATCATCACCATAATTGCGGCGGCGCGTGGTATCCGGCTGTCCACCATCGCCCCGATGATAGGGGGGATCGAAAGTCCTGCAACAATCAGCCCTATCACCAGAAATAAATCCGCATTCATCACTCGTTCCCTAAATTAACTTTACGTTAAGGAAACCATTATTCCTGTTCCGAGCGGAAAATCAACCTTTCTTCGCAGGGCGCAACCCTAAGGATATTGGTGGTTCCGGGCACATTGAAGGGCACACCGGCGGTGACGACAATCTGGTCTTTTTCCGTTGCCAACCCCGAAGAGCGCGCCGCGCGGGCGGCACTGACCACGGCCAGTTTGAAACGATCCACATCGCCGGAAAAGTAGCAGTTCACCCCCCAGCTAAGGCAAAGGCGCCGCGCTGTACCGGTAAGCGGGGTTAGAGCAATAATCGGCACGCTGGGGCGTTCGCGGGCAGTCAACAGGGCTGTGGTGCCCGATTGGGTAAAGCAGCAGATCGCCTTGATATCGGTGGTTTCGGCAATCTCGCGGGCGGCGGCAACGATACTGTCGGCCACACTGCTGCGTTTCAGTTTGCGCGAGGCCTCGATCACGTCGCGATAGATCGGATCGCTTTCGACCTCGATTGCGACGTTGTTCATGGTGGTCACAGCCTCGATCGGGAACCGCCCTGCCGCAGATTCTGCCGACAACATAATGGCGTCGGTACCCTCGTAAATCGCGGTCGCCACATCCGACACCTCGGCCCGCGTAGGCACGGGGCTGTCGATCATGCTCTCCAGCATCTGGGTGGCCACGATCACCGGTTTGCCGGCGGCGCGACAGCCACGGATCAGTTGTTTCTGGATTGGTGGCACATTTTGCACCGGCAGTTCCACGCCCAGATCGCCACGGGCAACCATGATGCCATCAGACACTGCCAGAATATCCTTGAACGCCGTCACGGCTGCCGGTTTTTCGATCTTCGACAAAATCGCCGCGCGGCCCTGCGCCAGTTCACGCGCCTCGATCACGTCTTCGGGGCGCTGCACAAACGACAGCGCCAGCCAATCCACACCCAACTGGCAAACAAATTCCAGATCCTTGCGATCCTTTTTCGACAGCGCCGCCAAGGGCAGCACCACGTCGGGCACATTCACGCCTTTGCGGTTGGAAATCGTGCCGCCAACAATCACAGTGCAATTGGCGTAATCCTCGCCACATTCTTTGACCCGCAGTTCGATTTTGCCGTCATCTACCAGCAGGGTCGATCCGGGCTTTAGCGCCGCAAAAATTTCGGGGTGAGGCAGACGCACGCGGTGGCTTTCACCGGGGGCCTTATCCAGATCAAACCGGAAATCCTGCCCGTCCTCCAGATCCGCTGCCTTGTTGGCAAATTTGCCGCAGCGCAGTTTCGGCCCCTGCAAATCGGCCAGAATGGCGATCGGGCGGTCCACATCCTTTTCGATCTTGCGGATAATCCGGTGGCGTTCGCGGATTTCCTCGTGCTCGCCGTGGCTCATGTTCAGGCGGAACACATCGGCACCGGCCTCGAACAGGGCGCGGATCATTTCATAGTCGTTAGAAGATGGCCCCAGAGTGGCCACGATTTTCACATTGCGCAGGCGCTTCATATTGCCTCGTTCCTTGTCTTGTTCATCATTTACTGGTGGGCCACGCGTTATATGCCGTAAAAACCCCGCGGATACAACTGGCGCTTTGTCAATCCTGCCCTTATGTGGGGTATAAAAGTAAAAGCAAACAAGAACATGACATACCATCCCTATCACATCATCGGGGCAGATCGCCCCGCCCGCTGGCTGATCACAGCTGACCATGCCGCCAATACCGTTCCTGTCGAGGTGAACGGTGGCAACCTTGGCCTGCCACCTGCGGAAATGGCCCGCCACATCGCCTTTGATCCGGGTTCGGCAGGGCTTACGTATGCGCTGGCCGAGCTGCTGGACGCACCTGCAATCTTGTCGAATTTTTCCCGCCTTGTGATTGATCCGAACAGGGGCGAGGACGACCCGACCCTGATCATGAAACTGTATGATGGCACCATCATTCCGGCCAACCGGCATGTGGACGCGGCCGAGCGTGAACGCCGTCTGAACGCCTATTACCGGCCCTATCATGCAGCGCTGGGAGGTCTTGCCGCGCGGCAGGACGACACCCTTTATGTAGCGATTCACAGTTATACATCGCAGTTGAACGGCTATCCGAAACGCCCGTGGCACATCGGGGTTCTTTATGCCGATGACACCCGCCTATCCGCCCCACTGGTCGAGCGTCTGCGACAGGAACCCGACCTGTGCGTCGGTGAAAACGAACCCTACGGCGGGCATTTGATCGGTGATTCCGTGGACCGGCATGCGATTGCCCACGGGCGGCCCAATGTGCTGATCGAAATCCGCAATGACTTGATCAAAACCGATGAACAACAGGTTACATGGGCCAAACGCCTTGCGCCGATCTTGGAACAGGTGCTTACTGACAGCGGATTGTAAGGAGGATCGACATGCCACATATCATCGTTGAATATGCCGGACATCTGGATGAAACCCACTGTATGACCGGCATGTGCCAAACCCTGTTTGATGCCGCCGCTGCATCCGGTGTGTTCCCCGATGTGTCCGCCATCAAGGTGCGCGCCATCCCCTGCCCCTTCTTTCGAATCGGAACCGAGCCGCAAAGCTTTGCCCACGCCACCATCCGCCTGCTGGCCGGACGCGACGAGGCCACCAAGGCCGAACTGACCCGCAGCATATTGGCCGCACTGGATCAGGCCCTGCCCGATGTCGGTAGCCTGTCGGTGGACATCAAGGACATCGACACCGCCACCTATGCCAAACGCACGCTTTAGGCGGCCCTGATTTTTTGAAAAAATCAGACCTCTTTTTTTTAAAAAAGAGAGGCGCACCGTATAACCAGAAGGAACCACCAATGGACGACCAAACCCGCATCGAAATCGAGGCCGCTGCCTTTCGCCGCCTGCGACAACACCTGATGCAGGACCGCAAGGACGCGCAGAATATCGACATGATGAATCTGGCCGGTTTCTGCCGCAACTGCCTGTCACGCTGGTATCAAGAGGCCGCCGCCGAACGCGGCATCGAAATGACCAAAGACGAGGCGCGCGAAGCCTACTACGGCATGCCCTATTCCGAATGGAAGGCGAAATACCAAACCGATGCCAGTCCCGAAAAGCAGGCAGCCTTCAAGGTGGCCTTTGCCGAGAACGTGGGCAAAGCCGAATAACAAGGACAGCACATGTTCAAACCCCCGCTGATCGCCGCCCTTCTGGCCGCTGTGTTAACCGCCTGCGTTCCCGACACGGGCCAAACACCACCCCCCGTCGAAATAGCCCTGAGCAAAGAGGCCAAATATTTCGTTGGTCCGTGGGTTGAATTGATGCCCGGTGGATATGGATCAGGGTTTGAATTGTCAGCGGACGGCACGGCAAAGGCGATTGATGATCCACAAACCACCTATACCAGCTGGCGTTTTGCGGATAGCAAACTGTACCTGACCACAGCCAAAACCGTTGGCAATGTGATCAAAACCACGCAAGCCGGTCATGCTGTGGAAATTGTCGACGAAACCACCTTTCGCATGATATCGCCCAACAGCGAATGGCCGCGTGTTTACCACTACAACAGTGCCGATGTGAAACCGCAATAAGCGTTAACTGGCCAGCGCGGTTTTGGCCGCCCCCGTCACGGGCTCTTCCAGCAGGTCCAGACGGTTTTTTTGCAAACGGCACAAAAGCCTTTTAAGCATCTTGCGTTCGACAACTGGCCGCGCCGGTGTTTTAGCGACCGGCACCAATCCCGAAACCCTGTCGCGCAGCCATTCCACTTCGTCCACAGCATCGCCAAGGGTTTTTACAGCCTCGGCTCCCAGCAGCAGGCTTTCGACCGGGGCACCGTTGGCCAGAAACACCTCGTGGTGATCAAAGGCGATATGGACATAAGTCAACTGTTCCACATCATCCGCGATCCCGATGCCGTCAAATCCGCACAGTTTTTTGGCCGCAACCAGAACCTCGGATTGGCCAAACAAGCGTTCGCAAACGCGCGAGCGGACAAGCAGGCGGTGCTGTTGTGACACCAGCAAATCCCGCTCGGGCAAAACACCATTCAATGCCCCGGCCTTGATCCGCACCGGGTGTTTGGCAGGGGATTGGCGCAACGCCCGCGGCCCAACCCTGCCATTGCCGATCCAGCGTATGGGTTGATAACCGCGATCAAGTGTCCAGACCTTATCACCCACTTTCAGGGTATCCGCCCGCAGATCCCCCTCTGCACAGCGCACAAGGCAGTCACCCGAAACACATATTACCGCGTCATCGTTGGTGATCGCGTCAACATGGGTTGTTCCATCCCAATCCTGCTGAAAGGAGTTTCCCCAGCCAATCGAGCGCCAGTCCGGCAACGGATCAGACAATGCGCCGTTTGCAGCCCCTTCAGTGGCCGTAACCGTAAAGTTGTCCGTGCCGTAGAAATCCAGAACCGTGCCAGCGGTAATATCGGTCAGTGCAATGGCCGAGCCCTCGTCGGCATCGCTAATATTATCCTTAATCCCGACAGGAATCGTATAGATTATCCAATTCGGGTTGTCCGGGTCTGTTACCCCGGTCAGCGTGGACAGGTTGACTTCGCCACCGGCAATGCCCGCGCCGGTATGTAATGTGCCATCATCGCGATAAACGCTAACGACATAATCCGCCGGATTGTCACTTACGTTGATAGCAATTTCAACAAATTCCCCACCGGCAACACCGCTACCGCCTAGAAAATTCACTTCGGACATAAAAGCCATTGTTGGATTCCTTAAGTTTCCAAGCCAAACAAGCTCGGCCAATAGTGCCGGATTTGGGCATAAGTATGACAGATACTGTTAAAATACCCTTATGAACACCGTCAAAGCGCGGCGATCAACATCGTGAAAAAATAGCCATTTTCTGCACATACTCAGGGGGCAGATAATCACCTGCCCCCTGAAATCTACGCCATAAACAGATGCTAGTAGATATTGCCCTTGTCGACCCGTTTTGAAAACTCGGTTTCGCCACCGGAGGCCAACAATTTCGCCTGATCAACCCATGTATCGCGGGTTACGCGGCCTTTGAAACCTTCCAGATTCGCATCCACCCAGGCAACCTCGTCTGCGCTCCAGGCTGCGATCTGGTCAAAGTGCCAAAACCCCAGCTTGTTACAGAGTTTTTCCATTTTCGGGCCAATACCCTTGATGCGCTTCAGATCATCCGCGCGCCCGTCACGCGGCGCGTCCAGCGTTGACGGTTTCACACCTTCGTCTTTACCCTCGACCACACCGTCGCCATCAAAATCCTGGTCCATATTCGCCATAATTGCCGCGGCGGGGGGGGCAATGCTTTCGGCACGACAAGCCTCCAGATCCGCCTCAAGTTCGGCAATACGCGCGGAATGCCCACTGTTGGTTTTGCGGCAATTGTCCAGTTCGCCACGCAGGCGGTCCACCTCGCCATTATCAATGTTCACCTCGTTATGAACCTCGGAACGACGACCCCAGATAATCCAGCCGGCAATCAGTCCGATCAAACCTGCAAGCGCCAAAAGCACCCAGATTTCTCCTAGCAGAAAACCCCATTCACGAAACATAATACTCTCCCTTACTCAGATACTTCAGACCAACGAATGGTTGTTCGCCGGTTGGCGGCTTTCCCCTCGTCTGTTTGATTGGTGGCAATCGGTTCATCTGGCCCATAGCCCTTGGCCGCCATTCTGTTTGCAGGAACCCCCCGTGCAACCAGCGCATCGACCACAGACTGCGCCCGCTCGGCGCTTAGGTCCATGTTAAGCTGTCGGCTGCCATCGCTATCGGTATGCCCGCCGATTTCAGCCATCAGGTTTCCACCCGACATACATTGCAAAACAACACCTGCAATATTGTTGATCGCCCGAACCGATTTTGCATCCAGTCTGGCCGAGCCCGTTACGAAATTAACCCGCGTTTCTATTAACGCTTTATCGGATTGTCGGGCGCAGTTCTGCGCCGTTACCGAAAAATCCTCGTGAACCGGTATCCAGAATCCGCCTTGAAATATTTCCGACCCGCGCACGGCATTTTCACGTACGGTGCCTTCGTCGGGTGCCGTGCCAAGGTCCGTAAGCTCCAAATCAGCTATTGCACCAAGTTCTTTTGCCATTGCGGCCTCGACCAATTCGACATCTGCGCCGGGGCTTAGGTTGGCCTGAATCCGGGTCTTGGCGCCGTCCGCTGTCAGGGTAAACCCTTCCAGTTCCGGCAACCAGCCTGCCATCACCGCCAGTTGCTGTTTCAAGGTATCACCATTGCCATATTTTGCAGTTCTCGCAATCACCGGATCACCGGTGACATTCTGAACACCCAGCGCCGTGGCGATAGCGGTCGTGTCCATATCACTGGTCAGTTTTCCCGTTACCGAAGTCCCTGTAACTGGGTGATACAGAATGGAATATGCTGCGGGTTTGCCATCATCAATCGTGCTGATATCCACGTCGGCCGAATAGCCGTCAGGCAATTGGCCAATCGCCGCCATTGCCGCCGCCTTTTCATCTGGCGTTAAGGCGGCACCGGTAACAGTCAGCTTGCGGTCAACCAATGCCATTTTACCGGTTTCCAATGAATCCAGCACAGCCAGCCCTTTGACAGCAACACCGGTCCAGCTGTCGTCCGGAGCCCCCCAGGCATGTTTCAGCCCCGCCGCGCCATCGCCCATAGACAACGCCAGCGTTTCGCGTGCTTTTTCGTTTGGAACAGACCCTGCATAGGACTGGCCATCGGCAGTTTTGACGCTGCTAACCTCGAATGGGACAGCTGTCATAAGCAGCGAGGTAATATTGACCTCTTTGGAATACCCGTCGGGAAGCGTATCAATCACCGCTTCTGCCGCCGCTTTTTCAACTGGCGTTGCTGCAACACCTGTCACCGTCAAAGCGCGATCCAAAAGGGTTACCTCTGCCGTTTCCAACCCGCCAATCGCCTCTAGCCCTTGAAACGCGACACCCGCCCAGTTGTCGTCAGGCGCGCCTGCGGCCAATTCCAGACCGGCAGCCGCATCGGCCCCGATTCTGGTCGAAAATTCACTGCGGATTTTCTCGCTCGGGACAGCACCGTCATAGGTCAGCCCCTGAGCCGATTTGACGGTATGAAACAGGAATGGCGACATGGCAGGTAACGCCCGAAGATCGTCCAGCACAACCCGACGCCCATCAACATCGTTCAGGGCGGCTAAAATCTCGCTCCGTTCGTCTTCGCTGCTGACAAAGCCGGAAACAGCAATATCCCGACCGGAAACCTTTGTCGTCACACCATGCGTTGTACCCTGAGCAATCCCCAGCGCATCAGCCGTTATTCGTGCTTGCATATCTTTTGCGTGATGTCCGTTGGCGTATAATCCAAGGCCGCCAACACCCAATGCCAACACGGCACTGCCAAGTAACTTACGCATATTACCCCCAACACATATAAACCATTACAATCGGGGGCAATTTACAGAGTAAGCCAAGCTATTCCAAGGAATTTCTTGGCATTCAGTGCAAGCGGGCGTTTTAATGCTGTTTAGATCGCCGTCTTCAGGCTCTCTTCCAGATAAATCTCGCGCAGGCGGGCCGCCACCGGACCCGGCGTGCCATCGCCCAGCTTTGCGCCGTCCACCTCGACCACCGGCATCACGAAGGTGCTGGCCGAGGTGATAAATGCCTCGTCCGCATCTTGGGCTTCTTCTATGGTAAAGCTGCGCTCCTCGACTTCCATCTGCGCCTCTTTGGCGAACCGCAGGACGGCCTTGCGGGTGATGCCATGCAGAATATCGTTGGACAATTCGCGGGTGATAATCTTGCCACCCTTGACGATATAAGCGTTGTTCGATGTGCCCTCGGTCACTTTGCCGTCCTCGACCAGCCATGCGTCATCGGCACCGGCGGCCTTGGCCATCATTTTACCCATCGACGGATATAGCAGTTGCACGGTCTTGATGTCACGACGGCCCCAGCGCTGATCCTCGATCGAGATCACCTTGATGCCCTTTTTCGCCACCGGATTATCCGCCAGTCCCGGCTTGTTCTGGGTGAACAGCACAATGGTTGACGGCACCTTGGCCGGATCGGGGAATGCAAAATCGCGGTCATCGGGCGCACCACGGGTGATTTGCAGGTAAATCATACCCTCGTTTATGTCGTTCAACCGCACCAGTTCACGATGCACCTCAAGCAGATCATCCATGCTGATCGGGCTGGCCATGTCCAATTCATTCAAGGACCGTTCCAACCGCACCGCGTGACCTTCAAAATCAATCAGCTTGCCATCCAGCACGCTGGTCACCTCGTAAACGCCATCGGCCATCAAAAATCCACGATCAAAGATCGAAACCTTCGCTTCGCCTTCGGGCATGTATTCGCCGTTCAGATATACAGTTCTGCTCATAATTCTCTCTCCTGTTCAGCCCCAAAGGGCAGCGCTTGGCGGATGCACACCGGCATCATCGAATTTCAAAGGTTTGTTGCGGTCTTCGGCCAGCAACAGCGGTCCGTCAAGGTCTGTATAGGCCACGCCCTGCGCGATCAAGGTGGCAGGGGCCATCGCCAAGGATGATCCCACCATGCAACCGACCATCACACCGAAACCTTCGGCTTCTGCCGCTTGCCGCAGGGCAATCGCTTCGGTCAGCCCACCGGTTTTGTCCAGCTTGATGTTGACGATATCGTATTTACCCTTCAGCGCGGGCAGGCTGGCGCGGTCATGGCAGGCCTCGTCGGCGCAAACGGGAACGGGGCGATCCATGCCGATCAGGGCGTCGTCATCGCCAGCAGGCAAGGGCTGCTCGACCAGCCCGACCCCAAGGCGCACCAGATGCGGGGCAAGGTCGGCGTAAACCTCGGCAGACCAGCCCTCGTTCGCGTCGATGATGATACGGGGTTTCGGCGCGCCGGCGCGCACGGCTTCCAGCCGCGCCATATCGTCCGGCGTGCCCAGCTTGATCTTCAGCAATGGGCGGAAAGCATTCTTTGCCGCCTGTTCCTGCATCTTATCCGGTGTGTCCAGCGACAGGGTATAGGCGGTGATTTCGGGTTTCGGGGCAGGTAGACCCGCCAGTTCCCAAACCCGTTTACCGGCCTTTTTCGCCTCCAGATCCCACAGGGCACAATCCACAGCGTTGCGGGCGGCACCCGGGGACAACGCATCCTGCAATTGCGCGCGGGTGACATCCGCAGGCAACCCTTTGATTTCGGCCGTGACACTGTCCAGCGTTTCGTCATAGCGAGCATAGGGCACACATTCACCCCAGCCGGTCACGCCATCGTGCGTGACGCGGATTGTCAGCACCTTGGCCTCGGTCCGCGAGCCGCGCGAGATGGTAAACACCTGCGCCAGCTTGAACACATCGGGGGTGACAGTAATCGTCATTGCATACTCCTAGAGACAGGACAGCCGCTTGCGGGCAAAACCTTGCCCGCAAGATTGCCCAAGGGCAGATTAAACACCAGCCTAAATTGCGTCCAGCGCATCCACCAGACGACCGGCACCCTGACGGAACGGATCAACTGCAGGCAACCCCATGCGTTTTTCGACCTCTTGCAGATAGGACAGCGCCTGATCCTCGTCAAAATGCTGGGTGTTCACCGAAACACCGGCCACCTGACATTTCGGGTTCACCACGCGGGCCAGCGGCAGGGCGGTATCGCGCAGCTGCTCCAATGTGGGCAGGGAATAATCCGGCAGGCCGCGCATATGGGTGCGGGTCGGTTCATGCGCCAAAATCAGCGCATCGGGCTGACCACCGTGGATCAGCGCCATTGTCACACCGGAATAAGAGGCATGGAACAGGCTGCCCTGCCCCTCGATATGATCCCAGTGATCATCGTCATTATCGGGCGTCAGATATTCCACCGAACCGGCCATGAAATCGGCGATCACCGCATCCAGCGGCACCCCGTGACCCGTAATCAGAATGCCGGTCTGGCCGGTTGCGCGGAAGGTCGACTTCATACCGCGTTTGTTCATTTCGGCATCCATCGCTAGCGCCGTATACATCTTGCCCACCGAACAATCAGTGCCAACCGCCAGCACCCGCTTGCCCCTGCGTTTCTTGCCGTTGGCAATCGGATACCCCACCGAAGGCACCCGCACATCATGCAGCGTTCCACCAAAGGTCT
>Ga0256845_1002725_pt1 | contig 12514 bp, 14 predicted proteins | sample RiftiametaG_FD_189101 | JGI IMG/M metagenome (GOLD analysis project Ga0256845, IMG submission 189101) | Tube worm associated microbial communities from hydrothermal vent at the East Pacific Rise, Pacific Ocean - Riftia | ecosystem: Host-associated > Annelida > Integument > Unclassified ... | reverse complement strand
CCGTGTTAAAAACGGTCACCGTCAATCTTTAACTGAAATTATAATTGAAAGTATTGCTGCTTCTGGAGCTAAAAAAGCTGCCCCAGCAAAAGCAACAAAAAAAGCTGAACCAAAAGTAGAAGCGAAAGCTGCTGCGCCTAAAGCAAAACCAGCTGCTAAAAAACCAGCTGCTAAAAAAGCAACAGGAAAAGCTGACGATTTGAAAAAAATTGAAGGTATTGGCCCAAAAATTGCAAAAACTTTAGTTGAAGCAGGAATAGTTACTTTTGCAGATTTAGCTAAAGCAAAATCAACAAAAATTTCTGAAATCATCGCTGATATACGTGGAAACCACGTAACTGATACTTGGCCAGCACAAGCTAAATTAGCTGCTGACGGTAAATGGGATGAGCTTAAAAAATGGCAAGACGAATTAGATGGTGGTAAAGCTTAATTGCAAAACTCACTTAAATATAACAATATAAAACCTTAAGACAATGGCTCATAAAAAAGGAGTAGGTAGTTCTAAAAATGGTAGAGAATCAGAATCAAAACGTTTAGGTGTTAAGATTTTTGGTGGACAAGCTGCTATTGCTGGAAACATTATATTAAGACAACGTGGTAATACTCACCATCCAGGTGAAAATGTATACCAAGGAAAAGATCATACTTTACATGCTAGAGTAGATGGACTTGTAAAATTCACAAAGAAAAAAGATAATAAATCTTTCGTTTCTATTGAGCCTTTTGAAGCTTAAGAAACAGTTTCTTTAAATATTTTAAAAACCCTTTCAGGAAACTGAAAGGGTTTTTTTATGAGCATAAGCCAACTTTTCCTTAAGTTTTATTTATTGTTAATTAATTTAAAAAAATTCTTAACTTAAACTTATTGCATCTGCAATATTGCTTTTAATATTTAATATGATGTTAGCTTTTAGATTGGAAATTAGAAATTCTCCAAGAAGACAACCAATCAAATTTTTTTGAAAGATGAATCTTTAGATGCTGAAATTAAAAGTTATTTAGAAAGTTTTAATGAGATTGAGCTTATTGAAATTAGAAGAAGTGTTGAGCGTAATTGTGCTTCTGAAAACATCACCATTTTTAGAAAAAAAGGTATCGATATTAAAAACTTTTGAATTGACACCATCATTAATTAATCGAGAAGTATTCGAATCTTTTAAAAAAATAAACGAAAAGTAGTTTTTCGCGATAACGATTGTAGTGACATCCTTTTTTGAGGTACGAGAAAAAGATATAACGGAAAGCGTGGTTTGGTTTGGCTTTTTCTGCCAAAACAAAATTGCCCAAATGATAAAGATTACAATTAGGCAGATTGTCACGTTATCAGATAATTATCGGAACTCCTCACAATGACGTTAAAAGAAATCCCAAACATTACTGCTTGGGATTTTTAGTTTTTATTGAAAAGATTGCAACACTTCGACTACGCTCAGTATAAACTCTGCTTACTCCTCGCAACGATGTTTCAATTAGTATCTGTAATGCTCTGGCTTATATGGTCCATTTACAGTTACACCAATGTAGCTTGCTTGGTCTTCGCGAAGCTCGGTAAGCTCTACACCAATTTTTGCTAAATGCAGTTTTGCTACTTTTTCGTCTAACGATTTTGGTAACATATACACGTCGTTTTTGTAAGCATTAGCATTAGTCCAAAGCTCGATTTGAGCTAAGGTTTGGTTTGTAAACGAGTTACTCATTACAAAACTGGGATGTCCTGTTGCGCAACCAAGATTTACTAAACGACCTTCGGCAAGTATAATAATGTCTTTACCATCAATTGTGTATTTGTCTACTTGAGGCTTAATAGTGTCTTTAGTTTGACCATGGTTATTGTTTAACCAAGCCATATCTATTTCGTTATCAAAATGCCCGATATTACATACAATAATCTTGTCTTTCATCGCTTCGAAATGACGGCCTTGAATAATATCTTTATTTCCAGTAGTTGTAATAACAATATCTGCATTACCAACTACAGTTTCTAATTTCTTCACTTCAAAACCATCCATTGCAGCTTGTAAAGCACAAATTGGGTCAATTTCAGTTACAGTTACTATACTTCCAGCACCACTAAAAGAGGCTGCTGTACCTTTACCTACATCGCCATAACCACAAACAACTACACGTTTTCCGGCTAACATGATATCTGTTGCACGACGAATAGCATCTACTGCACTTTCGCGACAACCATATTTATTATCGAATTTAGATTTTGTAACCGAATCGTTAACATTTATTGCTGGCATAGGTAGTGTTCCATTTTTTACACGTTCGTATAAACGGTGAACTCCTGTTGTTGTTTCTTCAGATAAACCATTAATTCCTGAAGCTAATTCTGGGTATTTATCTAAAACCATGTTGGTTAAATCGCCGCCATCATCTAAAATTAGATTTAATGGTTTTCTGTCTTCTCCAAAGAAAAGTGTTTGCTCAATACACCAATCAAATTCTTCTTCTGTCATATCTTTCCAAGCATACACAGCAGTTCCAGCGGCAGCAATTGCAGCAGCAGCTTGGTCTTGTGTTGAGAAAATGTTACAAGAACTCCAAGTAACTTCTGCGCCAAGTGCTTGTAATGTTTCAATTAAAACCGCAGTTTGAATCGTCATGTGTAAACAGCCTGTAATTCGTGCACCTTTTAAAGGTTGTGAATTTCCGTATTCAGCACGAAGACTCATTAATCCAGGCATTTCAGCTTCAGCTAATTCAATTTCTTTTCTTCCCCAAGCTGCAAGCGATATATCTTTTACTTTATTAGGTACGTAGGCAACAGTTTTTGTGCTCATATTAGTATATTTGTTTGTATCAAAAAATGTGACCGCAAAGTTACGTAATAAGTCTGAGAAATATAAATGCCATTATACAAAACAATAAGCCCAAATTCACAAACTACTGTTAAAATCTGGAAGATTTCAGAATCTTATAGTGATTTGATTCAGTCAATTATATTGAATCCTGAAAGTTTAGAGCGCGTTTTAGGTATGAAAAGTGAATTGCACCAACGCGGGTTTTTAAGTGTTCGCCATTTGTTGGCTGAATTTGGTTATACCGATGCCGATTTGTTTTATGATGAAAATGGAAAACCGCATTTAAAAGATGGTAAACAAATTTCTATAACACATTCGTTTAATTTTTCGGCAGTTATAGTAAGTGATTTAATTGTGGGAATTGATGTTGAAAAACAACGTGATAAAATAACCATTATAGCTTATAAGTTTATTGATTATGAATTTAATTATTTAAATGAAAATGATTCAGATTATATAAAGAAATTAACTACTATTTGGTGTGTTAAAGAATCACTTTATAAATTGTTCGCAACTCCAGGATTAAGTTTTAAAAAACATTGTTTGGTAATTCCTTTTTCGGAAAATGATGATAAAACAGTTGCTTGGATTGATTATAAAACTAAAAAACATCGTTATAATATTCACTTTTTAGAGTTTGAAGATTTTACTTGTGCTTATGCCATATCTTAAATGAATAGTATTTATAACAACATAAAATCCTCAAATAAAAAGTTACTCGCAGTTTTAATCGACCCTGATAAAATGACGATTGAAAATGTTTCTGGTTTTATTGAAAAAATAAATACATCTATTACAACTCATATTTTTGTTGGCGGTAGTACAGTTGATGATGATGCAACAGATATTTTAGTTTCTCAAATTAAAAAACATACAGAATTACCAATAGTTTTATTTCCTGGCGATGTTACTCAAATTACAAATAAAGCAGATGCATTATTGTTTTTATCATTGATTTCTGGTAGAAATCCCGAGTATTTAATTGGGAAACATGTTGAGGCTGTTTCAGTGTTAAAAGAAATAACTTTAGAAGTTATTTCGACAGGATATGTGCTGATTGAAAGTGGAAAAGAAACAGATGTACAAAGAGTAACACAAACACAACCAATATCTAGAAATAGCATTCAACAGATAGTTGATGTTGCAAAAGCAGGCGAATTATTAGGTATGAAATTAATATATTTAGAAGCAGGAAGTGGAGCTATAAATCCAATTTCTAATAATATAATTAAAGCAGTAAAAGAAGAAATACAAATTCCATTAATTGTTGGAGGTGGTATTAGAAGTAAAATACAATTAAATGAAGCTTATAGTTTTGGAGCAGATTTGGTTGTTATAGGAACTGCTTTTGAAGATGATGAATCGTTTTTTGATGAACTAAAAAAATAAGAATGAAAATATCAGTAGAATTAACATTAACACCATTGCAAGATGACTTTGAGCCAGCCATCATTCATTTTATAAAAAAATTAAGAGCTTCAAATTTAGAGGTTTTAGAAAACCCATTAAGCACACAAGTTTATGGCGATTATGATGAGGTAATGAAACTACTAACAACAGAAATTAAAGAAGCCTTTGAACTTATAGAAAAAGGGTTGCTTTATATGAAAATTGTAAAATCTGATAGACACGATTATGAGCCACATTTTTGATTTTTTTTTTGGTCAGTATTCAGAATATGAAACTATAGATATTGTACTTGAAATAGTAGCGGTTATTTTTGGGTTTCTTTCTGTTTGGTATTCTAAACAAAACAAAATTTGGGTGTTTCCCACAGGAATGATTAGCACCGTTATTTTTGTGTATTTACTTTTAAAATGGGAGTTGTTGGGTGACATGATGATTAATGGATATTATTTTATTATGAGTGTTTATGGTTGGTATATTTGGACTCGTAAAGTAGATGATTCTCATGTTACTCCAATTTCAGTAACAACTTCAAAAGAGAAAAAAATTAGTATTGCCATATTTTTCACAACACTACTGTTTGTGTATATAGTTTATAACATATTCGATAAATGGACGAGTTGGGTTGCGTATGCAGATACCATTACAACGGCTATCTTTTTTGTTGGTATGTGGCTTATGGCAAGACGTAAAATAGAAAATTGGATTTTTTGGATTATTGGAGATATTATTTCTGTTCCTTTATATTTTTATAAAGGATTTACATTTACAAGTTTTCAATATTTAGGATTTACAGTAATAGCAATATTTGGATATTTAGCATGGAGAAAAAGTATAAACAAGAACCTTCAAACTGTATAAAAGTCGTTTTGTTTGGTCCAGAATCTACTGGAAAAACAACACTTTCTTGCCAGTTGGCACGCCATTATAATTCTATTTGGGTGCCAGAATATGCACGAGAATATTTGCAGGCTAAATGGAATAATGAGCGTAAAACCTGTGAGTCAGATGATTTGTTGCCAATTGCCAAAGGCCAAATGAAGCTTGAAAACAAATCAGCTAAAAAAACAGATACCGTTTTAATTTGCGATACCGATTTGTTAGAAACCAAAGTGTACTCTGAAGCATATTATATAGGAAGTTGCGACCCGATTCTTGAAAAATATGCATTAGAAAACACATATGATTTATATTTTTTAACCTATATTGATACACCTTGGGAAGCTGACGATTTACGCGACAAACCAGAGGAAAGAGAGCAGATGTTTAAAGCTTTTGAAACAGCTTTAATAGAAAATAAAAGACCTTATGTTTTACTTAAAGGAAGCAAAAAAGAACGTTTAGACTTAGCTATAAAACATATTGATGCGTTAATTAAGAATGAAAAAATAATGTTTACAGAAAAAGACCTACAACAAATACAGGAAAACGGATTAACTATTGAAAAAGTTAATGCACAAATAGATTTGATTAAAACAGGTATGTCGTATTCAAATTTAATTGCTGCTGCCACAATTGGAGAAGGTATTCTTAAACTAAGCGAGCAAGAAGAACAAGAGTTTATAAATCATTATGAAGCTAAACGAGACACTATAAATATTGTAAAATTTGTGCCAGCTTCTGGTGCAGCAACACGTATGTTTAAGTTTTTATTTCAGTTTATAAATACGTATAATGTAAACGAAGAAAGCCTTGATGCTTATCTTAAAAAGCATAACAATAAAGACATAAAAGTATTTGTAGATGGTTTAAAAAAATCGCCTTTTTATGAAGTTGTAATTAATAAGGTTCAGCAATTTGTTCCTAATTATGATGCATTATCTGATGATGAAAAATTAGTAGAATTTGTTAAAACAATAATTGATAAAAACCGATTGAATTTGAGTGCAAATCCAAAAGGGTTATTACCATTTCATCAATATAAAGATGGAGTTTATACACCATTTAAAGAACATTTATTTGAAGCTGCTTTTTATGCGTCTTCGAATCAAAAAGCAAATTTACATTTCACTATTTCGGATACACATACAGATGAATTTAAAAATGAATTAAATACTATTCAATTAGATGTTGAAGCAGAAGCTAATATCAAATTCAATGTGTCTTTTTCATATCAAAATAAATCGACTGATACTATTGCGATAACATTAAAAGACGAATTGTATAGAGATGAAAACGGCAAATTATTGTTTCGCCCGTCTGGTCATGGTGCTTTAATTGAGAATTTAAATACACTTGATAGCGATATTGTTTTTATAAAAAACATTGATAACATAGTAGTGTCAAACATTAGTAATAAAGTTTCTAGGTATAAAAAAATGATGGCTGGAATTTTGTTAGAAATTCAAGAACAGGCGTTTAATTATTTACATCAAATAGATAACGGTAATTTGAATGAAAATGACTTAAATGAAATTGCTCAATTTTTATCAAATAGAATGAATGTTGTAATTGCTGATGCGTTTCAAAATAATTCAAAAGAAAATAAAATTGAATATTTAAAGGAAAAGTTAGATCGACCAATTCGTGTTTGCGGTATGGTTAAAAATGAAGGAGAGCCTGGTGGCGGACCATTTTGTGTAAAAGATGAAAACGGAAACACTTCATTACAAATTATTGAATTTGCTCAAATAGATATTGATAACAAAAATCAAGCTGAAATAACAACAAATGCGACACATTTTAATCCAACCGATTTAGTTTGTGGCATAAAAAACTATAAAGATGAAGCATTTAATCTTGAGGAATATGTAGACCATAAAGCAGCATTTATAACTTTGAAATCTCAAAATGGAACGGTGATAAAAGCACTAGAACTCCCTGGATTATGGAATGGCAGTATGGCAGATTGGAATTCTATTTTTGTTGAAATTCCTTTAATTACATTTAATCCTGTAAAAACGGTAAACGATTTACTAAAACCAGCGCATCAAGTAGAATAATGTTTAACAAAGAAGCATTACTAAAAGAAGTAACATTTAAAGCTGTAAGAAGTTCTGGCAGTGGTGGACAACATGTAAATAAAGTATCGTCAAAAGTAGAATTAGCTTTTAATTTATCAGTTTCTCAGGTTTTCAGCGAAACTCAAAAAGAACGTCTTTTATTAAAACTTCAACATAGGTTAACAAAAACAGGTGTTTTAATGTTGCAATGTGGTGAAAGTCGTAGTCAGCATAAAAACAAAGAACTTGTTATAAAACGCTTTTTAGTATTAATAACTAACGGATTAATTATTCCTAAAAGACGTATTCGCACTAAAATTCCAAAAGCAGTTATTAGAAAACGTTTAAAAAGTAAGCGTAAACTATCTGATAAAAAAACGAATAGAAAAAAACCGAATTTAGATTAAAATAATCCATAATTGTGTTATACATTTGTACCGTTCTCAAAAAAGGGGTGCCTATTATCGGCTGAGATCATACCCAATGAACCTAGAACAGGTAATGCTGTTTAGGGAAATGAATTTTTATCGTCATTGCGAGGAGTTTTATAAAACAACGTGGCAATCTCTCGATATTACTTCAAAAATTTAATTAATAATAATAAAGAATAATTACCTCTTTTTATTCGATTATAATATAATCGTATGAAAAATTTATTTCTTTTTTTAACACTATTAGTGTTATCGGTCAGTGCAAACGCACAAGAAAAACAACAAGATTCAGCAAAAGCAAAAATTGAAACACTAGACGAAGTTTTAATAAAAGCAATTCGTGTAGACGCGATTTCTCCGGTAACACATTCTAATTTAACCAAGAAAGAAATTGCAAAGCGCAATTTAGGTCAAGACATTCCTGTTTTAATGAATTTTATGCCAAATGTTGTAATTACAACAGATGCTGGCGCAGGAGTTGGTTACACCAGTATTAGAGTTCGTGGTAGTGATGCTACACGAGTAAATGTTACCATTAATGGAATTCCTTATAACGATGCGGAATCTATGGGAACGTATTGGGTAGATTTACCCGATTTTGCATCTTCGGTGGAGAGCTTACAATTGCAACGTGGTGTTGGAACATCAATAAATGGAGCAGGTGCCTTTGGTGCAAGTTTAAACCTGTTAACTGATGCTGTGTCGGAAGAAGCAAGCGCAGAAATAAGCAATTCTTTTGGGTCTTATGGCACAAGAAAACATACTTTAAAATTCAGTACAGGAAAATTAAATAAGCATTTTGAAATAGCAGGACGTTTATCAAAAATCAAATCTGACGGCTATGTAGATAGAGCATTTTCAGATTTAACGTCTTATTTTTTACAAGCATCTTATGTTGATGATAACACCTTAATAAAGGCATTGGTTTTCGGTGGTTTTGAAGAAACATACCAAGCTTGGTATGGTTTAACTGCTGATGAGTTAAAGGAAAATAGAAGACAAAATCCTTATACATATGATAATGAAGTAGATCATTATAATCAAGATCATTATCAATTACTTTGGAATCAAAGATTAAACGACAACTGGTCTACAAATATAGCTGTACATTATACGTATGGACGAGGTTATTATGAGCAATATAAAGCAGATCGCGACTTTGCAGATTATGGTTTTACACCTATATTAATTGGAGGAGAAACAATAGATGTTACTGATATTATTCAAAGAAAATGGTTAGATAATGATTTTTATGGAACTACATTTTCATTAAATTATAACAATAATTTAGATTTCAACTTAACATTTGGAGGTGCTTGGAATAAATATGAAGGTGATCATTTTGGAGAAGTGATTTGGGCTCAATACGCAAGCGATAGCGAAATTAGAGAACGTTTTTACGATAACTATGGCAACAAAACAGATTTCAATCTATTTACAAAAGCAAAGTATAATGTAAATGATAAGTTGAGTGTTTTTGGAGATATTCAAATTAGAAAGGTAAACTACGAGGCCATTGGAGATTTTGATATTGTTGATGATTCGTTTTCTTTCTTTAATCCAAAGGCAGGAATTACTTATATTTTAAATGATAACAATAACTTGTATTTATCTTATGCAAGAGCAAATAGAGAGCCTAATAGAACAGATTACGAAAACGGAAATCCAAGACCAGAAACATTAAATGATTTTGAGTTAGGTTGGCGCGTTAAAAATGAAAAAATCAGCGTAAATTCTAACTTGTATTATATGAAATATAAAGATCAGTTAGTATTAACAGGAGCCTTAGATTTAGTCGGTTCTCCAATTAGAGCAAACATTGGTAATAGTTATCGTTTTGGATTAGAAGTTGATGCAAAAATTAAGCTTTCGAATAAGTTTAGTGTACAGCCAAGCATAGCATTCAGTTCTAATAAAAATAAAGATTTCATAACAACAGACGAGTCAAGTGGAGCAATCTTAGCTTTAGGAGATACAAATATTGCATTTTCACCAAATGTTGTGGTGGGTAATATTTTAAATTATTCACCAACAGAAAATTTACAATTTTCATTACTATCTAAATATGTAGGCGAACAATACATGGCAAATATTGACAACGAAAATTCTAAACTAGACAGTTATTTTGTGAGTGATTTAAACTTTAATTATACTATTAAACCAAATAAACTTATAAAAATTATTGAGTTTAGTGCCTTAATAAATAATTTTTTTAATAAAAAGTATGCTTCTAATGGAGTAGATTATGGGTATGGATATGTTTATTATTTTCCTCAAGCTACACGTAATTTTTTAATTGGGGCAACATTGAAGTTTTAGGAAATCAATAATAAATATTAAAGCCTTAGTATTTATTATTGAGGCTTTTTTAGTTAGAAATTATAAGCGTGTTTCCGCTTTTCTCTACACGGTAGTTTTTTAAAGCGCATTGTAATTCAGGGTTTCCTAAAGGTTGTCCGTTTACAAAACTATATGTATTTTCATCATCACAACCACACGTTCCTTCCAAACCAGAAATATTTAATGTAGAACAGGTGTTAGGAATATGATTTGGATCGCTAGCATCCCAAGCAAGAAAATCTGCTCCAGTAAAAGCTACTATAACGCCTGCATTTCCTGCGTTTCCAATATAAACGGCATTTCCAGGAAATGTTAACTGACTATATTCTGGTAAATTCAAATTCACAGTTAAGTTAATACCAACATCCAATAAGAATTTACAATTCTTATTATCAATAGAATTTTTACTACAAGAAGTAAGAATAAGAAGTGCTAATATGCAAAAAAAATGCTTCATTATGTTTGGAATAAATTAAAATGCAATTTACAATAAAAAGCAAATTGAGTTAATAATTTTGTATATTTGTTATACAATCTCGTGCAAGCGAGATTTTTTTTATTCCGGATATCTTTCGGAATATTTTTATTAAGTAAACGATGAAGTTATGAGTAAAGTATCATACTATACACCTGAAGGACTAAAAAGGTTAAGAGCAGAGTTAAAGCAACTTAAAGATGTTGAACGTGTAAAAGCTTCAAGAGCTATTGCTGAAGCTAGAGATAAAGGCGATTTAAGTGAAAATGCAGAATATGATGCTGCAAAAGAAGCACAAGGCATGTTAGAAATGAGAATTGCTAAACTTGAAGATGCATTGGCTGGAGCTAGAGTTATTGATGAATCTCAATTAGATAATTCAAAAGTATTGGTATTGTCTACAGTGAAAATAAAAAATAAAACTAATGGTATGGAAATGACTTATACTTTAGTTGCAGATGGAGAAGCAGATTTAGCAGAAGGAAAAATATCAGTAAACTCACCTATAGGTAAAGGTTTATTAGGAAAAGCTGTTGGAGAAGTTGCCGATATACAAGTGCCAACGGGTATTATTAAGTTTGATGTTATTGAAATTACTAGAGAATAAAACAAATGGCATCAATTTTCACTAAAATTGTTAATGGAGAAATACCTTGTTATAAGATTGCAGAAACAGATGATTTTTTAGCATTTCTTGATGTAAATCCAAATAGCAAAGGACATACACTTTGTATTCCTAAAAAGGAAGTTGATAAAATTTTTGATTTAGATGAAGCTACTTATAGTAGCTTAATGAATTTTTCAAGACGTGTGGCTATTGCTATTGAAAAGGCGATTCCATGTAATCGTGTTGGTGTAACCGTTATTGGGTTGGAAGTACCACATGTACATGTGCATTTAATTCCGCTTCATACTATGGAAGATGCTCGATTTATTCAGAAAGTAAAAATGTCTTCGGAAGAATTTCAAGAAATTGTAACTGCTATTAAAGCACATTTATAATCTAAGATAGATTATTAGAATTATAGTTGCAATTACTACTGCTATAATGATTCCAATTAGTATCCAAGATAATTTTTTCAAATAGATAGACGATTTTTTAGAAGTAAAAGCTTTTTTCTGATATTCAAAAACACGTTCAATTTCATCAGTCCATTGCACAGGATAAATAATAGAATTACACGTTTTGCATTCAATGTCGTGTTTAATTTCTGAAGTAATCGATTTATAGAATTTTGTTTCCACAAATTTTTGTTTAAAAGTTAACAGCAAACCATCCGTACTATAACATTCAGGACAGTTATTGTTTAAAGCAACTTCTTTTATGGTGATATATTTGTCTTCCATTTTAGGTAGCTCTAGTTAAAGCAATTTGTATAGTTGTTCCTTTATCTATTTCAGATTGTAAGACTTTAATTTTACCACCATGAAAATCTTCAATAATACGTTTTGTAAGCGATAAACCTAAACCCCAACCACGTTTTTTTGTAGTATAACCAGGGTCAAAAATTTTATTAAAATGTTTCTTAGGAATTCCTTTTCCGCTATCAGTTACACTAACTTTTACATTATTTTCTAACTGAGAAATTTCTACGGTAAGTTTACCTCTACCTTTCATGGCATCAATAGCATTTTTCACTAAATTTTCAATAGTCCAACTATATAATTGCTTGTTCAAGTTTACTGGAATATCACTATCTGGAGTTACAATTTCAAATTCAACAAGTTTAGAAGAGCGTGTTTTTAAGTAATCGTAAGATTCAATAGTTTCTTTAACAATATCTAAGGTTTCTAAAGCAGGTACAGACCCAATTTTGCTAAACCGTTCGGTTATAGTTTGTAATCTATCAATATCTTTTTCAATTTCAACAATATATTCTGGGTTTACGTGTTCGCCTTTTAAAATTTCTGTCCATCCAATTAAAGATGATAATGGTGTGCCAATTTGATGTGCTGTTTCTTTAGCCATACCAGACCAAAGCTTGTTTAATGTTGCGTTTTTATTACTACTGTAAAACAAGTAAATAACAGCACTAAATAGAAATATAATAAGCAATAAGGCTAAAGGGTAATATTTTAGTTTGTTAATTAGTGGTGAGTTCCCATAAT
>Ga0256845_1002724_pt1 | contig 12521 bp, 14 predicted proteins | sample RiftiametaG_FD_189101 | JGI IMG/M metagenome (GOLD analysis project Ga0256845, IMG submission 189101) | Tube worm associated microbial communities from hydrothermal vent at the East Pacific Rise, Pacific Ocean - Riftia | ecosystem: Host-associated > Annelida > Integument > Unclassified ... | reverse complement strand
TCACCCACTAATTTAAGGTAGTAAGGATGGAGCCACGGAGCTGTTTTGTAGACGGTTTTGGCATCGATTTCGAACCCCCCAAAAAGCACAAAGGCTTCGGTAGAAAGCAGAAAAAAAACCAAAACCGAAACCACAATTGAAAGGGGATGTCTTCGGCGCATGTAGAGTTTATTCATAAATCTCTCTTCTTATTTATACAGACAAAATAAAATTTAATTTGAGGCTTCTGATTTTTTGTTTTGATTTATCAATTGTCGTGCACTTCGATTTCTTTGATCGTCAATTGAAATACTTTCCACCTTTGTAATGTCAGCCGCTTTTACGGTATCAAAAACGCCTGGATAGCGTTCATAATAGATATCTCCATTCGGCAATTTGTACTCAATCCGACAATCGATCACCTCTTTTTTTGTTGTGATTCGAGTATCATAAACAAAAATACGTTTAAGAACAATATGCTTGGTAACGACTTCATTAATTTTGGTGTGAATAGAGATCTCTTTTGAAAGGAATCCTTCCCGCACAAATTGTATTTTATGTGGTTTTTTTGATTTCAATAGAAGGCGAGCCGTCAGGGAAAGGGAATCAGAAGCTCCTTTTAATTTGGTCGTAGTTACGTGTCGGCCATCTATATAAATTTCTACTAAGGCTGGTTCAGTATCCACCACCAAGGTTCCACTATCTTTTACAAGCGAAAACTCAAGACTTTGTTTGGCATCAGGTTCAAGTTGAATGGTTTTGGTTTGTTTGGCATATCCTGGCAAACGAGCGACCACCTCATGGGTTCCACTATTCACTTTCGTTACCGTAAGAGGTGTTTTTCCAACAAACTTACCATCCAAAAGAATACGTGCATTTTTAGGATTCGAAATAAGGGTTAATCCAGAAGGCAAGGCTTCTAATGTTGTTGTAATTGTGTAGGGTTTTGAGGCTTCGAACTTCATCTTTTTCACATAAGGTTTATATCCTTTAAAGGAGACCGACACTTCGGCTCTTCCTGCTTGAACCCGATCGTAAACAAGAGGTGTTTTTCCAACTAGATTTCCATCAACCCTCACCTCAGCATTGGTTGGCATTGAGTTAACCGTAAGTTGCGCCATATTTGACGCTAAATCGGCTAAAATATGTATCGGCATTCGATTTTTTAATTCTGTGGTAATAATACGAGGAAGTTTTCCAGTTGCTTTAAAAGAGAGGGTGTAGGATCCCAATGGTAAATCAGAAATGAGCACAGGGGTAGTCCCTTTAAAAACACCATCCACAGTTAATTCTGCACCTGTTGGATTTGAATCAACCAAAAGCAATCCATGAATTGGTTTTAAGGTTTTTTTGACTTCTTGCAGATCCCCTTTCATGATGGTTATATTTTCAAAAGAGGAGACAAACCCATCTTTCCGAAGCTCTAACAAATAAACACCCGTAGTTATATTTTGCAGTTTAAGAGGTGTAACACCCCTTTTCTTTCCATCAACAAACACTTCTGCAGAAATAGGATCTGAGATAATTTGTAAAACTTTTACCTTACGTACCCGATTGCAACCAGCCAGCAGAAAAAAAGCAGAAAGCATCCATATAAAAACACTTTTATACGGGTGGTTTTTAGTATGTATCCATTTAAAAATATTCATATTCATTCTCATAAACCTATCTCAAATGCTTTTCAACTTTAAGCAACATAACATTAATTTTCTCGTGACGCTTATCCGAACGATCAGGAATTAATGCGCTGAGAATCCGTAGATATTTAACCGCTTCATTCCAATTATGTAAGCGATATGCCCGATCCGCACGGAACATATATTCTTCGTACCGTTTATCTTGTTCTATTTTTACTTTTTTAAATCCCTGCTCTGCAACTCGATATAATTCAGGTTTGGGCTCAATGGTTTCTAAATAAAGCATCGCCTTTTTATATTCAAAAATGGCATCCGCTAAATTATTATAACTCACGTCTCGTTCTCTATATTTTGAATGTCCTAAATTAACAGCAATACGAGCATAACGCATCAATTCATCGTTATCCTTAAAGAGGGTTAAAGGAATCCCCAACTCGTCGAGGGCAAAGCTTTCAATAATTGCAACGGTTCGTTTAACAACCTGCGGAGGCTTTCGATTAAGGATATGAATTTGATTAAAACTCAGGTTTCGAGCAATGATAAGATTATAGGAATCATACTGCCCCTTTTCCTCTCCTACAAAATCAGAATCTACTTGAAAAAATCCTGTGTTATTCACATCATCCGAAAGTTGCGAAAGTAAGATTTTTGAAACCACTTTTTCTTTCTGAATATGTCGATTATTTTTTAGATCATCAATAACAACGATAAATTTACCCGTAACATCTAATGTCAATTTATAGCGAAAAATATTCTTTTTATTCGCCTGCACACGTTCGTAGGACAAAATAAACAGATCTTTTTCTTTCGCATCTGACTGATTGTCTTTGAATAAATTAACAATTTCTGGAACCACAAAAAAGAAAACAATAAGCACTAAAAAAATCACACCCACTTGCAATAAACGAGGAATTAAATGGTGTGAAGAGGAGGTACGATTCACTTTTCGTGCATGACGTGTTGTTGTATTTTTCTTAAAGCCTAAATCAATCGATTCATTCCCAGAGGAGATCACTGCGACCTCTTCTTGCTCAGATGGTTTTACATTCACCACACGAAAAGCGGTTTTTCCTATTTGAATCAATTCACCCACTTTAAGTTGATATTCATCCACAGGTAGCCCTTCCACCACTGTTTTTTCTCCTGCACCGAAATCGGTAACCCAGAGCGTTCCGTCGGATTTAAAAAAGAATCGGCCATGAAAAAGCATGACGGATTCATCATCAAGCACGAGATTATTCGCGGGCGACCGACCAAACTTTATTCCGTTTGAGGGGACCGTAACTTCACGACCGACATCATTTCCTTGTTCTATAATGAGATGAAACATTTTTATTCCTACATTTAAATAGTTAGTACCCTAAAATCCGCCCTGCGTAAACATCTGTAAAATAACAGGACCAAGTAAGATAAGAAAAACAGATGGAAAAATAAAGGCAATCAATGGAAAAAGCATCTTGATGGGCGCTTCATTTCCTCGTTTCTCGGCTCGTTGGAAACGTTTAACTCGAATTTGATCGGACTGAATACGGAGTGCGCCACCAATCCCTGTGCCCAATTCATCGGCTTGAATGAGTGCATTCGAGACCGCCCGGACATCGGAATGGTCTACCCGATCCGAAAAATTTTGAAGGGCTTCTTTACGCGTATGCCCCACTTGAATTTCGCGAAAGACCCGAATCAGTTCTTCGTTTAAGGGATCTAATTTTCGATAGTTAATAATTCGGCTAATCCCCGTCATAAAATCCAACCCCGATTCGACGGAAAGAGTGAGCAAATCGAGCACAAAAGGTAACGCCCTTTCGATACTACTTTGACGTGCTTTAACTGCTTTTTTCAACCAAGAATCAGGATAAAACCCGAGCATAATTAAAACCAAAAAATAGAGCAATTCTTGACGACTTTCCAATGCGGAACCAATAAAGGGGGGCATACTTGGAAAAGAAAAAACCAACATTAAACAGAATAATCCCCCTACACCCAAAGGCATTAAGAGGCGAAGAGCAATAATTTCCGAAGGTTGAATAAGCCCTTCAAATCCAGATGAGACCAATTTTTTTGAAATACGTTGTCGACTGTCTTCTAACATACGATGCTCTGTAAACCATTTTGGAACAGAAGAAGCAAAGGGAAGCACCAAGCGAAGCAACAACGGCAAACTTCGTTCCTGACGACGACCATCAGCTAAAGTAATATACATCGCATGTTGTGCCAAATACATCACTCGCCAACTTATAACGATTGCCGCAAAAGCAAAAAGTAAACTTATAATGATTATCTGATTTACCATAAAAAAACCTATATCCTACACATCAATATTTACAATTTTCCTAATGACTAACGCACCCATTATTTCCAAAAATAAAATAAAAACGAGGACAATAACTCCAATCATTGAGCTAAAAAATCCCATCATCATTCCTGGATCAATTAAGTAGAGCGCAAACCCCAACAAAAAGGGCATGGCGCCCACCACGATTCCTTGTAATTTTCCCTGAGCAGTTAACGATTTTATTTTTCCTTCAATGCGCTGACGCTCCCGAATCGTTTCCGCAATCCGATCAAACACCTCCGTTAAATTACCACCGGTCTGTCGTGCAATTTCAATGGATTGAATCATCAGCGTTAAATCCTCACTCCCCATTCGTTGATCCATCGCCTCGATCGCTTCTTCAAACGAAACCCCGACTCTGAGCTGTTGCAAAAACATGGAAAACTCTTGCCCAATTGGAGCCTCGCCCTCTTTCACGACCGACTCGAAAGCCTGCTGAATACTAAAGCCCGCTTTAAGGGCATTGCTCATCCCTGTTAACGCAGTAACCAACTGTCGATTAAAACGTTCTAGTCGTCTTATTCGCAAAACTTTAACCAACACACGAGGCATAAACAACATTGCAACGGCACTCAATGTACCAAAAACAAGTCCTATAATCACACCAGATGTAGAGGTTAAGTTTCCTGTTGCAAAAAAGAGAAGAGCAAACATCATTACAGCAAGAATTCTAGAAATAATCAGTAGCTGTTGAGGAGAAATAAAAAGAAATAGATCTTCGAATTGTCGTGCAGTATCGGTGTTATATTCACTTGCATAGCCCTCTTCGGCTTCTCGTAAAACCTGAACCAGTACAAAGCAGAGTAAGGTGGCCGACAGGGCAAATAAAGTAGGAGCAATCCAAAACATAATTTAGCGTCCTCCCCAGCGTTGATTTTGTTGTCCATTTTGCGCCGTTTCGAAAATGGTTCGGTCAAACTCGATTCCGCGCATCGCAATCTCTTCAACAAAGGTTGGCACCGCACCCGTAGGTAAAACCTCGCCCAACACCTTTCCATCTTTATCGATTCCCGTTTGCTTGAAATCAAAAATATCCTGCAAAGTAATTCGATCTCCTTCGAGACCAGAAACTTCAGTAATCTTATTCACTTTACGTGAACCATCGGAGAAGCGAGATATTTGACAAATAATATGGACCGCGGAACCCACTTGTTCGCGAATTGCGCGAATCGGCAGCTCCATTCCCGACATTAAAACCATGGTTTCAAGACGAGCCAGCGCATCGCGTGGCGTGTTGGCGTGAATAGTGGTAAGCGAACCTTCATGGCCCGTGTTCATGGCTTGTAACATATCAAGTGCTTCGGCACCCCGACACTCGCCCACCACAATTCGATCGGGACGCATCCGTAACGCATTTCGAACCAGATCACGAATCGAGACGGCTCCACGTCCTTCAATATTTGCAGGTCGAGCTTCCAACCGAATAATATGTTGCTGGGTAAGGCGCAGTTCTGCTGCATCTTCGATGGTTAAAATACGTTCGTTATCTGGAAGATAGTTGGAGAGAACATTTAGTAATGTTGTTTTTCCTGAACCTGTTCCACCCGAAACAATGATATTCTTTCGAAGCCGCACACAAATACGCATAAAATCCGCTACGGCTGGAGTTAGCGTTCCAAAATCAATCAAATCCTGCACCTTGAACGGATCTTTCGAAAATTTACGAATCGTCAAACAAGGTCCCACCAAGGAGAGCGGATGGATGATGGCATTTACCCGCGATCCATCGGGCAAACGCGCATCTACATAGGGCTGACTTTCATCGATACGTCGACCAATCGGCGAAACAATTCGCTCAATAATCGTGTTTACAGATGCATCGTTAATAAAAGTGGAATCGGTAAGAATTAAAACCCCGTTCCGTTCGATATAAATCTGGCTGGGTCCGTTCACCATAATTTCTGTAATCGAGTCATCTTCAAGCAAATCTTCTAAAGGACCAAGCCCAACCGCTTCATTAAAAATCTCACGAATAAGACGTGCAGGATCGATTCCTTGTGGAAGACGGGTTCGGATTTCTGAAACAATATCCCGCAAATTATTTTGAATCTTACTCTGCAATTCCCCTTCTTTAAGCTTGTTCATACTCAGGCGTTTAAGATCAAGTCGATCCACCAATTCTGCATGAATTTGTTGCTTAATCTCCTGAGTAGCAGAACGTTTTTTTGCCAATGGAGCCAATGATTTTGTAGCGGTCATTGAAACCGTTGATCCCCCCTCCTCCTCTTCTTCATCTAAAGAAAACTGTATCGTATAATTTCCAATCTGAATGGGTAGATCTGGAAAGATTTGTTGTCTGGCATGAATGGGCTGATCCTTTATAAAAACCCCAGCATTAACCAAATCTTCAACATACGATTCATCCTCCATCAACGTGAGTACAGCATGAACTTCTTCCACACTTCCATCATTTAAAACAATTCGATTCGAAGCATCAGAGCCAATCATGAAAACGCCATAATCAGCTTCTAAGGTTATAGGATCCTCTTTAGGATGGGTGGTTTGAATACGTACCATTTTTATAACCCTTCCTATTCTACTTTAGATTGAATCCGGATTTGCCGACGTGTATTTAAATCTTTAAGAACGGATTCAAGATAATCGAAATTAACGGAAGGTAATTCTTCCTCGGAATAGATATCATCTGGACTACGTAGTGAAAGATAAAGCTGCCCGCGTGTTTGTTGAGCAAAGACCAAAATTTCTGCTTCACGAGGGGTTACTTCAAACGTCACCGTGCTATATCCATCTTGTTCATTTTCCAATCCATTCTCACTCATTTTTCTTGCCAATTTTCGACCCGTAGCCAAAACCGTTACATTTTGCATAAGGGTAAGAGTAACCGATTCAATTTGTTGAGGATTGGTTCGAGAAGGGAATGTAAACGTGCCCAAAATATCAACATGATCATTCGGCTTTACTAAGCCACTCACGGCGGCAGCTCCAGCAATGGAAATAGAAACCGCACGATTCCGTTTGTTCACAATCGCTGATAATCCCGTACGAATTTCATGTTGCATATCAATATCTCTCCATGAAAAAATATTTCCGCGTTCCATAGAGGTCTTCAACCTTTTGCCAATAATTTGAGAGGATTGATTTGCAAGAAACGCATTATTTCCCACATAGGTTTTTAACACTTTCGTTTTTCGAAGGTCATCAGAACTGATTATGGTCATAGCCGTAAGGCTTCGAGATGCCACCAATACTTCTATGGTTCCATATTTTCCATACAACTTGTTGCGCTCGCTCTTTAAATATCTAGCACTCAACCAGAAAGCAAGAATTCCAACCAAAACAGCTATAACAAGGATAAGTTTGTTTTTCATATATATTCTCCAATTCCAAAACAGGAAGGTATCAAAGCGTTCCTTTTTTAACAAGCACTGTAATCATATTCAATCCACCCTTACGTTTACTTGCCTGAATAAAACAGATACGATTCTTTTTTTGATAAGTGGCCAGACCTCGAATCGTTCCATGACTCACAATGGCAGGAACCACCATTTTCCAACCCAAAGCCGTTAACTTTCGTGCATAAAAAGAGTGTATTTCTGAGGGGGAATCCGTGGTCTGCTGACTTATTACAACTGTATGTGTTCCATTATCAGAAATCGTGCTTGGCTTTTTCCCACGCGGATACGTTGGAATAGAAAGCCGTACTTTCTTGCTCTTCTTTTTAGGATGCGACCACGTTACAATAATATATTTTAGTGGATCATTTCGCGGCGTTAAAACAATAAAACGAGCCTTTTTGTTGGGCCAACGAGCCACACCCGTCACACCATCACGTCCCCGAACAACAACTACTTTTGCACCCAGTGCCTCGAAACGGCTCTTGAGCTGATTCACCGCCGGCTCAGTATAACGCACCGTATATAAATTCATCTCAAGCGGTTTCCCATTTCGTGTGAATTTAGTTCGTCGCGCCACCGTCCAATGGAGTGTTCCATCGCTCAATAAAGGATCTTTAGAATTTAGCCCCCGCCAAACCCGCGCCTCCGCACCAAATGCACCAAAAAGAAGCAGTCCAAGAAAAAAGAATCGAATCATCCGACTAAAATAAAAGAGAGAGCCGTTCATAATAAATCATCCCACATCGGCATCCAAAACTCTTGATACGGAAAGATCTCTGATCTCCCTAACACCTTTTGCATAAGAGGCGATGTAATCGGAACCTTCTTTCCTTTTCCCGAACCAATCATAACGTGAAGCGGATCATCCCCATCCGAAAGAAAACGAAACCCATCCGTACGAACCTGTTGTGGATAAAGACTCCGCAAACCAGAATATCCGTTCTCTTTATTAATACTCTGGGATAAATAAAGATAACTCCCAGCAGGATCATACGAACTTCTTGCCGAAGAAGATCGAGAATTCAGCATATTCTCTGCAACCGTTGATCGAACCTCCAAAAAATTCTTACAATCAATCGCCACAAAACGACCAATATAACTCAGAGCAAGAATCAGCACAAGAATTCCAATTAATCCCACCATAAACTCAACCATGGCTTGACCTTCTTTCTGTTTTTTCGCTCTCATTTTATCCTCGTCCCATGGTTGAACCACCGCTGTTATGCCCGCCGCCACCGCCGCCATTATACATTCGAATAGGCACACAAATCTCACCCTTATTAATTCCGTCTTGATGATCCTCAAGCCATTGAGAACCCTCTTCCCTAAAAGACGACTCTTCCCACTCTATAAGTTGCTCACAATACCAACAATCAAAACCACGAATCCCCTCAATCCCTTCTCTCATATATACCCGAAGATGTTTATAAAAGTGTTCATCAGCTCCAGGACGCAAACCATTCGATCGGCTAGAGAGCGCATTATGAATCAACCGTGCATGACGAAAACAGGGAAGCACCACACCAAAATAAAACGGAACTCTTTTTATTCCAGATGAATCAGGATCTTGCAGATATCCAAACGGCTTTGCCGCAGCCGCCCAATAAATCCAATCCGAATCAATCCGAATACCCGGCGTAATATTTTCCGCATTAATATAACAATTCACGGCAGCATCCGCACCGCGATAATTATACTCATCCTTTACCGTCACACCCTCTTCAAAAGGAAAGGTTTCAGACGTCGGCCATTTACCCATCCACTGCCCAACATTAAAAAGATGCCAAGAAAAATTAATATCAAAAACATACGGCAAAAACGGAGTGCCCACGCCAAAAGTACTCGTCAACTCTTCTCGGTAATATTGCTCCAATTGATTCCCCCCCGAAGTCCCATTAGAAGATGCCGTACCATAATAATTGGTTACAGAATTTTTTGTCCCCGAGGCAAATCCACGCAACCGAAGATTATATTTCACTAATTTTAAACTAAAATATTCACTATTAATCGATGTCCGATGCGCAGAATCAGGTAAAGGATCCCAATCTTCAAAACTCGTATAATTATCAATTAAACTCCGCCGAGAACCTCGCTTAAAATAACACCAATGCTTTGCAGCTATTGCGGCATAAAAATCAGGATCAAGCAAAATATGCGATCCATTAAAAAAGTGATAATACTGCGTATTCGCAGAATCAACCATCATGGTATTTCCAGCAATCGACGCCAATAAACTTCCATACTCAAACCACGCTCCAGGATACGCTTCTCCTATCCCCGAAAAATATTCGCCGGCCGATATAAACTGATTAGCCCGTTGCATAAGCGCACTAGAAATTTTCCGCTCGCGATTTAATACATCCTTTTGTCTTAGATTCAAAAAAGCCGCCGATTCCGCCGCAACAAACCCCATCAACGGACCATTCAACGAAAGCCGCGACCGCAACAAAGCAATCTCTTCCGCCTCTGCTTGAACCCGTTTAATATCCTCTAGATCTTCAGGATCCACAAAACTTTCACAAATATGTGCCGCCTGAATCAAATTCAATTCCCCAATCATATTCAGCGTAATCCCCTGCCAACGCGCCGCCGAAAGTGCCGCCGAATCTCCCGCCGTATCAATCCGAACCTTCGTGGAAACAATATTATGTAAATCATAATTCCACAGCACCACCAAAAGACCAATCACCATCACAATCAATAAAAATAAGATCGCTTGTCCTGACTTTCGTTCTTTTCTTCTGGATGAAATAGAATCCATAAAACCTCATTAATACGTCAAATAAAGAGCCGAATGATCCTCAAATTCAAACCCATAAACCAAATGACTACGCGGTACAATTCGCTGCCCATTTGGACGATTCATCGGCCCCATATTGCCCCGATAATACCCCTGCGCAAAAGGAAAAGAGAGCGGAACATATTGCGATTGATACACCCCAATTCGCCCATCAGCACTTCGAAACAAACGAACCTTTATCTTTGTACTTGATAACGTCCAATTATAATAATTCAAAATAGACGGCAAAACACCCTCATCCATCGCACCCAAATATATTGGAATATTATATTTTTCAACCCAATATTGCCCCGACTCTGGACGACTCCTCAAAGCTTGATCCCATCTCGCCCCCACACGCCCGTGAGAAACCACCCCTGAAGTCGCAGCAGAAAGTCGCTTCACCGTTGGTCCTGCAGTAGGGATCGAAACCACCCGTGCCACCCGATTCACAAACTCCTCACGCATCCCCACAGTACCAGCCCGAGCCGACGCCAACGCCGCAAAAGAAGTCACATCCTTTGCAGCAACCAAATAAGAGACTTGCAAAATACCGAAAAGAATAAAGCAAAGCATCATAATCACAATGGCTGATTCAATCATTGCAGTTCCAGCTCGCTTTTTCTTTTCAACTCGAGTCATCTAGTCATTACCTAGACTTTTAATTTGGTCCGCAGCTTTCTCTTCCGTAGCCGCAGCCGCGCCTGCACCGCCTTCATCCAACTCATCCACAGCGCCACCTAACTTTTTCTTAAGCACATCACCAAAGAGACCAAACAACGTCAATACAGCCATCGCAACCACCGCAACGATAATAATATACTCTACCATCGTTTGACCTTCTTTTCTTCTTATACTTTTCTTCATCTTTTTCTCCTTTCTTCTTACGATTCAAATCATATTTTATGCCGATGCCATAAGCGCCAACACCCGTCCACCATACACCTTAAAGACATATAACAACATAGCACTCAGTCCCACTAAAGATAAAAAGATGGCAAAGACAATCACATATTCCAGCATCACCTGACCACTCTTCTTCTCTTTCTCTAAATACTCTTTTTTCATATTTACTACCAACGTTTCAAAGCAAATCTAAATTGCACAAAAAATAAACATATATAGAACAAAATGTTTCTACTCGTTATAAAAGAAATTGCAACTCAAAAGAAAGTCATACAAAACCCAAAATTTTAATCCCCAATCTCACCAAAGAACACCGATTATCCAAAACCCATATAACAAACACAAACAAACCAATTTTTTTCTCCGTCAAAAGTGACAACCTATATCAGGACAAGACAGAAAAAATCTGCAGGAATCTGTGGACAAAAATACCGTTCTGATTCCGTGTAGTCCGTGGTGAACCGGCTTCGCCTATTTTCTTCGAAAATTATTTTTCCGCTTCGCTCCAAGGCCGTGGTTAAAAATATACCGTTCTGGTTTTAGCGTTCTTTTCGCGCATTTTAGCGGACAAAAATACTGTTCTGGCACTTCGAAATTCCTTGTTCAGTATTCATCTGTTCTGCGGTTCCCCTGTTCCGTGGTTCCCCTGTTCCGTGGTTAATAAAAAATCTATGTCGATTCATCAGGCACTTCTCCACCATTTATAAAATACTCTTAACGAGAAACCAATAGAGAAAAGACAAGCACAAAAAATTACATCAACACTCTCTTCAAAATGATATGTAACTTCAAATAAAGAACTAATTGTTATTCCCAAAATAAAACCGGATATCTCTTCCCACATAGAATCCAAAAACTTAACTTTACCAATTATTTCACTAAAATAAAAAGTGAGTGAAAGCATTAACATGCCTAGATTAAAAACCACGTCTTGAATGAAATGTCGATCTCCCTGACTAACCGCTTCATTAGGACTCCCAAACTCCAGTGTTTTATACAAAATAAAAAAAAGAAAAAACAAATACAAAGCATAAACAAAAACAGTTATCTTTTTTATTCGAGCCCTAAAAAGAGGGGTCTTATCCTTAAATGGTTTCTTTTTAGACAGGTAATCCAAATAAATCCCCCATGTAATGAATATTATAAGATAAATAATCCCATACATCTCATCAGGTTGTTTAAAAAGCCACTCCATTTTTCTATTTTTTAACTCCCAAAAAACTCCCTTTCTTTTGCTCCACTCACTCTTTCCTCAATTCTTACGACACACCAAAAAATCTACTCCCCACATATTTAACACTTTCCCAAAACAAACAATCTACACCAAATCCGCCCGAAATCAACTTAAAAACCGAGACCGCCAAGATTCGCAAAGTTTTTCAAAAACAAACCAAGCTGTTGAAAACAGCTTTTCTTTAAATTAATCGCGCAAAGCCATCAAGCCGCAAAGTTTTTTAGAAACAAAGTTTTGGCACTTCGAAATTCCTTGTTCAGTATTCATCTGTTCTGCGGTTCCCCTGTTCTGCGGTTCC
>Ga0256845_1002723_pt1 | contig 12522 bp, 9 predicted proteins | sample RiftiametaG_FD_189101 | JGI IMG/M metagenome (GOLD analysis project Ga0256845, IMG submission 189101) | Tube worm associated microbial communities from hydrothermal vent at the East Pacific Rise, Pacific Ocean - Riftia | ecosystem: Host-associated > Annelida > Integument > Unclassified ... | reverse complement strand
AGTTTAACCATTGAGGAACTTGGAGAAAAACTTCGTGAAATGACACATATAGTTCCTTACGGTCCAAAATAAAAACTTCAGGAGTTTTATTCTATGAAAATTTTAAATGTTTACAAGTCCGAGCCAGATGACACAGTTAAAAAACTTGTGGAAATAGTCACTCGAGATCGTGAATCTGATTCATTTGATCTCAATACGGATAGTCCTGACTACGACCTCCTTGTTGATAAAATATTTGAGGCGGATCAAACTATCTGTTGGTGGTAGCAGACCAATTTACAATGCTACGTTAAGGCTACCTTGCAAAAACATATTTTTAAGGTAGTCTTAATGTTCTCTTTTTTTAAATTCATCAAGCTCCTCGATTTAGTGTGAAATTGCTGATTAATCGACAGACACTCGCTAACATATTATTGACGGGAAAATAGTAATCCTTCCATTATTATATCGTGTACAGCTGGTCTTAATTCCCTTATTTTTTCCGTTTTTTCCCCGCAACTCACTCTATTGGTTAACATAATAACAGCTATATCGCGCTGCAAATCGATCCAAAATGATGTTCCGGTAAAACCAAGGTGACCTATGGATTTTGGGGAAAAATAGATGCCACTACTCGATAAACCTGGTGTTGGAGTATCAAATCCTAAAACCCATGAAGAACCTTCTCTTTTTTCTAACAATCGCATCAAAGACAAGGAACTATACGCAAGGTGTTTTCTTCTTCCTTTAAACTGTTCAATAATATGTTCACAAAGAGATAGGAGCCCCTCAGCGCTACCAAATAAACCGGCATGTCCTGCAACACCACCCAGACTTCTACAATTATCATCATGAACAACACCACAAAGCTTTACTTTCGACCAGGCACAGTTTCCTGTAACCACATACTCATTTTGATTAAAATTTGTTTTATTTAAGAAAAAAAGATCTTTTTCAAGTTTTAAAGGTTCTATTATTTTTCGTTTCCAATAGGAGTCCAGATCCTCACCTGATATTTTTTCTATCACATATCCAAGAAGTAAATAACCCAAGTCACTGTAAACAGCTTTTTCACCAGGCTTACTATAAAGTTTTTCTTTAAGTATCCATTCTATTGTTTTTTTATTTCTTTTTGCTAAAGAATAATTTATGAGCTTTTTATAATATGGTTTATGAGCAGGTAATCCTGATGAGTGGGAAAGAAGATGAACTATTTTTATTTTTTGTTTATCAAATGGACATATTGTACCAAGGCAATGAGAAAGCGTATCTTCCAGACAAATCTTATTTTCTTCAATAAGAGCCATGATACAAAAAACTGTAACAATGGGTTTAGTTAACGATGCCATATCAAAAAAAGTGCTTTTGCCAACCTTTTTTCCATAACTTCCCATGTCTGTATTTCCCCAGAAATATATATCACGGAAAACTCCCCGTTGAGTCCTCATGGAAAAACCAATAGAACATGCCGTAAATACACTGTTTTTTATAGATTTTTTAATAAGTAAATCTAATTTTTTAAAAATATCTCTGCAGGTGTCTTTTTCCATTTGAATACTCTATTATTTTATTGAATTTTTCACCTTTTTTTACTAGATTAGGAGCAGTTGTTCATCGTCAATATATCTTTGTTTTTTCGGTGAAAATACTACCATACTCAAAGAAAGACACATCTTAAAAAATAACTTATTAACAACGTATCAAGAGCTTTTGTTCACTTTTCCTTTGAAAAGTTGTTAACGACACTGTTGATAAACGTCATTCAACAAATTTGATTTATTTTAACAAATCTCATTGTTTAAAATAAAGTTAAATAATACAGGATGTTATTTGGTATATAAACATATTAAGCGTGTTAATAATAATAAAAATAATAAATATATTAAGGAATCGTTTAAAGGAGTTCCTTCATGCCACTAAATTGTACTGTAAATAAAAATGATTTTCTTGAAGCCCTAAACAATCTTCAAAATATAACAAATAAGAAAGGAACAATGGTTATACTCTCCAATGTTCTTATAGAAAGCACAAATAATGGTCTTACTTTAACAGGAACTGATCTGGAAGTTGGTTTACAACTTTTTGTGCCAGCTGAGATAACTGGAGAGGGGTCTCTTACCCTCCCTTCAAAAAAGGTGTTTGAAATAGTCAGAGAATCAGGATCAGAATCAATTACTATTGAAGAAACGAAGAATAGCTGGGTTATTATTAAAGCCGGTTTAAGTACATACAATCTTGCAGGACTGTCAAATGAAGAATATCCTGAATTTCCAGAATTTGATGAAAGTAAATTTTTATCTTTTGAAAGTCATATTTTTTTAGAACTGATTGAAAAAGTCATATATTCAATAGCCAGTGAACAGGAAAATATATATTCCTTGACCTCCGTCCTTTTTGAAAAAGAAAAAAGAGAAGATAATTATTATTTTAAAATGATATCTTCAGATGGTCATCGCCTGTCCATTATGGAAAAAGGTGTAGCCGCAAACCTCGATGAAATGTATCTCAACGAAGTTACACTTATTCCGAAAAAAGGTGTTCAGGAGTGGAAAAAATTCTGTGAAAACAGAGATTCTATAGAAATTTCCTTTGAACCTAAACAACTTATTATCCGTGATGACCAGGCTGTTATGATTATCCGACTCAAACATGGTGAATTCCCACAATATTCTGCAATTGTTGATGCTGTACAATTTACTAACTGTGTGAAAATAAGTAGAATTCCATTTTTAGAATCATTAAAAAGAATAAATCTTTTCACCGAGGATATCTTCCACACCATCCAGCTGAAAATTGATCAGAATAAGATGATTCTTTCATCACAAAATGCTGATCTTGGAAATGCAAAAGATGAACAAGATATAGAATATACTGGTGATTCTCTAAAGCTTGGCTTCAACTGCAGGTATTTTATTGAAACTCTTCAAGTAATGGATTGTGAAATTATTGAGGCATACATAAACACAAACGACAGTCCATGTTTAATGAAATCAGAGGAAGATAAAGGGTTTATCAGCATAATAATGCCTATGCAATTGTAATTTAGTTTTACTAAAAAGAAAAATTTCTAAAAAACCTATCAATATAAAGTGTTAAAGGAAAGCGAGTGACTGAAAAAAACGAAAGTTATGGGGCTGAACAGATTCAAGTTCTTGATGGCCTGGAAGCAGTACGAAAACGACCCTCCATGTACATAGGAAATACTGCTGAAGAAGGTCTTCATCATCTTATATGGGAAATAGTAGACAACAGTATTGATGAGGCTCTTGCCGGATATTGTAGCCGTATACGTGTGACAATTCATGAAGATGATTCCGTATCTGTAGAAGATGATGGTCGTGGTATACCTGTAGAAAAACATCCAACTGAAAATATGACAGCGCTTGAACTTGTTATGACGACGTTGCATGCAGGTGGAAAATTTGATCATTCGAGTTACAAAGTTTCTGGTGGACTGCACGGTGTTGGTGTTTCCGTTGTAAATGCTCTTTCTACAACTGCATATGCTGAGATCCATAGGGATGGAAAAATATATAAACAGAAATATGAGTTTGGGTGTCAGGTTACCAAACTGGAAATTATTGGTAAAAGTGAAAAAACAGGAACAAAGATAAATTTCAAGGCAGATCCTGGAATTTTTACTGAAACAACTGCATACAACTATGAAATTGTTAAAAACAGACTACGGGAACTAAGTTTTCTTAATAAAGGGTTGCTTATATATCTAAAAGATGAGCGCAGTGGTGCTGAGGATAAATTCCACGCTTCAGGAGGTATTGTTTCCTATGTGGAATATCTCAACAGAAAACGTACACCTGTCTTTGAAGAACCTATTTATATTACGGGAGAAAAAGATGACGTGGAAGTGGAAATATCTCTTCAACATTATGATGGATATTCTGAGAGATTATTTTCATTTGTTAATAATATCAATACCCGTGAAGGTGGTAGTCATGTAGCTGGATTCAGGTCTTCGCTTACCAAATGCATAAACAGGTATGCGAATGATGATATGATTCCAAAAAACATGCGGGAAAAAATGGGTGGTGATGACGTACGAGAAGGTCTTACCACCGTTATTTCTATTCGTGTACCTAACCCTCAATTTGAGGGACAGACAAAAACCAAACTTGGAAATAGTGAGGTTAAATCTATTGTTGAATCCATATGTACAGAAAAATTAACTCTATTTCTTGAACAAAATCCTGGTGTCGCAAAAAAGATACTGGCTAAAGTTGTTGATGCTGCAAGAGCCAGAGAAGCTGCCAAAAGAGCACGTGATCTCTCAAGGAAAAAAGGATCTACAAGTCTGCTTATGGCAGGAAAACTTGCAGAATGTCAGGAAAAAGATCCAGCCAAAAGAGAGATTTTTATAGTGGAGGGTGATTCTGCTGGTGGTTCTGCCAAACAGGGAAGAGATAGATCGAATCAGGCTATTTTACCACTCCGGGGTAAAATTCTTAATGTGGAAAAAGCACGATTTGACAGAATTTTAGGAAGTGAAGAAATTAAACAGCTCATTGGTGCCTTAGGATGCGGTATTGGTAAAGATGAATTTGATATTGAAAAGTTACGATATCATAAAATAATTATAATGACAGATGCCGATGTGGATGGAGCACATATACGTACATTGTTGTTAACTTTTCTTTATAGACAGATGCTACCTCTTGTTGATGGAGGTTTTGTATATATTGGTCAACCACCTCTTTATAGACTTGGCAAAGGTAAAAAAGAAAAATATTTCCTCGAGGAAGGTGATCTTAATAGCTACCTTTTTAAGCAGGCCAGCGAATCCATTAAAATTAGTCTCACTGACAAAGAAAGTGTAGAAGCTGAAATTTTTGTTGAATTGCTTGAAAAATTATCTGTTTATAACAGAATAATTGCTTTTATGAACCGAATGAATATTTGGGAAGAGATGGTTTATTTTCTCCTTGAAAACTCAATACGTTCAGCAGATCAATTTAAAGATGAAGAATTTTTAGAAAATTTAAAATCTCTTCTTCCTGAGGATAAATTGATTATTGGTAATATTCGATCCTGCAGGTGGCGTCAGGACTGTTATGAATTCGATGTTGCCATACGTGGTAAAGTTCAAATAATGATGACTGTTGGACCACATATTCCACTTATTAACGAATATAGAACTGCATTGACTCTCTTTCCAACAATTCAGCCTTATCTCACATCAGGTTTTACTGTTGTTATAACTAATAAAAGTGGACAAGAAAAAGAAAATGAAATATCTGATTGGAAAGAAATGCTGAAACTTGTAAAAGATCAATCTTTTAAAGGAAGTCATCTTCAGCGTTATAAAGGTTTAGGTGAAATGAATCCCGAACAGTTGTGGGATACAACGATGAATCCTGAAAACAGAACGTTGATGCAGGTTACTGTAGATGACGTTGAACAGGCGGATGATATGTTTACAACCCTTATGGGTGATAAAGTTGAACCAAGAAGGGAATTTATACAAAATCACGCTCTGGAAGTAACTGATCTCGATATTTAGAATCTTATAAATTATTTTCTACTACTTAACAAAGTAAGAAAAAATTTCGTGAAGGTACTTTTATACCCCTTGTTGGGTGTTAAAAAATAACATTAATTATTATATTTTTCAACAGGTTAACAGTTTGTATTTGTTATTTTTTAAAAAATTCTATTAATCTTTTATATATTTTTAAATTATGAGCACAAATACGGATAAAGTAGGCGAGCAGTTTCCCAAAATTTCAATAGAAAAAGAACTTAAAAAATCTTATTTAGAATATGCAATGAGTGTCATTGTTGGGCGTGCATTACCCGATGTACGTGATGGATTAAAACCTGTTCACCGGCGTGCTATATTCGCAATGAGAGAGCTAGGTGTATTTCATAATAGACCATACGTAAAATCAGCAAGAATTGTTGGTGATGTAATTGGTAAGTATCATCCCCATGGAGATACTGCTGCATATGATACAATTGTCCGCATGGCTCAAGATTTTGCAATGCGTTATCCCTTAGTTGATGGACAGGGTAACTTTGGTTCTCTTGATGGTGATTCACCTGCAGCAATGCGATATACCGAAGCAAGAATGACCAAAATTGATAGGGATATAGTAAATGATCTTGAAAAAGACACCGTTGATTGGATACCTAATTATGATAACTCACTAAATGAACCTTCGGTAATGCCAAGCAAGGTTCCAAACTTGTTAATAAATGGTTCATCTGGAATAGCAGTTGGCATGGCTACCAATATTCCACCGCATAATTTAACAGAAGTACTTAATGCACTAGAAGCAATAATTGAAGATCCTAATATTACAGTGCATGAAATTATGGGTTATATTACTGGTCCTGATTTTCCTACCGGTGGACAGATTTGTGGTAAAGCAGGAATTCGCGAAGCATATGAGACCGGTAAGGGTATTGTAGTAATGCGCGCTTTAACCCACGTGGAAAAGATAAAAGGAGGAAAACGAGAATCTATTGTAATAACTGAAATACCCTACCAATTGAACAAAGCTTCTCTAGTTGAAAAAATTGCACAGCTCGTAAAAGATAAAAAGATAACATCTATTTCCGAAGTTAGAGACGAATCAGATAGACATGGATTAAGAGTTGTAATTGAACTTAAAAAAGATGAAATACCAGAAATAGTGACAAATCAATTGTTTACCATGACCCAAATGCAAAAGTCATTTGGGATTATATTTTTAGCTATTGTAAACAATAGGCCAGAAATTCTGAATATAAAACAAATACTTGAACACTTTATTCTCCATAGAAAAGTTGTTGTTTATCGAAGAACTGCTTTTGAATTGCGTAAAGCTGAAGAAAAGGCACATATACTTGAAGGTTTAAATGTTGCTATAAATAATCTAGACGATGTTGTAGCTCTTATAAGAGCTTCAAAAAATCCAGCCGAAGCTAAAGATGAACTTCAGAAACGTTTTAAGTTAAGTGATATTCAGGCTCAGACTATTCTCGATATGCGTTTGCAAAGATTAACTGGCCTTGAAAGAGATAAAATTGCGAGCGAATATGAAGAAATACTTTTGGTAATTAAAAAGCTAAAAGAGATCCTTACTGATGAAAATCTTATAATGAAAATTATAAAAGAAGAGTTTTCAGAGCTAAAAGAAAAATATGGTGACGATAGAAGAACTGAAATTATTGATGCCTTAGATGAAATATTACCTGAAGATCTAATAACGCCTGAAGATATGGCTGTAACAGTTACTCACTCAGGGTATATCAAAAGAAATCCTGTTTCTCTTTATAGATCCCAGCATAGGGGTGGAAAAGGGGTAACGGCTGTAAAAAATATAGAAGAAGATTTCGTTTCGTCTATTTATGTTGCCTCTACTCTTGATACTTTCTTATTTTTTACAAACCATGGAAAAGTATTTTGGAGAAAAGTTTATCAACTTCCACTTGCCGGAAGAACAGCTCGTGGTAAGGCTATTGTTAATTTACTTAATCTTGCAGAAGAAGAAAAAATTGCAGCGATTTTGCCCATTAGTTCTTTTGAAGATGACACTAATTCAAAGACCATTTTAATGGTTACCAAATTTGGTCGAATAAAGAAAACAAGTCTTCAAGAATTTAAGAGACCATTACGAAAAGGTAAGAGAGCACTAACTATAAACGAAGGTGATGAAATAATTGGAGCACACGTACTTAATGGTAATGACACAATATTACTTGTAACTAATAAGGGCATGAGTATTCATTTCTTAGAAAAAGACATAAGAACAATGGGTCGTAGTGCAGCGGGTGTTCGAGGTATACGGCTAGGTAAAAAGGATGAAGTTGTAAGTGCAATAGTTGTTAATTCTGAAAATTCTATCTTTATAATAACAGAAAATGGTTTTGGAAAAAGAAGCCCGGTAGAAGAATATAGAATTCAGAAGCGTGGTGGTAAGGGAGTAAAAGGTATAAAAGAAAGTATAAGAAACGGTAATATAATTGCTGCAAAACAGGTTGATAACGAAGAAGAAGTTATACTGGTTGCTGATTCAGGAAAAATGATAAGAATGGATTTAAGTGCTATTCGAATTATTGGAAGAAGTACTCAGGGCGTTAAGTTGATTAACCTGGAAGAGGGAGAAAAAGTTGTTGGTATGGATAGTGTAGCAAAGGAAGTTGGAGAAGATATTGATACAGAATTATCAGAAATTGTACCAGATACAGAAAAAGAATAAATTATAGTTTAAATAAAAAATGTTCAAAAAACCTATAAAAATTAGTGTAGTAGGAGCAGGCTCTTGGGGAACTGCGATTGCAATATTGCTTGCAAATAATGGGCATAATGTTCATTTATGGGTACGAAACACTGATCAAATAGAAAGGTTGAAAAAGGAAAGAGAAAACAAAAAGTATTTAAAAGGGGTTCCTTTTCCTGATAATTTATTTATCCAATCGGATCAAAAAAAATGTATAAATAACAGCAATACCATTGTAATGGTTATTCCTTCACATGGTTTTAGGAATGTATTTTTACAATGTTTACCATTGATAAGTCCAGGAGTAAATATAGTCTCAGCGGTAAAAGGAATTGAAAATAAAACACTAAAAACCATGACGCAGGTTATGGATGAAGTGATTCTTGAGCAAATGAGTGAAAAAAAGGCACTCAATATAGGCGTGTTATCAGGACCTTCTTTTGCGAAAGAGGTTGCTTTAAATGTACCTACTGCTGTAACAATCGGGTTTGCTGAACGAGAAAAAGCAAAAGAAATTCAGAAGATTTTTGCTTCAAAAACCTTTCGTGTTTATACAAGTACAGATGTAATAGGTCTTGAAATAAGTGCAGCATTAAAAAATATTATAGCAATTGCTACTGGTGTGTGTGATGGGCTAGGGTATGGTTTAAATACAAGAGCTGCATTGATAACAAGAGGGCTCACCGAAATAATGAGACTGGGGATTGCTATAAATGCCCAAAAAGAGACATTTTCTGGCCTTAGTGGTTTAGGAGATCTAATTTTAACATGTACTGGTGATCTAAGTAGAAACAGGACTGTTGGAATAAAACTTGGAGAAGGTAAAACACTAACTCAAGTGAAAAAAGAGATGCGTATGGTGGCTGAGGGCATAAAAACGACCCAGTCAGTATTTGATCTTTCAAGAAATCTTAATGTAGAAATGCCTATTTTGGAGCAAGTTTATAATATTCTTTATAAAGAAAAAGATTGTGCTCAGGCAGTAAAAGATCTACTCGAAAGAGAAATGAGAGAAGAGTAATTCAAAAAATTACGTAATTCCCAGCGTGATGATGAACCTACAATAAACTACTCTTCTGAAGCTTTAAATAACCTTTATACAAAAACATTAAATTTTCATAAGAGCATTAAGACCAGTCGTTATTTTTAAATTCATTGTGATCAGGATGAGGTGGTCTTTCTTCTAGAAGGCGCTGTGCAAGCCACTTTTTAATCATTGGTAACTCATTTTTTACTTCATTTAAAGCTTTTCCCCGATGACTGATTTGATTTTTTTCTTCCATAGAAAGTTGAGCAAAGGTTTTATCTAGTTTTTCAAAGAAAAAGATAGGATCGTAACCAAAGCCATTATCTCCTTTTCTCTCGTCTATTATAATTCCGTCACATCGTCCATCATATGTTAAAGCAGGACCGGATGGAACAGCTATAGATAGAACACATTCAAAATGTGCAGCACGATTTTCAACGTTTTCTAAATTTTTTAGAAGTTTACTGCAATTATCGTAATCAGTTGCATTTTCACCAGAATATCTCGCAGAATATACTCCAGGCGCCCCATCTAATGCATCAACTACTAATCCAGAATCATCTGCAATAGCTGGTAATCCTAAAACTTTTGCAGTATGAATGGCTTTCTTGTACGCATTTTCATCAAAAGTAATACCATCTTCAATGGCAGGTGGTAGTGGACCAAAATCACTTAAAGATTTTATTTCAATATCAAGATCTTTAAAGATTTCCTTAAATTCTTTCAACTTATTTTGGTTTGTGGTTGCAATAACCAGAATAGACAGCATGATGAATAACCTGTTGTAGATATTATTTGGGGGTTCTAAGAGATTTATCGTATCTTTCCTGTTCACTATAGACACAACCACAATACGGTTGTCTGTACATATCAAATTCTCTTGATTTATCAATGCCTATTTGCCATCCTTTTCGATAATCTTCATAAATAAAGACAAGACCAGATTCCTTTGATATTTTTTTACAAAAACGTTTAATTTGATTGTGATCTTGGTACTTGCTATACAAAAGAGTTGTAGTAAAAGCATCAAATCCTTTGTTTTTAGCAGTAGTGACAGTCTCAGAGAGACGCATTGTATAACATAAAGAACAACGTTCATCTTCATGAAAAACTACTTTTCTGAGGAAATTTTTTAAACCATATGTTTCATGAAAAATAGCAGGTATTCTTTTTTTTTCAGTATACTCTTTTAAAGTATTTAAACGACGTTGAAATTCTTTAAAAGGGTGAATGTTAGGATTAAAAAAATACGTTGTAACATTATGTTCTGCCTCCTGTAACCTGGTTAAAGGATAAATTGAGCATGGGCCACAACAGCTATGTAATAAGACGTTCATATTTTATAGTTTTTGGGATTAATATTATATTGATGGATTTTATAGTTGATAATGCGAAGACTTGTATCAAGGTCTTTAGCAGTTTTTGTTTGATTTCCGTTATTTCTTTTTAAACCCTCAATAATGAGTTCTTTCTCAAAATTTTCAACGGCAACAGAAAGAGAATATGGATTTTCAGTTTGTGATGACTGTGCAGTTTGTAGCGTAGGTGGTAAATGTATACCTTTAATACTTTTTGAGTCACAAATTATAACAGCACGTTCTATACAATTTTGTAACTCTCGAACATTTCCTGGCCAGTGATACTGTATAAGCATATCAATTGCTGAAGTAGAAATGCGTTCAATTTTTTTGTTGTTTTCTTTAGCATATTTATGAAGAAAAAATTCAGCAATGAGTAAAATATCTGTTCGACGTTTTCTAAGAGGTGGAATATAGACAGGAAAAACATTTAATCTATAATAGAGATCTTCTCTGAAATGTTTTTCCACGACAGCTTCTTCAAGATCCTTATTTGTTGCAACAACCAACCTTACATCGCATTTCAAAAACTTGGTTGAACCTAAGCGTTGAAATATCCTTTCCTGTACAACATTTAGAAGTTTTACTTGAACTGAATTACTCATTTCAGCTATTTCGTCTAGAAAAAGAGTACCACCCTCAGCCTGCTCAAAACGACCAATTTTTCGTTCAGTTGCGTCTGTAAAGGACCCCTTTTCATGGCCAAAAAGTTCACTTTCAAGTAGTGTTTCCGGTATTGCTGAGCAATTTACAACCACAAAGGGTTTATCTTTTCTTTTTCCATTATAATGGAGTGCTTTGGCAACTAGAGTTTTGCCGGTACCTGACTCTCCTCGAAGAAGAACGGTTGCATTTGAGTCGACAACTCTGTGAATCATTTCAAATACGTCCTGCATTTTACTAGAATTACCAACAATGGCATTAATTTTATTTTTTTCTGAAAGCTGTCTCTTGAGTTTAAGATTTTCTGTATAAAGTTCATCTGTTTCGCGATTAACTTTTTGCACCCGGATAACTGTTTGAGCAATTAAACCCGATAAAACTGTTAGATACTGTAAATCCGTATTCGCCTGCTGACCTATTCCATTTTTATAAAAGCGATCTATACTGAGAGCACCTATTATATTTTGACCGTCTTTTATAGGTACACATAAAAACGATTTTTTTTGTTCCTGTACATTACTTCTAGCTTTAGTTCGGTTTAAAAAAAGTGGTTCTTCTGATATTTGAGGAACAAGTATTGGCTCGCCAGTTGATACCACTCTACCAGTAATTCCTTCTCCTATTACATATTTCCCACGTTTTCTGTTTTCAGCTGTCATACCATGGGCTACTTCAATTTCTAGTTTGCCTGTAATTGGATTAACAATGGTAACCGTACCATTTTCCATACCCTTCATTTCAGAGAGTATTTCCATAATATTTTTAAGACACTCTTTTAATTCTCCTGAAGAGGCTAGTTTTTTGGTAATTTCATAGAGAGCACTTAAATCTTCAAGTTGCCTGGATATATCTGTGTTAGAAACCATTGTTAAATATGTAAAGATGGTATGTTTTAAAAGGAAGATTGTTTTGGTAACTGTAACAAAACAAAAATAATTAATCGATTGTTTATTACAAAAATGTAGTATATAAAAAAAACTAAGAAACAAAGCCTCATTTTATTGACAGAAAACAAGGCAAATGGTAGAAAGGTCTCTTCGGAGGAATGGCCGAGTGGTTTAAGGCGGCGGTCTTGAAAACCGTTGTACGAAAGTACCGTGGGTTCGAATCCTACTTCCTCCGCCAAAATTGAAAAGTGTGTGGAGAGGTGACCGAGAGGCCGATGGTGCTCGCCTGCTAAGCGAGTGTGGGGGTTAGACTCCACCGAGGGTTCGAATCCCTCCCTCTCCGCCATGAATTTGTACCAGGAGGCTGTCCGAGAATAAGCATTTTTATT
>Ga0256845_1002722_pt1 | contig 12522 bp, 15 predicted proteins | sample RiftiametaG_FD_189101 | JGI IMG/M metagenome (GOLD analysis project Ga0256845, IMG submission 189101) | Tube worm associated microbial communities from hydrothermal vent at the East Pacific Rise, Pacific Ocean - Riftia | ecosystem: Host-associated > Annelida > Integument > Unclassified ... | reverse complement strand
CACAAGGGGGGAGGAATCGTTTTTTCATGACACCCGCACCCTACACCTAGCACCTCAACGCGCAACATGTTTTTGTCCATGAGTGTGTCTTATTGTTTTTGGCATTATTGTTTTTGGCACAATGCTCACAACCGCCTCACTCAAAAAGCAAATTCCTAGCAGTATATTTTACATCTTGTAATAACACGATAAGTAATTACAAGAGAGCTGTTCCTGATGGAAGTCACATAAAATCAAGGGAACTCTTTTGAGTGAAACGACGAAGCAGCTTCAGCATGCTCTAGCATTCATCATACCTCTCAATGGTGTTTCTCGCTAGATAGGCCCAGTGAAACCAAATATTCGAGAATCAGCCAATTATTTTGAATTCTATTGCACACTATAACATGGGTAAGAACTCTACAGAGCGTATAGCTTACATAGATAAAAAATCTAAATCCAAGTGGAACCACGAACTAAAACGTGCGCGTAAGAGACGTTATTTAAGGGCTGTGAAAAAAGGTCAAATATACCGTGGTGCATATCTAATAAAACCTAAGAAAAAAATTTCATATGAGCTAGACCTTCCTGAAGTTTTATGCGTTAAAAGCAACCTCGGTAATATCAACAAGCTGTTTTCCGAACTTGAAACCGCAATTTTCATTGGTAGAGCATCAAAAATAATTGTTAATCATACTCAACTACGTGAGGTGACGCCAGAAGCGGCACTATTGCTAATATCACAATTAGCCATAATGAGTAAATTTTCCCCATCTACAGTATTTATACCTAAAGGACGCTCGCGAAGCATGGAGGTAGAGGATTTATTGAGCGGCATAGGATACAATGATTATTTCACATATGATGTAACTTCAGGAAACAAACGCAAAAGTCTACTACACAACGAAAGAATTTATATTAAACATCAAACAGGCTACGATGTGGATGGAAAAGTTGCCGCTGATTTCGTGGAAGAGTTTGCGCAAGCACTTAATTTCGAGGAACAGCGAAAAGAACGCCTAACTACATCCCTTGGGGAGTGCATGATGAATGCTGTTGGTTGGGCATATCCAGAAGAAGCCGCTTCACGGCGATGGATACCGAAACGCTGGTGGATTTTGGGCTATACTGAAAAAGCATCGGGAAAGGCATATTTCGTATTTCTTGATCGTGGTGTCGGTATACCTTCAACGATACCTCAGAGGAAACTTAGTGAATGGGGATTTAGGCAGTTTGTTGACATATCGAGATCCGATCTAGTTTTGAAAGCATTTACTGAACCACGATCTAACACAGGAGAAGATTTCAGAGGGCGTGGCTTACCTCTTCTTCGCGACTATGCAGAATCATCATCAAACGGGAAGCTGTGGGTTCATTCCGATTCAGTGCAATTAACCTTTGAACACATAGGTGAGCCTAGAATTAATACACAAGCAGGGTCATTTGACGGAACTTTACTTGTGTGGGAGGTCGATTCAGTGCATACTGAGGTCGAGCCATTCATAGAATCATGAAACAACTAAAAATCTCGGATTATTCTGAATACCCAGGCGGCAGATTTTCAACTGACGGCCCGTGGGCGGGCGATCAATATCGCGATGAAATTTATGAACCTGCTCTTGAAGCCAATGAACTACTAGAGGTTGATATGACCGGTTTAAAAATTTTACTACCTTCCTTTGTAGACGAAGCTTTTGGCCCCTCTATAAAGACACTCGGGAAAGCTGAATTTGTTCGGCGTGTCTCATTTGTCTATTCACGCGAAAATTCTCAAGCTCAATTATTTGTTGAGCAAACTATTGAACGCAGACTTAAAAGTAAGTAATTTAGTTATTATGATTTTCGCCGTGATTCTTTCAATATTGGCTGGATTCAGCGATGCTTTATCACAGTATGGAGACAAAGCCTTATTTTTCCTATTAGGTTGTGGTTCCTCATGGTTCATACGTATAGGAATCGAGAGCAAAAAAAATAAAATCAGATTACTAGAAAACACAGTTAATGCCCTAATCTCAGCAGCTGATGCCTTCCATAAAGAATTACACAATCATCAAGCGGTGTCCTATACAATGACCGCGAAAAACCATCTTTCAGAGATAAATTATCTGAGCAATGTGTCCTGCGATCGAATGGATGACCTTGAGAAATTGCTACCTGAAAAAGAATATGATAAATTGAAGGGGGAGCATTACAAATGGATCTTAGACATAACAAGCCATCACCCGTTGCATCAAACTAAAAACGGAAAATCTTCGTTGCCCAGTGGCGAGCTGAAAGCATTGCATACGATACACAAAAACTATATGTCTCACTTAGGCGGATTGAAAAGTGCGGTTTGCCAAGGAACAATAAAGCTTGTGAAGCCTAACTAATTCAGATCAGTAGGGGGTCAGTCCTTGATTTTTGATTTTGATAAATCAGTAGGGGGTCAGTCCTTGATTTTTGATTTTGATAAATCTTAGGATATGGTGTTAGTTTTTAAAAGCGACCTATCAAATGCTCTAGCCGCTTATCAAAGGATCGGTGTGGAAAAATATAAACAGTTAGGCTGGTCACAGTAGGCCTCCTGATGACAGGACTTTACATGAGGAGCCTGTAATGGAAAATAGCAAGAATTCCCCAGTCTTGGGTCCGAGGGGTAACAGACGCCTTCCCACCCCTAATGTCTAATTTTGACAAATGATCGAAAAGGGGTGTCACAAGCCTTATGGCTGACAGGGAGCCTCCGTGGCCTGTCTTGATGTTTTATTGGTTTGAAGTAAAAAAAATGCCTCTAGAAGAGCAGAAAAAGCTTGCATCAAACACTGTTAGGGCGGAAAATTTTTATGCCCAAACACCATATACTAAAGACTAGTCTATCTTCCCTCGTATTCAAGACCCTTTTCGATCTTTATTTCAAATCTGAATTTCGACGGGAATGTTGTTCCATATCCGATCTTGGCTTTGCTCAGCTCGGAGTCCTTCGCTGTCTTTCATCTGAAAAAACAGGACAGGGATTTTTACAATTGCACGCTGACGAAGGTGTCGCAGATATCGACCCAGGGCATTTTTTCAAGGCCTTAAAAAGTGAAAGGAGGCTCAAAAACATAACATCGCTCAATAATCTCCTGAGTTCCGTGGTTAGTGAAAAAATCCATGACCCCTTCGCTCAATTTAAAGAGCTCTCAAACTGGAAGATCTATGCTGTGGACGGCCATTACCACAAGGCGGCTTGTTTTGATCCTAAAAAGAAAAACAGCAAAGGTGATATGGTTAAATACGCCACTGGGCATTTTTTTAGAGTCAATTTGAGAAACCACCACATGAGTACCCTGGCCATTTCAGATCCTAAGGATGGAAAGAAAAAAGAGCATGACATGGCTGTTATCAAAAGGTCTTTGGCCGAGGACTTGCGTTATGAAGCCGCAAAAGGTGAAATCACCATGCTGGTATGGGACAAGGCCTGTATTGACTACATGCACTGGTATGAACTTAAATCTAAAGGGATACGTTTCATTACGATGGAAAAATCAAACAGTGCTGCAATAGTAATAGGAGAAATACCTTGGAATCGGGAGGATCCTCGGAATGAGGGGATTATTTCAGATCAACTTATCGGGGCACCTTGTGGCGTTCAAATGAGACGAATTGTTTATATTAACCCAGAAGACGGAAAAAAATACACCTATCTAACTAATGAGATCAAGCTGCCAGCCTACCTTCTTGTTTTGATGTATAAGCTCCGCTGGGATATAGAGAAAATATTCTATCAGTTTAAAAGTAAAATGGAAGAGCGTAAATCTTGGGGAAGTCCTATTGAAACCAAAAAAGCGCATGCGATGTTTGAGTGTATTTCTCACAATCTGGCGTTATTGCTTGAGGACGACATCAAAAAAACAGAAGACATGTATGATGAACTCGAAGAGGCCAAATCGAAGGGGCGGCTCAAATCCAAAGAGTCGTCAAAAAAGAAAAAACAGCAGAGCTATATCAACACAATTGTGATGAGGTGCTCACATAGGACAATGCGTTTTATCAGGTGGATACGCAATAGAATCTACAGCGAGGCTCCCCTGAGCCAATCTCTGGCTAGATTGAGCAAGTTGTGGAGATCTAACATTCAGTAATTTTCCACACCGATCTTTCTGCTCCGCTCCTCTCATGACCCCACTCCGTAATCAGACCATTTATCAATAGCATTCGTAGAGTCGATTATCTTGATTGACCCATTGCTAATAGACAAAACTACCCATTCATGTCGCACGTAACTAACACCATCCTTGTCCGAAGGGAGCATGAGCGCGCACTTTGCTAAAAGTAATTCACCATTATCAGATACAGCTCCAAGTTCGATAACCCAACCCAACCGTTCCGTCATCTTACGTGATTGATATTTGAATACTCTCTTCTTACCGGTTGCATCTACGGTGACCAACGCCCTTTGAGGGTCCATCAAATCTGAAGCTCTCATCGCTACGGCAATCGTAGTATGCGAAGAGCTAAAAACTACATCTCGAATGCCACTTTTGTTGTATTCAACCACAAACTCTCTACCTCCTTTTTTAGGCTTAAATATTTTAAATACATCCCCCTCAAAGTCTATATCAAAATCTCGCCCGCTAAAATGCACCCCCTCAGATTTCCCCTTAAATTTGATAGGTCCATTAAATAGTGATTGAGCTACTGATGAATAAAGTGACAACGAAAAAATCGTGATTATAGTTAAATATGCTTTCATAGGTTGAGTACAATAAGTTAAAATGCCAAAAGCCGCCTACTAATTAGATCTCTATTTCGAAGGGGTATTCATCGTGACAAGTAGGACAACCGTCTTCGTCTTCATAAGACGACCCAGTGAATTCATTAGGAATACTGTCTGGACAAGTCACCCCGTCTTTATCGTGGTATGAACGTTCAAATAGACACGCCCCATATTTACACTGTCCATTTTCATTACTCTGAAGAGTGCAATGATAAACACATTTCATAGTCCGAGATGTTGGAGGGGCAACAGGAGGATTAAGTATGTCATCTATAGCATCATCATAATCATCCCTTAGATCCTTAGCTTTTTCTTTAACTCTCTCTCCATTTTCTTCGGTTGCCTCTGTAATGCCTTTTCCAAAAATACCACTACTCCCAGTATTCGCCCCTTCCTTAAACCCTCCATGCTTACCCTTTATAATGGTTTTAACTATACTGATACCATCACCAATTGGACTATGTCCTAGGCCATCCAGCCAGTTGATCGAATCATTGTAAACAAATCCATACAGGTTAACCCCACCATCTTCTTCTGTGGGATCTCTGGATGGCCAATAAGAGATCCGGTTTTTTGCAGAAAAGTGCCGCTTTGCGTGAGGGGGCGACCTGAGGTCGCCGTAGTGGTAGGTGGTGTTGCTTGCGGTGGTGGTTTCCTGACGTTGACGTAAGTGAAGCTGTGGCGTTGTGGGTGCTGTTTTACGGCGAGGTTTGATGGTGGCAGTGAGTAGAAAGCCTGCTATGATAAGGGGCGTGGGTGATGTGGGGGTAGATTGAGTTGGAGAATCGTAGGTGTGGATTGGGGGTGGTGCTCCTGTGTGAAGTGAGGTAATGGGAGTTGCCTTGTCGGTGGTGGTAAGGGTAGGGTGGTTGGTGGCTGTCTGCTCGGAATGGATGAGTTTGGCACATGGTAAGGCCATGGATGAAATCGCCATGGATGGAGCCGAAGAGAAAAGTCCCTCGAAAAATCCAAAACCGACGACAGTTCCCAAAAGAAGGCACACAAAGAGAAACCTTTCTAGGAGTCTTGGTGGGTGTTGATTTTTCGAGAAATCGGACATGGCGTTTATCATACTCACCCAGCGTGAGAAGAAAAGAAGAAAGGTGAATGAGACACGCACACCGCTTGCAAAGTTAAAAATTAGTTTTGTGATAGGGTCTTTAGCTTTCCGACTCAAGTTGGTGATTGTTAGGCGTTTTTGTTTCATTCCATTATACGATTGATGAAATTCAAAATTGTGGGAGGGTGCCGATGTGAATGTGATGAGAAAAATGAGTGTTGTGTGTTCTGTTTGCCTTTTGTGGGTGGCTGGAGTTGCTGAGGCTGAGGCGCATGCGTTGCTGCCTGAGTATAAGGCGGGGGTGGAGTCGGTTCTTAAAACGGCGGGCGAGAATAGGGCGGAGCTGGCGAAGGCTCTGGAGGAGGTGCCCGCGGCACAGAGTAAGGCGATGCAGTTCTTGATCGCGCATATGCCGGAGTCCGATGCCAAGCAGGTGAAGGCGGAGCTTTTACTCAATAATGTGGCGTGGGCTTACAAGGCGCGCGAGTCGTTTCCCTGGGCGAGGGAGGTTCCGGAGGATGTTTTTTTGAATGATGTGCTGCCGTATGCCAGTTTGAATGAACCTCGGGAGGATTGGCGGGAGGACTTTTTTAATCGGTTCAGTAAGCATGTCAAAGGGGCTAAAACTCAGCAGGAGGCGCTGGCGCTGGTGAATGCCCATATCCTCAAGGAGGTGAAGGTGGAGTATAATACAAAGCGGAAACGGGCGGATCAGAGTCCTTATGAATCGATGCAGCAGGGGATGGCGAGTTGCACGGGTTTGTCGATTTTACTGACGGATGCTTTTCGGTCCGTGGGGATTCCTTCCCGGGTGGTGGGGACTCCGGCGTGGACGACGAAGGTGGGGAACCATAATTGGGTGGAGGTCTGGACGTCGGCGGATAAGCAGTGGCACTTTACGGAGTATTATCCGGACTCCAAAGGGCTCGATCACGGGTGGCTGTTAGCCGATGCCGCGAAGGGAAATGCCAAGAGTCTTTATCATAGTATTTACGCGAGTTCGTGGAAGGAGGGGTCGGGGTATTTTCCTTTGGTTTGGAATATGAAAAACAAGGAGGTGGCGGCGGTGAATGTGACCGCGCGCTATGTGGCGCTCGGGGGGGGCGGTGATGGTGCTGAAGATGCCTGTGAGCTTCGGATTCACCGGATGGTGGATGGAAAGCGGGTGCAGGTGGCCGTGGTGGTGCGGCAGGGGGATGTCATTCTTGGTGAGGGGATGTCGCCGAAGCCAACGGATGATATGAACCGTTATTTTGTCGCGAAGGTGCGCCAGGGGCAGATCTATCAAGTGGTCTGGAAAGATCCGAAGAGTGGTGAGGTGAAGAGGCAGTCGGTGACTACTCCTAAGGGGAAGGCGTGGTTTGTGGTGGGGGTTGAGTGATTGAGTGATTCGACGGTGTTAGAGGAAGGGGTTGTTTTTTGCTTCTTGGGCAACGGTGGTGATGGGGCCGTGGCCGGGGCAGATGAGGGTGTCCGCTGGGAGGGTCATGATGTTTTCCTGGAGATGGCGGAGCGATTGTTGAAAATGCTTTGGGCTGGGTGCTTTGCCCATGGATCCGGCGAAGAGGATATCGCCACAGATGCAGATGTCTAGGCTGAGTCCCTGGATGAGATAGCCTCTGGAGGGGGTGAAGTGGCCGCTGGTTTCGAGGGTGGTGAGCGTGAGCCCCTCGGCAAATGATTTGACTTCGCCGTGTGGGAGGTTTTCGGCGAAATAGGTGGGCGTTTTAGGGAATGCTGTAAGTCCTCCAATGTGGTCGTGGTGACGGTGGGTGATGTAGATGGCGCTGAGGATCAAGGCCTCTTGTTCAAGGTGGGCGAGGATGGGGGCGGCCTCTGTTCCGGCATCGAAGAGTGTGGCGCTAGCACCGTGTCTGATGATGAAGGAGTTCACTCCGGCGTGACCAAATGGAGTGATGATTTGGCTTAGCTCTTGAGGTGGATTGGTGGTGGGTAGATAGGTCGCTAAGCCTACGAGTGCTGAGGGGAGGAGATGGAGAGCTTGGGCAATGGCTTGCAGTGGTTCGGAGGGGATGGTGCCATCGAGAGCCTGATGGATGAGATTAAGGGGGAGGTTGCATTGGGTGGCAAGGCTCTGTGGGGTGAGTCCGTGGCCATTCATGGCTTTGAGGATCACATCGCAAGGGTCATCTTCGAGAGGGGGTGTTGGTGGGGAGGTCATTTGGGGTGTTGGGTTCTTTTTCGCAAGGAGAGTGTGTTGTTTATTTTTTGACGGGATTTTTTTTCTTGGTTTGTTGCCTGCGGCGCTGGATAGAATTAACAGAATTTTTCAGAATTTACTTGGGTGGATATTTCCTAAGCCTGCCGACAAGTTGCGAACTTGTCCTACTTTGGATGTCGGCGTGGCCACAAGTTTGAGGTTTTGAGTTGGTGGGGAGCTTGCTTTTAGTCTAGATCATGGACGTGATCAATGTGGTTTGTGCTGTGATTTTTAATGAGCTGGGGGAGGTGTTGGCGTGCCTGCGTTCGGCAGCCCAGTCTCATGCTGGGAAGTGGGAGTTTCCGGGAGGGAAAGTGGAGTCAGGAGAAAATCCTGCGGATGCCCTCGTCCGTGAAATTAGCGAGGAGTTGGCGTGTGCCATTGTTGTTGGCGAGAGCTTGCCGGTGGTGGAGCACTGTTACCCAGGCTGTAGCATTCGCTTGATGCCTTACCGGTGCCGAATCATCGAGGGGTGTGAACCCTCGGCGCTGGAGCATGCGGAGTTGCGGTGGATTCCGCTTAAAGATTGCCTTTTGCTCGATTGGGCAGAGGCGGATGTCCCCATTTGGGAGGATTTGCTAGCTTAGTAGCCAGGAGCTTAGTGGCCGAAGGCTATGCGCTCGGCTAGCGATTTGGGTAGGCCGGCATCGATGATTTTCTTTTGCGCGGTCTCGATATCATATTCGAGTCGGCGGAAGTTGATCATTTTATTGTCGAGATCGTAGATGCAGTAGGATGCGCGCCAGTCGCCGTCGCGGGGTTGTCCCACGGAGCCGGTATTGATAAAGTATTGGGTGTTGGGTTCGATCACGATGGATTCCGCTGGGATTTCCTGCACTTTGTCTGAGCGGGTGAAGATTCTCGGGACGTGGGTGTGTCCATAAAAGCAGACCGGTGTGATCTGGTAGGAGAAGTTCGCCATGGCGTCGAATTTATTGGTGACGTAGTTCCAGGAAATAGGTTGGTCCAGTGTGGAGTGGACGATGGTGAAGTCGTGCATTTGGCGCACCATACGCAGGCGGGCGAGCCATTGGCGCTGATCGGGGGAGAGTTGTTCCCGTGTCCAGAGCAGGGCTTCTGCCGCTACGGGGTTCATCATTTCCAGTGAGGTGTCATGACCACAGTCCTGATCGTGGTTTCCTTTGACCACTGGGCATCCCATGGAGCGGACTCTTTCTAAGCAGGCGACGGGGTCGGCGTTGTAGCCAACGACGTCACCAAGGCAGATATAGCTATCACAACCTTGAGCTTCGGCATCAGCAAGAACGGTTTCGAGTGCCTCGAGGTTGGCATGGATATCACTGAAGATGGCTATTTTCATGAAGCAAATTGGAGCGGGGAATGGATCAGGCTAGGTGCGGGGGATTCATGCCTTATTGATGCATAAAGGAAAAGAAAAAAGTGACTCGTTCACACTTATTAGTAACGTGTGCGTGGAGGTGGCTATGGAACAGGCAAAAATTGATCTCTAGTGGGGTAATTATGGCTGCTGGAGCTCTTCTTTGAGCGAGACGATTTTTGCTTTCACTCCGCTCATGGGGAAATCCTGATTTCTGCGATTCCAGTGACTTTGTAGCCATTGAAGTTGCACTTTTTTAGACGGGTAAAGTTCATCATCCGGGATGCGGTCTTGAGTTTTGACGTTGAGTGCATTTTGCAGGGCAAAGATGTCGTTGACGAGGCTGGGAGTGCGATTTTGCTCGGATGCATTATAGAGCCGGATTCCTTCTTTCAGCGCTGCCTCATAGTTACTGGGGATGCGGGTCATGGTGTAAAACCGGAAGCGCTCAAACATCGAGCGTCTGAAGTCGGGCAGGCTATCGCATGCCAGGGAGTCATCGTAGTGGCGGACGGATCGTTCGAAATCCGGAAGTTTGTAGTGATCGCTCCAGATTTTTGCCAAGGCATTGTGGAGTTTCCAGTTGTCTGGGTTTTGTTTGATCCCTTCCTCGAGAAAGTCAGAGCCTTTTTCGATGTATTCTTTTTGTAGCGCGCGGCGGCGGAACGGGCTCAGGTCAGGGTCTTCTTTGTAGTGGACGGAGGCATTGGTGTGGAGATGCCATGCGCCTGTTTCCCAGTAGTGGCTGGTTTGGGGCTGGAGGGTGGTGATGACGTCGTAGGCTTGCTCCAGTTTGATCCAGTCGAGATTTTCAAAGTGGAGGAAGGCTCGTAGATTCCAGATGGATGCCATCGGCGCGCGCAGTCCACCCAGCGCGGCGGCGGATCCGGTTTGGCCGAGCTGGCGTTTGGTGATTTCCTTGATCGGTGGTTGAATTAGCCGTTGTGCGATCATGTCCTGGCTGAGCCGATCCTCGAAATGCAATTTGGCGGCACCAAAGGCAAGTAAGGTGCAGCAAATGACAATGATCTGGATGGCGGTGCGCATGTGAGGGGGTCTTGAAGTCAGGGGGGGCTGGTTAGAATTCTTTTTTTCTGAATGTGAACCACGAGAGTACGCTGTAGATTCCCGAGTAGAAGAAGGTGAGTAAAAGGAGGCGCTTGAAGATGCTGGCTTCGATCTTTTTCCCTTCCACTGCGGCATCGATGATATTGAAGAGCTGGAAGTCTGGGAAAACCAGGGCGATGCTTTGTGAGAGTAGTTTGAGCTCAGTGGAAAGGCCACCTTCCTGGCTGTGGAGCCAGTAGTTCCGAGCGTCTGCGGTGAAGTGGCCGATGCAGTAAATGACCACGGAGATGACGATGGTGAATAGGGTGGAGCTGGAAAAGGTGGAGATCAAAAGCGCGATGGATGCCATGATGACGGCTTTGAAAAAGATGGCGGCCATTCCGGCTTGAAGGCTCCAGGTGACGCCTTGCTGGCGGATGGATTCCAGACGGAGATCGGTGTATTCCTGCGGCCAGCGCTGGGCAGCCCCTTTTTGTATTTCCTCTGCGATCATGGTATCGGTGCGAAGATGGAGGATAATGGAAAGTAGGGCATCCATCAGCAGGAGGGAAACGCCGACAAGGAAGAGCACCCCGAGCAATTTGCCCAAGAGGTAGTCTAGTCTGGGCACGGGTTTGCAGAGGATGGTGTAAAGGGTGCGGTCTTCGAGGTCTTTGGGGATGAGTAGGGCGGTGGAGGCGATGCTGAAAATGGTGGCAAAGAGAGCCATGACGCCCATGCCCCAGCCTTTGATGTCGATCAATACGCGCTCGGCGGAGTCCTCTGATGCCCTTGTCCACGGACCTTCGTAGAAGTTGAGCAGCAGGATGAGCAGGGCGAAAACGGCGAGGAAATAAAAGACCTTCATGCGCACTAGCTGGGTGAAGGTGTTGCCGGCAATCACGAAGATGCGGGCGGGTGAAAATAGTGGGTTTCTACGCATGGGGAGCTCCTTTCTGAGAGGTGGCTTGGAGGGCGTCCGATTTTTTGGCTTCGTCCAGGAAGAGTCGCTCGAGGGTGGTGCGTGGTTTGCCCATGTGGACGAACTCGGCGTCAGGTGTGGAGTCGATCAGTTTGCGGATGCTGGCGAGCAGCTCTGGGCTGGCATTTTTGATGACAACTTCGGTCTGGTCCTCGATGGCAATGAGGTCTTCGAGTTTACCTTCTTTGACGATTTTCCCTTTGAAAATAATACCGACGTGGTCGCAGATTTCCTGGACTTGCTCGAGGAGGTGAGAGCAGAGGAAGACGGTGACGCCGCGTGCTTTCAGGTTGACTATGAGGTCGCGGATCATGCGGGATCCGAGAGGGTCCACTCCGGCGGTGGGTTCATCGAGAATGAGGAGGCGAGGCTCGTGAATGAGGGCTTGGGCAAGGCCGATGCGTTGGAGCATGCCTTTTGAGTAGCCGCCAATTCTGCGTTTTCGGGCGTCTTGGAGTGAGACGAGATCGAGCATTTCATCGATGCGTTGATTGAGGGTTTTTCCACGGAGTCCACAGAGTTTGCCGTAGAACCGTAGGGTTTCTTCACCGCTGAGATGTTTGTAGAAATAGGGGTTTTCTGGGAGGAACCCGATGTCTTGTCGGGAGTCCGTTTTCATGGAGTTTTTTCCAAAGACGTAGCAGTTCCCCGCTGTCGGAGCTAGTAAGCCAAGCAGGGCCTTCATGGTGGTGGATTTTCCTGAGCCATTCGGACCGATCAGTCCGTAGACTTCGCCAGGCATGATGGTCAGTGATACATCGTTCACAGCTTGCACCTTCGACTTTTTAAAAGGCGAGGGGAACTCTTTGACGAGATGGGTGATTTGGACCGCAGGTATTGTTTCCATGATGGGAGGCGGCGGCAGAGTAGCGAATCAGTTCACGGGTGCAATGGATTTCGTCTGGGATTTTGGACGTTGGGGGGGGAGGTGTGGTAGATGCCTGCGGCGCCAGACAGAATTTATAGAATTTTGGAGCGTGGACGCCCACGTCCGCATCTTCCTGTCGCGCGTCGTGTTGGTTGATATGTTTTTTAACCGCAAGATCAGGGGTCACAAGATCAGGGGTCAGAGGCTTAGCAGAGAAACATCAGGGGTCAGAGGCTTAGCAGAGAAACATCTTGCGGTGAGGCTGGAGTGGGGTAGAGTGTCTTT
>Ga0256845_1002721_pt1 | contig 12530 bp, 12 predicted proteins | sample RiftiametaG_FD_189101 | JGI IMG/M metagenome (GOLD analysis project Ga0256845, IMG submission 189101) | Tube worm associated microbial communities from hydrothermal vent at the East Pacific Rise, Pacific Ocean - Riftia | ecosystem: Host-associated > Annelida > Integument > Unclassified ... | reverse complement strand
TTGCTCTGGAGATCAACGACGGCCCTTGCTGCGCTCACAGTTGCGCTCACAACCGCTTGCACGGATGCTGCGCGTATTCCGAATCAAGACCCACCAGCAGTCCCCGTACCCGAGCCCGATCCCAGATCTGCACTCGTAACTGCAACTGCGCCTGCACCTGCGCAAGAGGCCGCGCTTGGGCTTGATGCAGGATCTCCGCCTTCGGCATCCATCGCGCGGTCGCGTATGGCCCGAGTATTTCACTCGCTACCGCCGCCGGAGTCCATGGAGGAAGCGCGGGACTGCGATGCAAAGATCGCTCCGACCGATGGCAGCGCGCTCGTGATCATCGACGAAGCCCTGCTCGAATACCTCGGCACCGGCATCTCAGCGAGTGATCTCGGGGACGGACCCGAGCATAAGGGCGCGAGCTTTGGCCGCGCGAGCGAACTCGACGACTGGCGAGCGCTCTCCTCCCCGCTCTTCGACGATCTCCGCCGGCTCGATGGTACGAGCGGCGAGCAACAAACGCTCCAAAGCGCGAGCCTTCAGGCGGAGTTCGACCGCACAGTAGCGTCCGGGCGGCTAGGAGTGATGCTCAGCGAAAAGCGCTCGCTCGAGCCCCCACGCTATCGAGGTTGGCTTGTAATGTACTCAATGGAGTCGACACTGCCCTGGTGCTGGCAACGAATCGAGGTTCTCGACGCTTCGACCTCGTCGATTGAGACCCGCGTTCAAGATGCTGTCAATCGTGCCGTCAAGAGCATCGTTCCCGGCGTTGCGATTGATTGGCGTACACCGAACGAATAGAAAAAGGAGGTCGCGCAGCAATCACCACAAACTCGATGCACCGATGCACCGATGCATGAAAGGGCGCCCACCGTAGCGAGCGCCCTCTCGTCGCGAGCGACCTATCAATCTATCTACTAAAAACCCCAGCTGAGCAGGATCTGGCCGTCGCCCATGCGGATATCCGGTGTCGTACTGGTATTCGCGTCCATGCCATCGTGGTACGCAGAACCTCCGCCTGCGTGGCCGTCCTGGCCACCACCGCCGCCGCCGTACCAACCGCCTCCGCCTCCGCCCGCGTGCAGGGTATTCGCTGAGGCTCCGCCGATCCCGAAGGTGCCGTTTTGGCCATTCGCCGAGCCGGTCCCGCCCGCTCCTCCCGCGTTCTGAGTTCCGCCCTGGCCGTCGGCGTTGCTGTTGTCGCCACCCGAGGCATTGAGGCCCATCAGCCCACCACCTCCGCCGCCACCTTTGCCGCCGCAGGAGTACTCGGCACCGCCACCGCCTGCGCCGACGATGATGCGATCGTTGAGCGTCTCACCGCCACGGCGCACGTCCGAGGCACCGCCGCCAGTCGAGCAGGTCGCGGTCTGGTTACAGGTCGCGCCCCCCCCATTCCATCCACCCATAGGACCGGGCTCGCCAGCACCACCGACGTAGATCGAGAGCTGCTCCCCAGGCGTGACGTTAACCTCGCCCACCGTGAGGCCACCTAGGCCGCCGAAGTCTCCGTTGCCTTCACAGTTGTTCTGACTATTCGTCGGAGTCCCGCCCTCGGCACCCCACACCTCGATCTTTAGCACAGTAACGCCAGGAGGGACCTCGAATTGCTGGACGTCACCGGTGTACTCGAAGAGCTGGTCGCCGGGCTCAGTCGTGCAGGTGGCCGAACAGCCGTCTCCGTCGGCATTGTTACCATCATCACACTCTTCGACCTCTGCCTGGGTAAATCCATCGCCGCAGGTCGCCAGGAGGCAGCCATCGACACAGCCGTCGTCGCTGAGTTCGTTGCCGTCATCGCACTCTTCGATGCCATCTTGGACAAAACTGTCGCCGCAGCTCGCCGTGATGCAAGTATCGAGGCACATATCCGTGTTCACGTCATTGCCGTCATCGCATTCTTCATTGTTACCCTGTTGGAGAACTCCGTCGCCGCAGCCGGGGGAGGTGCAGGCATTGGTGCACTCGTCGTCGTCGACATCGTTGCCATCGTCACAGGTCTCGACCCCCTCCTGGATCACTGTATCGCCGCAGATCGCTGCTTGGCAGTTGTTGAGACAGGCATCGCTGTCGACGTCATTGCCGTCATCACACTGCTCTGCGCCGCCAAGCACACCATCACCGCAGGTCACCTCTTCACAATTATTGTTGCACGCGTCCGCGTCGTCCTGGTTGCCGTCATCACAGGACTCCCCTGGGCCGACAAAACCGTCGCCGCAGGCCTGAAGCGTGCAGTCGGACTTGCAGGCGTTCTGATCACCGTTGCCATCACCGTCATCGCATTCTTCGTCGCCAAACACCATGCCGTCACCGCAAAAAGGATCGGGCCCGCCTGTTGTAGTTGTAGTTGTGGTCGTCGTCGCAACACTGGTGTCCTCGGAATCCGAGCCGCTCTCGCTGGAGGTCTCGTCGGACCCCGTGCTTGTCGTGCCCGTCGTTGTGGAGGTCGAGGTCGAGGTCGAGCTCGACGTGGCGGTCGTATCGGAGCTAGCGCCCGAATCGTCGCCGCAACCGACGGAGAGAGAGAGCAGCAACGAAGCCGCGAGTACAGTTGGTACTGAGTATCTACGCATTGCCAGATGGTGATGGTTTAATGGACCCGTGTCACGGTACGAGGCCACGAAATTAGAGCGCCTGGTCTCGCGGGCCGCCTCCTGACAAGTTTCACCAGCGCACGGCGGCCACCTGGCACGCTCCGCCATGAGTTCGCGAATACCCTGCGGCGAAATGGTACGACCAACAAGGAGGAGGGAGATGCACGGTCTCTTCTATAAGCCCATCGAGGTCGTAATACGATCAATGAGGTAGCATCGGGCGGCAGGCCTTCCAATTTGGAAACGCCGCCCGTGTATCTCACGCGTGTGGCTCCGCTCGGCAGCTCGATCTACCTTTGTCCCGGATGGTTGCTTCGAAATGTTCATAACTGACCAAGCTGCTTCAGCCCACGAACGACCAGATGCCGATTCTCGCCCTCTGGCACGCTGCACACCCGACACTTCGAAGTGAGCAGGCCCGGAAGATCGCGCAGCATCGCCTTAAGCACGATGTCCTGCTCCCAGCTTGCGCTCTGCACATGCAGGTCAGAGATGTGCAGCCAGCAAAGCGGCGCAGAGGAGTGCACCGCGCTCATGGACATCCCGCTCTGTGTTCTGAGTTCTCAGAGATTTGATGCGCGCCGCGGCCTGGCATGCGCCGATGATCGCACGGCGTGCCCGCGAGTACCCGAATTCTGTTCAACTACAGAGCACGAGCAGAACGCCCACACGACCCACAAACCCCGTACTGCCCACAAACCCCGTACTGCCCACAAATCCGCGGAGAACCTGCACAGCATCTACGAACTCCGCAACCCGCAATCTGCGGTCTGCAGTCCGCAATCCGCAATCCGCAATCCGCACCAACATCTAGCGCCCTGGCGCTGCACGGAGCGCGGCCAGGCCCTCGCGAATCGACAGCAGCAGCCTCAGATTCCGCCGTCGAAACGATCCCATTCGTGCTCTAGAAGCTCCTCCTGTGAAGGCTCTCGCACGCGCAGTTGGCCGCGGACGTTGCGGTCCTTGCGGTCCTTCACTTGCGTAGCCTCGCAGGGTTCGACCTCTGTCGGCACCGCTGGCACCACTGGCACCGCTGGTACCGCGGGCACCGCTGGCACCTCGGGCACCTCGGGCACCTCCTGATGCTGAGCGCGCAGCTCCTCTTGCAGCTCGAATATTTCGATCGCCTGCTTGGCGATCTCATCATCGATCTCACTCTTGTCACGATGCGGCGTGCAGGCGGCGAGGGTCAGCGCTGCGACGGCAGCCGCTCGCCTTAAACGCGGGTGGCCCAGACGCTCGACCGGCACGAGCGGGCTCTCGACAACTGGCATCTTTGGATGATTTGCATCGGCAAAGCGAACTTTGCCCGCAGCATTTCGCTGGTACGAAATGCACACGCCCGTGCCGCGATTCTTGCGGACAAAGGCGGCCGCCGCAGCTTCCGGCATCTTGGAGATATCGGTGACCTGGCTCTGGCAATGCGAGCAAAAGACCTGGGGCTGGCTGCGATCGACACCGAGACTGTCGAGATCGATCGGGCAAGGGCGCGAGAGTTCGAGGTCGCGGATGTCCATACGGGTAGCTCCAACGCACGCGCCGACCCCCGGGTCTGCGCTTCCGGTTACCCCCCAGTTTCCCGCAATGCGCGGCAGAATTCTCGATTATTCGCCTTGACAGCCATCAACTACAGATGTAGTTCGACTACAGGTGTAGTTCTCTCATGCCGGACGATTTTCAGCTTTCCGACCTCCAGCTCGCGATCATGCGCGCGCTCTGGCAGCGCGGCTCTGCCGGAGTCAGCGAAATCCAATCAATGCTCGCCCTCGCCGGTCGCGAGCTTGCGCCAACCACCGTCTCAACTCTGCTGAGTCGCCTCGCCAAGCGCGGCCTTGTGGTCGCTCGGCGGCAGGGCCGGGCCTACATCTACCAGCCCGCAATCGCAGAAAATGAGATCCGCACATCGATGGTCTCGCGGGTCACCGACCACCTCTTTGATGGCGATGTCACAGCCCTCGTCTCCCACCTCTTGCGCCAGAGCGACATCTCCCGCGATGACCTCGCGGAGGTACGGCGCCTGATCGTCGAAGCCGAGCGCACAAAGCAAACGCAAAACGAAAAGGATAAGGACCATGAGTGAGTTCACCCCCTGGACCCTCAATGTACTCGCCTGGGCCGCCACCTATGCGATTCACAGCACTTTGCTCATCGGCGGCGTCGCCCTGCTCGTCCGCCTGAGACAGAGCTTAAGCCCGACCTCTCGCGATCTCCTGTGGAAGATCGCATTGCTCGGTCCGTTGGCGACGGCATCGCTGCAATTGGGTCTCGGGATCGGCGGACAGAGCGGCCAATTCGCGCTCAGCTCAGCGACCGAAAAAAATGCCCCAACACGCCAAGCACCGCCTCCAATGGCCCCCGAGCGAGCGACCCAGCCAGCGCCGGAGAGCGGTCGCCAACTCGTCTTTGCCGATGCGAATTCGGTGATGGTGCTCTCCTTGCCGGCCCGTCGCAGCGCGCCTGTCACGGCCTTTGCAGGTGCAGTTGCTCAACAGGCGAGCCCGCCCCCACGAACGACTGCCTCACCGGCAAGCGCCCAGTTCAGCCCCACGATCGCGGCGCTCCTGGTAGGCCTATTAGGCCTCGGCTCTACGCTCGCGCTCGGCCTCTTTGTGCGCCGCATCTACAACCTCCGCCGGCACCTTCAGGATCGCCGCGTCGCGGTCGAAGATCCCGCGCTCGAACTTTTTCTAGAGCTCACCGCTGAGATCGACGGCGGCAAGTCGATGCGCCTGTCGACGAGCGATGCGATCCGCTCACCGATCGCGCTTGTGCGCCGTGAAATCTGTGTGCCGAGCCGAGCCCTCGAACAGGGCACAATCCCGCCGACCGAGCTGCGAGCGATGCTCGCTCACGAACTCGCCCACCTGGTCCGGCGAGATCCCGAGTGGCTGATGGCGACCGCATGTTTAGAGGCACTGCTCTTCTTTCAGCCGCTGCTCCGCCTGCTCCGCCGACGCATGATCGACAACGCCGAGCTGCTCTGCGACGCCTGGGCCCGCGAGCGTACCGGCGACGGTCTAGCTCTCGCAAAATGCATCGAGCGAGTCGCGGCCTGGATCGATCAGCCGGGACTACCGCTGGCCAGCGCAATGGCGAGGCCGCACTCGCCGGTCATCGATCGCATCCGCCGTCTCGTGCAACCTGCTGACCGCCGACAGCTCACGGGATCGCAAGGCATCGGCCTCGGTTTGGCGATCCTCGGCGCCCTCGCTTGGCTCGCACCTTCGGTCTCGTCAGCCAGCATTGATTCTACTGATTCTACTGATTCTACTGATTCGCCTGATTCGACCTCCTCTAGTGCTGAAAGCCCTGTGCTCGCCAACGGAAACCCAGAGTTCGCAAGCGTCTTCGAGATCTGTCCGAGCGACTCGAATCGGCGGGCCCATTCGCGCTGCTCCACACGACAAACCCACCGACTCATCAGCGCTGAGAGGGGCTGGACCCAGGTGGCGTTTGCTCCCGGCAACAACCACGCGTTCACGGCCGCGATGTTGGCCAGCGCCGCACCGAGCCGCGGACGGGCCCAGCGACGGGCTCAGCGAGAGGCTCGCCATGCAGGACGCGCCGAACGACGCAGGTCTCGCCAACGACAACGCCTCGCAGCCGACCTCCACCGGGCCCAAGAGACAGCCCATCGATCCCGCACCCGCACCCGTCGCCTCGAAGCGGAGGCCCGTCGCCTCGGAGCAGAGGCCCGTCGCCTCGAGACCGAGGCCCATCATCTCGAAATTCAAAGTCGACACCGAGGCCCTGAGAATCGCGACGCCCAGGTCTTCCACATCACGACTGGCCCCCATCAAGGCGGCTATGCCTTTCAGATCACAAACGACGATGACACCGCTCAGACAATCGTCGTGGAACTCGACCTCGACGCTCTCGGCGAGATCGCTCTCGCCGATTTTGCAGCTCTCGCCAATCTCGCCGATTTTTCCGATCTCGATGACCTCGCAGGTCTTGCCGATCTCGATGACCTCGACCTCGACCTCGTCGCCCTAAACCGGGGGCTCAGGACTGCGACACCTGGGCACTCGATCAGCGCCCAGGAGCTCTTCGGCCGCGAGTTCGAACAGGAGATCAGGCGCGCCCTGGAGAACGCACCTGACATCGACGACCTCACTCGCCGCGAGCTTAAGCGAGAACTCGCGAGAATCGAACGAGAGCTCGCGACCGTCGAGCGCCATACCGACAAGCGAGATCGACGGAGCGACAAACGCAAGGCCAAGGCAAAAGCAAAAGCAAAAGCCAAGTAGAGAGCCCCGGGATCCGAGCACGTCATAGGATGCCCGAGACCGCATTCCGTCTTTCCCCAACCGCATCGCGACCGCACTTCGGCAAGCGGAAGCAACGAAAAAATAGAAAAAATAGAAAAATACGGTCAGCGTTTGGCGTCTTTGAGTTCCTCGGCGATGCCCTCATTCAGCAGTCGGTCGCGGCCGGCGGGGTCGCCGAGCGACACCAGGACGCCGGCGATAAGCGACGCTGCGAAGGCCGGTGGTAGCTCTGATAGCTCAACGAGCAAGGGGCCGATACCCGGCGCATGCATCAGTCCGAGCTTGAAGACCGGCACCAAGATCATGCCCGTGAGCATCGCCGCGATCGCACCGCGTCGAGTGATGCCCGACCAAAAAATCGACAGGATCATCAGCGGACAAAAGGTCGCCGCGATCCCGGACCAGCCGAAGATTGCGAACCAAAAAACCGTTCGAACCGGGCTCACAGCCGCGACTCCCAGGGCGATCGCCAGGGCGATGCACGCGAGCACAACCGTCGCCACTCGGCTGTGCCGGACCAGGGCGGCGTCGGCCAGATCTGGACGACGGATCTTTTGGTAGAGATCGCGGATGACCGCACTCGCTGCGAGCACCAACAGCGAGTCGACCGTCGACATGATCGCCGCGAGAATGATCGCCACATAAAGCCCCACCAAAAATGCCGGCATCAGGTGCTCGACGAGCATCGGCAGTACCGCCTCCGCGTCGGCCAAAACGCTGACCGCGGCGTCCCCAGGGCGCGAGAAAATCGCCCGTCCGAGGATCCCAGTAAACACCGCTCCGGTGTCGGCGATCACCGTCCAGACTATCGCTACGACTGCCCCTGGAGCGATTTCCCGTTCTGAGCGCAGGGCCAAAAATCGCACGAAGATCTGCGGCGATCCGAGAAAACCGAGGCCGATGCCGGCGAGGCCGATCACCGAGAATACACCCGCCAAGGTTGCGCCCTCGGCCCCGAGCGGGCTCAAAAGTCCGGCGTCGATCGCCAGCAAGCGCTCATTTAATGCCCTCACCCCGCCGACGCTGATCAGCGCCACAATCGGCAGCAGAGCGAGGCCCGCCACCATCAACGCCCCTTGAAAAATATCCGACCAGACAACAGCGACAAAGCCTCCGGCGGTCACGTAGGCCATCACCACCGCAAAGCCGACCACCGCGCCAAAGGTGTAGTCCCAGCCGAGAAAGCTCTCGAAGGCCTTGCCGGTCGCATCGATCTGAGCGCTGACAAAGATGGTGACGAAGATCGCGAGGGCGATCGCGGCGATCTTGCGCAGGCTGTGGGCGCTGTCGCGAAAGCGTGACTCTAGATAGTCGGGGATCGTGATCGAGTCGTAGCGATCGGTGAGGCGCTTGAAGGGTCGGCTGAGTAATGCCCACGCCAGACCAACGCCCAAAACCTCGCCTAGCACCACCCAGAGCGCTTTGTAGCCAACTACTGCGCCCATGCCCGTCAGCCCGAGCAGCAACCACGCGGACTCGCCGGTGGCCCGCGCAGAGAAGGCGACCGCGAGGTAGCCGAGGTTCTTTCCGCCGACCAAGTAGTCACGGAGATCGTGCATGCGGCGGGAGGCAACCACGCCGATCAACACAAGCACCGCGAGGTAAAGGAGCACGGCGAGGATCTTCAGCAGCTCTGGGTCCATAGGCTCTGGCCTTGCACCGCAGAGCATACCCTCTATTGCGCGCTTGCGCGCGTCGTTATGCTCCGTCATGCTCGCGGCGATGCACTTCGACCCGCCGCTGCGACGCGGACGCCTGATCCGCCGCTACAAACGATTTTTTGCCGATCTCGATCTCGAAGGCTGCGGCGAAGTCGTCGCTCACTGCCCCAATACCGGCTCGATGCGTGGCTGCTTGGTGGAGGGCGCAGCTGTGCTCGCCCACTTCTCCGCCGACCCCAAACGCCGCCTGGCATGGACCTGGGTCGCGGTCGAGATCGACGGCGGCTGGGTCGGCGTTTGGTCGGCGAAGGCAGAGACCCTGGTCGCCGAAGCGATCGCCGCGGGCGAACTCTTGCCGGAGTTCGCCGGCTACCCGCGCGTGAGAACCCAGGTCGCCTACGGCGGGCCCACAGGCAAACGATCGCGGATCGATCTGCTGCTCAGCCGCGGCGGCGAACCCCTAGTCCGCCCCCCTGGCCGCGCCCGCAGCCGCGCCCCGGAATTCGTGCACGACCAGCGGATCTACATCGAAGTCAAAAGCACAACCATGCGCCTTAGTCCGGGCGTCGCGGCCTTCCCCGACGCGATCACCGAGCGCGGGCGCAAGCACCTGCTGGAGCTTCAAGAGGTCGTGCACGCCGGCCATCGAGCGGCCCTCGTGCTCGTCATTCAACGCGGCGATTGCAACCGCTTCGCACCGGCGGATGCGATCGATCCGGCCTGGGGCGCCGAACTGCGACGGGCGATCGAGCAGGGCGTCGAGGTCTACGCTCTGGCCGCTCAGATCTCCGCCGATTCAATGACCCTGCACTCCCGCCTGGATCTTTTTCCTTCTTCTTCTTCTTCTTCTTCTTCTTCTTCTTCTTCTTCTTCTCCTTCTCCTTCTTCTTCTTCTTCTTCTTCTCCTTCTCCTTCTCCTTCCGGTGCGAACGGAGGCGACTCAAAGAAGAGTCCCCTAGTGAAAAAAATCGCGACTCAGCACACCGAGCGGCTTGCCTGATCCTCGGCTTGGCGCGACCCTGGGGCGTGCGCCACTCCGTGCCCCCACCAGCCCTTTGCTTCCTCGCTTGCATCGGCCTCCTGAGCCCCGTCGCCTGCGGTCCGCGGGCAGATACCACGCAGGCGAGCGCCCCCCCGTGCCCAACTGCCGCGCCGGACTCCGCCAACTCCGCCAACTCCGAGAACTCCGAGAACTCCGAGAACTCCCAAGCGTCCGCGACTCTGCCCCGCCCGGTCGCGCTCGAGGTGAACGCAGACGATGGCCATCACCTCCGCCTCTGGTACCTCAGCCGCGACACCAACGACACCAACGACACCAACAACATCAAGAAAAATCGTCGTCCGGCGATCCTGCTGCTGCACGGTCGAACTTGGAGCAGCCTGCCCGACTTCGATCTGCGAGTCGGCGATGATCCGCAGCTCTCGTTGATGCACGCGCTCGCAATCCGCGGCTACGCGACCTATGCCCTCGACCTGCGCGGCTACGGCGAGAGCGAGCGCAATGCGAGCGGCTGGAGCGAGCCCCTGCAAGCGGCCGAGGACGTCGCGACAGCGCTGGCCATGATCCGCGAACGCGAGGGCATGAGCGTCGATCTGCTCGGCTGGTCCTACGGGGCCAAGGTCGCGCAGCTCACCCTCCAACTACACCCTGATGCAGCCCGCAAGCTCGTTCTCTACGGCTATCCCCACAACACAGATGCCACGCCCAAGGCCGGGCACGCAGTCGGCAAAGCTCGCGCGCCCAGGCCAAAAAAATCGACTGAAGCAGGCGCTCCGCCTCGCAAAACCAACACCGCGGCGGCCGCTCGCAGCGACTTCATCACCCCTGGAACGATCACAGAGCCTGCGATCCAAGCCTTTGTCGACGCTGCACTGACCGCCGATCCGACCCGTGCAGACTGGCGCCATGGCGATCAATTCGACGCCCTTGATCCCACCGCGATCACCCTCCCCACCTTGGTGATCCACGGAGCCGGCGATCCGATCGCCCGCCTCAACTGGCAGACGACGCTCTTTCGCAACCTCGGGGCAAAAAACCGACAATGGGTGGTGCTGCCAGGCACCGATCACGCCGCCCACCTCGAGGATCCAAAGGCCTTCTTGCGCGCTCTGCTCAGCTTCCTCGACCGCGAGAACGTAGAGCGTTTGTAGGCCCCAGAACCCCCAGGGGTCGCTTTGAGCCCCGTGCCGGGCACTCTTCACCGATTTTGAGCGCGGGATCCCTCGCCCGAGGGCCGTCGTCCTGGACCCGGTGCGAGAGTGCCCTAGTTACGAACCAAAGCGCCCAGCGCATCTATGCTCATAGTTTGCGCATTCCTGGACACAGGCTCAACTTCGGTCCATTGCCCGGTCAATATCGGACGACATTTGGCATTTTCCGCTCAGGTTGACTCGCAAGAACTTCAAGGAGGCTCATTTATGGCCATATCTCGCCATATCTCCCCACATTGGAGGCACCTCGCCTAAGGACTGCAAGGCTGGCACGATGACCCCCGGTGAGGGTGGCGATCATTGGCGGCGGCGCGGCGGGCATGATGACCGCCTACCTCCTCGACCCGGTCCACGAGATCACGGTCTTCGAACGCCAACCGATCCTCGGCGGCAATGTGCGCACCCTTGGAGGCAACGTCGAATGCTCCGCCCTGCCGGCCGGTGTCGTGCTCGACGCTGGCGTCATCGAGTTCTCGCCTAGCCAATTCCCGCGGGTACACAGGCTCTTCAAGGCGCTCGGCCTCGAGACCCGCGAGGTACCCGCGACGGCGGGTTTGATCACCGCTGAGGGCGACCATTTTCAGTCCTTTAGCAATATCGCGACCAGCAAATTGCCCCTGCCCAGGCGCGTGGCCGCCGGCCTCCGCCTACTCACGCTGGCACCTGCCTTCGCCCGCTTTCACTGGCGCGCCCGTGCGCTCGCTGCAGCCCACAACCCAGCATCAGGGCAAGCCTTGGCCGATACCCTGGGCCCTGGTGAGAGCCCGCTCGGCGATTGGCTGCGGCTCCTTCTTATGTACGCCTATTCGATCCCTCGCGCCCAGATCGACGACCTGCCAGCCGCCCTCGCCGTACCGACCCTGCAGGCCTTCACCTGGGAGTCGGCTTGGACCAGTATCGTCGGCGGAATCTACAGCTATATCGACGCCATCGTGCGCTCGCTTCGGGGGCGGGTGATCACGGGAGCTGTGATCGACGGTATCAGCCGCGGGCAGGGTCGCGATCACGAATTCGTCGAGATCCGCCGACGCGGCGGCGAGCCAGAGTATTTTGATGCGGTCGTGCTCGCGACAACCCCAGCGCAGGTCCTGCGACTGCTGAGCGACGCCTCGGAGCACGAAGTGCGGCGATTCACCGCCTGGCGGGGCAATGACGCCAATACCGTGATCCACACCGACAGCTCGATATACCGCCGACGCGGCATCGTCGACTACTCCGAGTTCGACGTATTCGCCCGCCCCCCTGGCTACAATGCCTACCTCAATCGACTCTGTGGATTGCCGCCCGGGCACGCGACCGACTACCACTTTTCCTACAATCTCGAGACAGAGATCGACAGCGCGAAGATCCTCCACCGGCAGACCCATCGGACCCCTCGCTACACCGTCGAGGCCTTCGCTACCCGGCCCGAAATCATCGCGACCAACGGCGAGACGCACACCTACTACGCTGGCGCATGGCTCGGAGACGGGCTGCACGAAGGCGCTTTGCGCTCGGCCCTCGCGGTCTCGGAGCGCCTCGGCGGCCGCCTGATCTGACGCTGGGCAAAAGCCCGTTAAGGACCCTCTAACGATCCGCTAAGGGCCCGCCAACGCGAGCATGGGTCCCGCAATAATTGCCTCCCTCATGCCCATGACCGGCGCCGATCTTGCCGACAACATCTTCCGCACATGTCCAGTCGTACACCTCCGCCGTGCTCCAAAATAGCCCGAGCAGGCCCAGGCGGAGACACGATGCCACCTTGTCCTCAATGATCGCCGGACCTATGCTCGCCGCCGAAGGCATGATGATCAACGAGATCAACG